>Ga0222628_1000791_pt1 | contig 11673 bp, 10 predicted proteins | sample AntAcemetageno95_FD_179860 | JGI IMG/M metagenome (GOLD analysis project Ga0222628, IMG submission 179860) | Saline water microbial communities from Ace Lake, Antarctica - #95 | ecosystem: Environmental > Aquatic > Non-marine Saline and Alkaline > Saline | place: Antarctica: Ace Lake | collected...
GCTAAAGTAAATTAGTTATTTCAATATTGAAAAATTTTACTCTTTTTGAAGAGTCTTTTAATTGTGACTAAACTATTCTTTCAAGATATCACTTGACTTATAATAGTTTGTCACCTCTTCTGTTTTTTTATCTATAAATATGTTTTTATTGACATTTAAATCCATTGATTTATTCAACTTTAACATTATATTTCCCGATTCTTTGTCTCTTAATCAATACTGTATAATCACTATTTAATTTCTTTTCTCACATTATTAAATCTATTGAGAATATCATCTAGATTCATCCAATAATTATCTTTTAAGTATGTCTTCAATTTATTGTTCCAAAAAGAGTACCAATTAGGATCGATTTTTTCGATTCCTAAGTGTGCTCCCAAAATACTTCCAACAGTTGCTGCAGTACAATCATTATCAAATCCCATTGCAACTGTGTGTCCAATTCCAACAGTGAAGTCATTTTCACCAATCAAAGCACCAAAAATAGTTAAGCAAGCATTGTTTTCACTATGCACTGCTGACATTCCTTCAAATTTAGCTTTTACTAAATCCACAGATGCTTGATAATCTTTTGCAACATCTGCTTTCGATAATGCCCATTCTACAGTTTTATAGAAATTCGATTTAGGTGGAACAACATTTAATGCATCTTTGAAAATATCATATAATGGTCTATCTTCGAAACACATTGAAATTACTGCTGCAAAATACATTGAACTATAAAGTCCACTCTTTCTATGTGTTAAATAAGCATCCCTATAAGCTGCAATAGCTGCTTTTTGTGGTTGTAATGGATTTACATATCCATATCCATCACATCTTATATATCCGCCAATCCAATTAATATAAGGATTGTCAATTAAAGACGCTTCTGGTAATTTCAGTCCTTTTTTTAGGTTATCCACAACTGCTCTTTCAGCAGTGTAAGTGCAATCAGCTGGAATATATTTCATCCAAATCTCAGAAACTTGTTCAGTAGTGAAATTAGCACCATACTCTTCCATAGTTAATAATGAAACTATTGTATAGATGATGTCGTCATCTGGTGAAAGAAATTTAATATTCCCAAGTGTATATTCTTTTTGAAATCCTACACTATATCTTGGCATATAAGCTTGTGGTGCTTCTTTCCAGTAATGGGTAGGTGGGAATTCACTGCCTAATATGTCTGAAAGCATCTTCATTTGTTCTGTAGTTGCAAATTCTACTGGTGCACCTAGTGAACATCCAGCGAATCTACCAAACATTGCACCTTTTAATCTTCTTAAATAATCTTTTTCATTAATAGTTGTACTATTTTTTGTTTTTTTAAAAAGATTGATTATTTCTTGTAAATCATCAGGTTCTCCATCAGCATATTCAGTTTCTTCAAGTTCATTCAGTTTATATAATAAAGCTCTAAACATTTCTTCGGCTTCATCCACTATTGATTCAACTCCTACAGAACCCATTTCTACTTTATGGCCAACTGTAGCATTAAATAATTCTTCTAATCCATCTAGTTTTTTCATAATAATCTCCTTTATAATCAAAATACTTGCCACTAAACACATTACATAACGACATGTTTAAATTATTTTATTCGTATGATATCTAATTTTTTTGAGTTAACATAATTTTATTTCGAATTTCTTTTAATTTATCTCCCTTTAATGGATATTTCAAAAGCAATATGTATGATATTAATACTAAGAATCCTGCAAACATAACTAAACCTCTTATTCCCCATATAGCTGAATTAGGTTGATCAAACATATTTACTCCACCATTCTCAGATGCAGTAATAAAACCAGTCATGTCTAACACTAAAGGTATAATTGCGATTAACATAAATGTGAATGCATTTGTAAATGTCCCTGCACCAAAGATAACTCCTTCTCGCCTTTTCCCGGTTTGAACTACATCATAATCAACGCAGTCACTTAAGAGTAGTCTCAGTGTCAATCTAAACCCTGCTATACAAATCCCTGTAAAAGCAAAGCTTATCAACAACATTATTAAGTTTTGCGATAATCCACTTATAAAGAAGCCCATAGTAGCTCCAAATAAAGAAAATTCCGCTGTTCTTACAGCTCCAAATTTCCGCTGTATTTTTTTCCACAAAGGTAAACTTAAAAACATTGGTAGCATTACAATCATTACAAATAGAGTTGTATCTATTTTTACTACAAAAATAGCTATATAATACAAAAGTGGTGTTAATATATTTACTGCACTATTTGCAAAGAAGTTTATAAACACAGCATTACGAACAGGTTTAATTTTGAAAATTTCAATGTATTCTGTTATCGCTGATCTTATATGTTTTTTTTGCATTGTGTCTATTTTTTTTTCTAAATCATCTCTTTCTTTTACAATAAATGTTGTTATTAGCATCAAAACGAGTCCAATAACTGCTATTATAACAATCATTATTTTGAAGTCTATAACCGAACTTTGTGAGTGGATATTTAAAGCAATCAACCCTGGTAAAATCATACCAATAAGAGTCCCAACGTAGTTAGAAACTTCACATGAAAACTGTAAATCAATTCTTTCATTTTCATATTCTGTAATTTCAGTTTGTAGATTTAAATACATTCCACAGTACATTGAATATGCTATATCGAATATCAGCAATGATATGAAAAACCAAAATGCTGTAACCATTAAATTAGCTTCAATTGGAACAAAATAAAGCATTACAAAGCTTATTGCTACAAATGGAGCAGATAATCTGAAGTAAGGTAATCGTCTTCCAAATCTGCTTTTTGTATGATCACTTACATAAGCTAAAAACGGGTTGTTGAATGCATTTAATAATGTGTAAGCTACTATACACAGGGAATAAAGATGAGCAGATAAACCCAGATAATTTTGGTAATAAATTAACTGGAAAGCTCCTGAAACACCTACAATTACTCCTCCACCTAGAAAGCCGAAGCCCCATAGAAATTTGAATAATTTGCTTATGTGTCCTGGCTCTTGGCTGATTAACTTTTTCACTATTAGATCATACTTTTTCTAATATTATTAAATCTTGTAATCACACCCTCTAAATCAAGCCACGGGATGTCATTCAAGTATGTTTTAGCTTTATTATTCCAATCCTTATACCATTTTGGATCAATATTATCAATTCCTAAATGAGCACCTAAAATACTCCCCACTGTTGCTGCTGTACAATCATTATCAAATCCCATTGCAACTGTGTGTCCTATTCCAACAGTAAAATCGTTTTCACCTATAAGCGCTCCAAATATTGTTAAACATGCATTATTTTCACTATGTATTTGTGATATTGTTGCAAAACGTCCTTTTACTAAATCTACAGCACTTTGATAGTCTTTCGCCTCATTTGCTTTAGATAAAGCCCATGTTACTACTTTATAAAAGTTTGATTTTGGTGGTACTACATTTAATGCTTCTGAGAAAATATCTATTAATGGTCTATCCTCAAAACATAGAGAAATTACAGCTGCAAAATACATTGAGCTGTATAGCCCACTCTTACGATGCGTTAAATATGCATCCTTATATGCGGTTATCGCTGCTTTTTGAGGATTTAATGGATTCACATAACCGTACCCATCACATCTAATGTATCCACCGATCCAATTCACATATGGATTATCAACCAAAGTTGCCTCTGGTAGTTTTAAGCCTTTATTAAGATTATCCATAACTGCTCTTTCAGCCGTATAAGTACACTCAGCAGGAATGTATTTTTTCCATATTTTTGCAACATCTTCAGTTGTAAAATTAACACCATATTCCTCCATAGTTAACATTGAAGCAAATGTATAAATGATATCATCATCAGATGATAAAAATTCAATATTTCCTGCAGTAAAATCCTTTGTGAATGCACCACCATATCTTGGCATATATGCTTGAGGAGCATCCTTCCAATAATATGTGGGAGGGAAGCTTGTTCCTAATATATCTGAGAACATTTTCATTTGTTCTGTTGTTGCGAATTCTAATGGAGCCCCTAAAGCGCACCCTGCAAATCTACCAAACATTGCGCCCTTCAAACGTCTTAGATAATCTGTTTCGTTTATGGTTTTAACTTTGCTTGTTTTTCCAAACAAAGCTACAATTTCCAACAACTCATCAGGTTCACCATCTATATATTCAGTATCTTCTAAATCATTAAGCTTTGCAGTAAGATTTTTAAATGTCTCTTCCGCCTCATCGATAATTTTTTCAATACCTTTAGCACCCATTTCAGTTTTAAATGAAGCCGTATCGTTAAATAAATCTTCTAATCCTTTTAATTTTTTCATAAATCAAACCTCTTCTTTTAAAATTATATTATCCCAATACTATTAATCATTATTTATATGTTAAACCGAAACCATATTCGAATAATGCATCTTCTTTACTTAAAGGTGTATCAACTTTATGAGCATAAACAACGTCCATATTTTTAGGTAAACTATATGGCAATTTCCCAGTTGGTTTAAATTCTCCAAAAATCATACCAATAAAGACTTCTTCTTCACATCCGAAATGTCCCGTTAAAGCATCACATTGATCTGCTAATTCATCGAACACAACCAGTCTATCTAATCCAACATCTAAAATAGTCGGAACCTTATTTATTATATTAAGAATGCTTTGCTTTTCTTTTTTAGAGAAATTTAATGCACCTTGCTTAAACAATTTTTCATAAAGATATTTATATTGTTTTCTATATGGTGAATCTCTTCTTATTATCGCTATGTCTGCATCTTCTGGATTTTCTACAACTTTAGCATATTTTGAAATTTTATCCTTTGACACATTCTCAACATAAACCGAAATACCTTTTTTAAGTGGCAAAATAGATTTATCAGCTTGTCCATTTTTTAAGAGAACAAGACTTTTTCTTTGAGCATCTAATCCTGCCTCTACAAAACTTTCTTTTCCACAAATATTTTCAACTTCATTAACATCAACAAATGGTTTGTCAAACAGACCAAGTTTAAATTTATCACGTAATACACGTTTGCATGATTCATTAATACGCTTGATGCTTATTTGTTCCTCATTTATTAATTCAATTAATAGATTTACGCATGTGTCTCCGCCGATTTGATCGACTCCAGCATCATATGCTTTTTTAAGTCTTTGCTTTGGTGTAAGTTTTTCAACACCCCAAACTTTTGGGAACAACAAGTTAAACCCTAATATTTTAGTCCCTTTAATTATACTAAAATCAGTTCCTACTACACCATCAAATTTAAGTTCATCACGTAGCAAATCACTGATTATTTGCTTATTAAAATTAAACCCTACTTCTTCTATTCCTTCCAAACCTTCGGGAAGACTATAATAAGGCATGACTTGAGATACACCACTATCAATAGCATTAACAAACGGTTCAAGGTGTTCTCTAAATTTATCGTTTGGATATATTTGTTCTCTTCCATAAGGGAAGTGTGAATCCCAACCATCTTTTTCTGGTCCACCACCTGGAAAATGTTTCACTTGACAAGCAACACTTTCAGGGGAAATGTTTCTACCTTGTTGCATCCCTTTAATAAGACTCACAGTCATTTCAGAAACAAGTTTATAATCATCACCAAAAGTTCCATAATTTCTTCCCCACATTGGTGAAGTGGCCGTATCTGCCATTGGTCCTAAAATAACATGGATACCTTGAGCTCTATACTCTTGTCTTGCAATGTTACCAAATTTTTCTACTAAATCCAAATCTCTTGTTGCAGCTAGTCCTAATTGTTCAGGCCAAGTAGAAATACCTTCTTGAGCTGCTCCAAAACCAACTCTTGCATCATAATGATGACGAGGGTCAGAAGCTATTGTAACTGGAATACCCAATCTTGTTCTCTCAGCAAGTTCCTGTAATTTATTTGATATAAGTGCAGTTTTTTTAGGTGAATTTGTACCCCCTAAAAAAGTGAAAGTATTCATATTCTTTAAAAATATCATTTCCTCTGGATAAGTGTTATAAGTCCTATCTGCTCTTGTCATTAAATGATCAGCATCTTCAACAAAAGTAAAGTGATTAAAAAGCAGACCTGCTTTTTCCGCAACATTCATTTGTGACAGTAAATCATCAACTCTTTTTTCAATTGGTTGTCTTGAATCCTCATATATATCAAGCTTACCGTTTTTATTTAGATCCCTAAAAACATGTCCATCTTCTTGTAAGGAAAATACTTTTTTAGGAAGTTCTGTTTTCATCTTCTCTATTTTGGCAACTCTATATTTTTGATGAAGTGCTCTAAATCCAAAAATAACTCCAAAAAACAAGATTGCTCCTAAAATCAAACTAATAAATATGTTATACGTTACAAAGAATATTGCTAAACTTACAAGCAACCATTCCAAACACAAAATTCCAATTATTTTAAAATATGTTATCATTATTTCACAATACTAAATTTTGAATAATTAGCATATTCTCCTTTTTTCAATGTAAGTGCTTTCTTTACTATAATTATATTGTAATTTTAATCCCTAAACAATATGTTCAATCCACTATGGTTAACATTTTTTTTGTGTCTCACACACTAGTATTTTGTATTATACATAATATATATATATATGGCAGTCTTAAATAATTGATCGATATACATAAAAATTCCTTTACAACAACATTTAGTCCTTCTTATCTACATATTCTTTTCTATAGCTTACTCAATTTCTATTTGTATTAAAAAAGTATCCTTCTAGTTTCTTAAGACTCGAAACTAGAAAGTTACTTTTTTTGCTGACTTTCTATAAATGTTAGTAAATAATCTCCAAATCTATTTAAGATAACTGTAGTAAATCTTAAACAATGAATTTTTTATTTGAAATCGTTAACCATTAGTGCAATATATAATTCCATTAACACTCTATAATCTTTTATTGATTCACCATACTTCAGACTTAATTTGTTAATACGATAATTTAAAGTATTTATGTGAACAAATAAGTTCTTACTAGTACTGTCGAGCCTACCATTATTCTTCACCAATTGAATTACAATTTTTTTGAGTTCTATAATATCACTCTGTGAAAATTTTGTAAATATTCTGTTTACATAACTTAATCTCAATTCAGGATTCACATTCCAAATCAATAATTCTAAATCTACTTTATCAGCATAATACTTACCAAAGTTATTCCCACTAGAATAAAAATCATTTAGAACAGTAAGTTTATTATACTCATTATAAAGAGAAGTATCATTAGTAAGTTCATTTGACACTGTAATAACAATTTTTTTATTTATGTCTTTGTAAATATAATCCATTCGGCTTTTTAATTCCGAAGAAGTACCTATAGTTGTTAATATTATATATTTATTGTGAAAAACAGCATATAAATCAGTTTTTGAAGTATAGCTAAATATTTTCTCGTCAAACCTCTTATTTATAGTATCCTCGAGACGTGAAACAACAATTAAATACTTGTATTTATCTAAACTATAATAGCCTTCTATATTTAGCTTTCTATTAATAATCTCAATATCCTCATTTCCAAAAAGTATATTTTCAATTAAATTCCTTCTGTTTTCCACGGAAATTGCCTTTCTTTCATTATAAAGTGTTTCCATACATAAGATTTCAGTAATCTTTACTGCAAATTCTCCATACTTTCCTATAGTATTAAATGAACCATTTAATCCAACAACTATCACAAGTTCGTTATCAATAAAAATCGGCAAATATAATTTACTATTGTCTGCATTATTTTGGATGTATGGCATCTTTGTGTTATTAACTATTTTTGCAGTCTCATCATATGTGCCAATAGTTTCTTCTAAATTCGAACCAATAACTAGACCATCAGTATTAATAATAAATATATTATCGTACACGATATCTGCTAAGTGTTTTATAATATTTTTAGCTTGGGCTTTATTTAGCATAGTTTATCCTTCCTATAATTATCAATAAATTTCTGCACCTCAATAAAAGTCGGTACTGCTGCCGATGAACCATTTACACTAACACATAATGCTGCTGCCGCAGAGGCGGTTTTCAAGTTTTCCTCTAGAGGAGTGTTTTTGTATAATCCAGAAATAAAGTATCCAATAAAAGTATCTCCCGCACCTGTAGTATCAATTGCTTCTACATCAAACGAATCATATTCAAATCTTTTACCATTTGAATCGATATATATTCCACCATTTTTACCTAAAGTTACTAATAAATTTAGATTATATAGTTTTTTCAACCTCTTGATTCCTTCTTCAATATCATCTGTTTTTGCAATTTGAGACAATTCAACTCTATTTACAATTAACGTGTCCACCTTTGAAAAGTCTAAATTGAGTAGTCGATCTGATATAGGTGCTAAATTGATAATGATTCGAAGCCCCTTCTTATAAGCTTCATTAATGACAAAATCTATATTATTGGTTTCGCCCTGCATTAAAACTATATCGCCTATAGAGAAGTTACTCAAGACCATGTTAATGTGTTCTTTGGATATTTGACGATTTGCACCACTAAAAACAACTATCATATTTTCTCCAACATCATTAACCTGGATCATTGCATGACCACATTTTTCCTTATCTTTTTTTATATAATCCACTATTATGCCTTCTTGTAGTAGAGTATAATATAATAACTCGCCATCATTTCCGATGTTTCCGCAGTGGTATACACTAACACCTGCTCTTTTTATCGCAATGCTTTGATTTAACCCTTTTCCTCCAGGCAAAACTTTTAGAGAATTAGCCGTCATTGTTTCACCAGGCATTAGAAAATTTTTAACTTTGTATACAAAATCAATGTTCAACGAACCAATATTTAATATTTTCAATTTTCAATCTCCTCTATTCAATATCTAGAAATATTAATTGCCTTTACAACTTGATTAAATTTTAACATAAAGGAACAATGTTGTAAATAACATTAACTACTCAATCCTATCCAAGTCATTCAATTATTTTATTGAATAACTCCTCGATATTAATTGTATTAATCACTTTTTTGTCTACGCTAGATTTGATTCAATTATTACTATTGCACCTTTACTTTTTTTTATTTACTTTTTTTAGATATGGAGTTGTGTTATATTTTTGTTAAGTAATGTTGTACAATATTATATATATAATTAGAAAAACTCAAGGAGCAAAAAAAATGGACAAATATATTTATATTGCAATTTTTTGTATTTCATTAATAGTGATAACTATTTATACAAAACGTCATAATACAAATAATAAGGTAAGAATAGCTTGTATTGGCGATAGTATAACCTATGGTTCACGGCTAAAGTTCAGGATGTGGAACTGTTATCCTAATATCCTTAATGGTATATTACACCCTGATTTTGTTGTGTGTAATTTTGGTGTTTCAGGGGCTTGTGCAATAGCGAATTCTGATAAGCCATACACGAAGGAGAAAACTTACAAAAAATCACTAAAGTATCAGCCAGACTTTGTACTTTTAATGCTAGGTACAAATGATAGTAAAACGCAAAATTGGGATCTTAAAAGATTCAAATCAGACTATATGGCAATAATTAAAAAATACAAAAATCTAGATTCAAAGCCAAAGATTTATCTTATGCCTCCAATACCAGGATTTGAGAGTTTGTGGAACATACAATGCTCGGTTATTGAAAATCAACTTTTACCTATAGTCTATGAAATAGCCGGTGAAATGGATTTAGATATAATTGATTCAAATTCTCCCTTTATTGATAGGGCAAATCTTACATCTGATAACATTCATCCAAACAATGCTGGCGCAAAACTTCTGGCTAAAATAGTCAGTAAAAAATTCATCTAGGAGGAACTATATCATGAATGAAACTCAAATTAAACTATATGACAAACAAGATTACAATTATGCCTATGGTGATTTCATACCTACATTAAACACTTATTTTCACGATGATGAAAAAGAAAGACCTGCAATAATTATCGCTCCAGGTGGTGGCTACATGGGCATTGCAGCTATAGAAGCATATATTGTTGCTATGCCGTATTACAATAGCGGCTATCAGGTGTTTGTGCTGACGTATTCAATAAATACCCTAAATACAAAACCCTTGAAACTCCAACCTCTACAAGATATTTCTAGGGCAATTTGTCACGTGAGAAAAAATTCAAACGAATATAACGTGATATCTAATCAAATTGCCGTTTGCGGATTCTCTGCTGGTGGACATTTGGTTGGTAGTCTTGCTGTTCATTATGATAACCCTGCAATAAAGCACTCAAAAGACGTTGGTATTTCTAATCGACCAGATGCAGTTATTCTGTGTTATGCTCAACTAACAACTGGTAAGTTTGGTGTAGATTGGTGTATGGATATACTACTAGGCAGTAATGCCCTGCAGAGTGAGTTAGATTTTATGTCACCTGAAAAACATGTAACAAGTGATACTCCCCCTGCATTTCTATGGCATACCAAAACAGATGAAGTTGTACCTGTTGAAAACAGTATTGTTTTTAAGGATGCATGTAGTAAGGCAGGTATAGATTGTGAAATGCACCTTTTCCCAAAAGGTCCTCATGGAATGTCTATAGCAACAAAGGAATGCTCTGGATATGATTACCATAGGATGTCAGAATATACATTTGCCCAATCTTATGAGGATATGAAGTATGGAGTGGTTAAGTTCCCAGATAAATTCCCATCAAAGTTTCAATCTATTGTTAATATGAGTCTACCCGATTATATCGAAGCATTTATAATTCATAGGAAAGAATTATCGGAAGGGAACGATAAAGTATTTGTTGATCCCACTGTAGCAAAATGGTTGCCAAAAAGTATAGAGTTCTTGACAAAAATCTGGGAAAAAGAAATAAGGAGATAATATGAGAGAATACAGTATTTTCAAGATTGCTTCAAAAAGACTAAAAAGAGAAGTAAGAATTTTTGTATCCTTACCAAAAAATTATAGTAGTACAGAAAAAAAATATCCTGTTTTATACATGTCTGATGGACAAGACCTATTTGATTACAAACTAGCAAGTTGGGGTGAAAGTTGGGGAATACTTGAGGCCTATGATAAGTTCACAAGTCTACCTGAATTAATAATTATCGGAATAGACTCAGATGAAAATAGAACTGATGAACTTACTCCGTTTAAATTTGTAGAAAAAGATGAACCCGAAGCCGGAGGAAGAATTAATGACTATTTAGATTTTGTAGTTAAAACATTAAAACCGCATGTAGATAATAAATATAGAACATTAAAAAGTCCGAAAGACACAGGGATAATGGGTTCTAGTTTTGGTGGAGTTTTAGCGACCTATGCTGCTTTAAAATACACAGATTACTTCACTAGATTTGGTTGTATTTCAAATGCCTATTGGAGATTTCAAAAACAGTTTGCTGAACTAGCTAAAAACTCAGAAGTAAGTAATGTTAAAAAATTATATATGGATGTTGGAACTAAAGAAGCTAGGGATGTTAAAACACAATCATTTTACATAGAATCTAATCAAGAAATATATGATATTTTAAAAGAAAAAATTCTTCCTGAGAATATCAGATTTAAGATTATAAAACGCGGAAAACATAGTGCAAAAAATTGGCGAAAAAGATTCCCGCACATAATAGATTTTCTATTTAATACATAAAACAAAAGACCGAATAATAATTCAATGTCATTAAGTTAAGAAAAAGAAGATTGATCTTCTCACACATGTTGTGAGGGGGTCTTTTTATTTTGTGTTTTTTTCACTTTTTTTTAGTTTTTTTCATAAAAAGACTTGACAAAGTCTCTAAA
>Ga0222628_1000798_pt1 | contig 11600 bp, 12 predicted proteins | sample AntAcemetageno95_FD_179860 | JGI IMG/M metagenome (GOLD analysis project Ga0222628, IMG submission 179860) | Saline water microbial communities from Ace Lake, Antarctica - #95 | ecosystem: Environmental > Aquatic > Non-marine Saline and Alkaline > Saline | place: Antarctica: Ace Lake | collected...
ATTTTATAATGTTATACTCTATTATTTTATTTGCCTTCTATACTATTACATAATTGTCAATAGCAAGGTGGTTTACATAAGTTATTTGTTTATAATAGGTTATGATAATTGACATAACTTGTTTAATTATAAGTAGTTATGATAATAAATAAATGGCGTTTTTTATTTCAATATCAAGGCTCAAAACGTCAATACTATTTATAATACTACATTATAAGGAAGGTAATTATCAATGATAGCAATAGGTTATGTCTATTCAAGGGTATAGGGTATGGATTAGCAAACCCCTAAAACAACCCCTAAAATACCCCTATTATACCCAAAAAACAGTCGAAACAGCTAAAAAACGACCCCAAACAGCCCTAAAATCCGCCTTTTCCCTAATAACCACATACTTTAACCAATAACTAATAACATGCCGAATTTACCCCTATGGGGTTCAAATTAGCACCCTTGTAGTATTGGATACTAACCTATTTAAATAGATATTTATATAATATATCAAAGGTGATTGGTTACATATATAAACGTAAGTTAAAGCGTCATGTTCTATAGTATAGTTCAAGTGTTCTATTATATGGAACGTTTATTAAAGTTATATTATATCTTTATAAAGGTATTTAAGAAGTATATGTAATTATGACATATGTGTATCATATAAGAAATTGATAATTACCTAATAGAATAGATTACTCTTATGTTTGTTAGGTAAGTAGTCTTTAGTATTATTGTATGGATTTATACATAGATGTGTATGATTTTATACAAATACTAATTTAGTAGATAATAGTAGTTGATTAGTAGTTGGCGAATCGGGTTTATTATTTATGGTATAAACATAGTGTGGCTATGTATATTAATAGTTGAGTAGATAATTTAATAATATCTGGACATTAATCTGGACATTGTGTCTACATTATTATACCTGATAGGGGTTATATATAGCATTTTAAGTAAATATATGGTGTTTATATAGGATTTTTGAGTAAATTATACCATATAGGGTATAGTTTGTTACAAAAAGTATATAGTATTTGTTACAAAATAATAGAGGATAATTTTTATAATAGATTGAGAATAAAGAGGTTAGAGTAAAAATATAGGAAAGAGGGTTATGGCTACTACTACACAGAAAGCAGGTGGTTACTACTGTAGTTTATAAAGGTTTTAATAAGTTTACCGATATGTGGTATCCAATTTGTCGTGGTGTAACCAAAAATAATTTGAATTAGGGCTTGACACCAAAGGATTCATGTGATATACTTGTAGTAGGAGATGAGATATGGATTTATACAATTTATATAAGTTGTTATTTGGAGATTCACAAGCAAGAAAAATATGTAATTATTTAGATGATTATGGAGATGTCTTTGTGAATTTAAAAACAGGGAAAATAGTAGATATTAAAGATAGGAGCAAAATAATATGAAAAAATTTATTTCTGAAATAGAAAAACAAATATATGCTTCCTTAGGAGTTTCTAAACAATTGCTAGATAATACTCATATATCTACTTATGGAGAGAGTTTATTAAAACATATATATAAAACTTATAAATTACATAAAAGAATTAAAGAGTTATTAGGAAAATAATCATGGACAGAATAAAATTAATTAAACAAGCATTAGAAGATATAGAACTTTTAAGATTATGTAACTCTATAATTGATAAAGAAGATTTATATCCTATTAAAAGTGAAATAGCCGAGATATTTGAATTGGCACAGAAGAAAAAAGGATATGTTTCTAATTTTTATCGTATACAAGCAGAATATAACGGAGTTTCTGAGGAGGATTTATGAACAAAGATGTAGAAAAATTAGCAAAAATACTTTTTAAATCAAAAGGCGGAGATAATTGGGATATATCAGAATGTGATTGTTCTACTGTTAAAAAATATTGTTATGGTGAGGAATGTGATTATGATTTAAAACAAGAAGCTATAGAAGAAGCTAAAATTATTTTAGATGCTGGTTATGTGTATAAAGAATAATACTAACTATGGGGCGAGTGGATAATTAATAGGATTATAGTCCATTAATAAGCTCAAGGCAAAGCCTAAAGAAATCCTATCATAGTTAGTTATAAATAGAAAGTTAGGGAGAAAGACAGTAAATAGACAGGCAGGTAAACAAAGGGAGGTAGAAAGATGATATTGAAAATAAGAACAGTAGATGAGGGTTGGTGTTATTATCAAATTAATGGAAGAATTAAGCATAGACCTTTAACGCTAGCACAATATGAGAATGGTTGTAAATTTTTAGCATTTGATAGAAGAGAAATAGATTTGCTTTCTCTTAGAAATATAAGAAAAGAAATAAATAGCTATGATGGTGGTTTAAAAGTAATAAGATTTGAACATGCTAAAGCAGATAATAGAGATTATGTTATTTATACTAATTTAACAGTATATTTGCTTAATGATGAAGGAAAAACAATAGAAAGAATTAATTAACAAATTCTCCCTAACTTTACTTAAATAGAAGAATTATAATATAATGGAACTTAATCTTACATTATTAATACTTATAGTAGTAGGTGCAATTTTCTTATTTTTAGCAGGTAATTAAATGAATAGAGAAAGTATTCTTATCTTATTGGTAATAATAGAGTTAGCATTGATTTGGTTCTTTATAAAATATGGTAAAGACTTAGAACGGAATTTTACTTTTAAGAAGAGGTTATAATGGAAAGAAAGAAGAAATGTATTGTTTGTGGGGAACATAAAGAATTATCAGAATTTTATTCTTGTGTAAGGACTATTAAGAAATGGACTTATAGAAGTTATCAATCTGCTTGTAAATTATGTAATGGTATATATAGTAAAAAATACAATGAAAAATATCAGAAAAAAAGAAAAGTATATTTAGATTCTCATCCTTGGGAAAAAACTTATCTTTATATTAAACGAAGATGTTGTTGTAAAGATGGTAAATATTTTAAAAGAGGCATTAAAAATTTTCTTATAAAAGAAGATTTAAAATATTTATGGTTTAGAGATAAAGCTTATTTAATGCAGAAACCAAGTATTGATAGAATTGATTCTGATGGTGATTATATTTTATCTAACTGTAGATATAGAGAGTGGTTAGAGAATTCAAAAGATGTAGATAGAACTAAGTTTTTAGGTGAGAAAAATCCTAATTGGAAAGGTGGTTTTCCTCATTGTCCGATATGTAACAAGCAATTAGCTGATTATAATGCTAAATCTTGTAGAGAGCATATAAAAGAAATTAAATAAAGACCCACTATATATTGTGGTTGAAATTAAAATAAACCACAATATACAGGTATTTAATTTATTTTGCGATTTACCCTTGACACCGAGTAAATCGTGTGGTATACTTATAGTAGAGGGAGAATACTATGTATAACTATGTCTATTTATTAAATATTATAACAGAAAAGTATCGTAACCCTTTTAATCGCCTATAATTAGGCGATTTTTTTATTTAATCTTAAAATAATGTAAGGACTAAAATGGCAGAAAATTCTAATTATAAACCAGAGTTTCAAGGGCTTATCACGAAAGAAAAACACACTGCCGAAAAATTATTTGAAGCATATAGGGATAGGTATAACATTAGTAGTTTCAGCGATTTACAACTTTTGACTACGTTAGTTTTTCGTGAAATTTTACAAATTAGGTATAAAAAGAAAATATCAAGCCTTAATAAAAATCTTGCAGTAAAAGATGCACAAATTATACCAAGACATTTAATGGATTCTTTAGATAGTAACGAGGAAAAAATACTTATACTTAAAGAAAAATTAAATTTATTTAAAGAAAGGCAGGAAGAAGACCCTTTTAATTATTTAGAAACTTTGAAAAAGAAATTTGAACTTTATAGAAAAGACTATCCAGAAGAGTTTAAAACTACTTGTCCTTTTTGTTCAGAAGTTTTCTTTTTAAATATAAGAACTACTAATTATAAAGAATCTAAATTAAAACTTTATAAGGACAAAGTGCTTTGCAATGAACATTTATGGCATTGTTATAAAGAAAATAAAATTACTAAGACTGATATGGCATCAATACTTAATGTGAGCGCAGATTACGTAGATTGGTTAGAAAGTAAAATATATTATAAAGAAACTAAAACAAATAATGATAGAGAATAATGGAAAGTCTGTTTTTAATAAGTTAATTTAGTTTAAGTTTTATCCTTCCGAATAATTCTCACCGCTTATAAGTTAAATCCCAAAAAATTTAAGGAAATAATTAATGTTATTACAAAAAATAACAGAATCTGAGATTCTATTTATGGAATCGTGGTATAATCCTCGATGTTTAGGAGAATCTCTTTTTGCTGATTTGGATAATTTTGGAAGATTTGATGAAAAGAAATTTAGTTCTATTCGTTTATATCAACTTCCAATGCTATCTGATGAATCAATGATAGATTTTAAAGCAACAGCTAAATATCATAAGCTTTCAAAAAAAGAAACCTTTAAATTAAAAAAGAATGTAGGTGAGTGCTATAATTTTGGAGCTAGATTATATGGCAAAACATTAATTTCACTTACTTTAGATATTGCTTTATCTGCTCTTTATCAAAAAGGATTAAAATCTGCTTTCTTTTCTATAGACGAGAAAAGATTGCGTGGAGTATTAACTTTAGTAGAACAGGCGATGAAATATCATCCAATATATAAAATTTTTGATTTTATTTGTAAATATAAACCAGAGATTAAGTTTCAAAGCAAAAGAAATTATTGGAGTCTTAAAGGTGTAAATATGACTTTAAAAGGAAAATCTCCTGGAGAACAGTTTTATCAACTTCATGTTGAAAAAATGTGGGGAGATGAAGTTTCTTTTGAAACTCCTGAAATTTACAAAAAAAGAAGAGACTCTGGTTCTGAACTTGGAGTAATAAACAGATTAGCAGGAATGACTAATTTTACTAAACAATCACCAGCAGGTAAAACTTTTTATGACCCAAAAAATAAAGAAAAAGTTATAAATTTACCTCGATATGTAAATCCTTTTTGGTCTGGCGAAGATAAAGAAGATGCTCTTGTAGAATTCGGTGGAGAAGGAGCACCTAATTTTAGGGTTTTTGTTGGGGGAGAAGTTATAGAAGATGGGTTATCAGAAATAGATATGGATAGAGTTAAAGATTGTTATCAAAGTAAAAATAGAATAAAGCGATTTGAATTAAAAAAGAAACAATTTGAATATTTTGAGAATTTAATAGTAGTAGAAAGACCAAAAAGTGCAGAACGTATATTTATTTGTGCAGATATAGGAGAATCAGCAGGAACGGATATAACTATATTTTCAGAAAATGGAAATAAATATAATTATATTTATAATATTATTTTATACAATTTTATTAAAGATGAACAGGAAACAGTTTTTAATTGGCTTATTGAAAAATTAGGAGCAGAAGTAATCGCATTTGATTGTGGAGATGCAATGGGGAGAACTTTAGCAGATGATTTTGAAAAGAGATACTCTAAAGATAATGTAGTGAGATACTCAGGTGCTTCTAAAATTAATGTAGGATTTCAAAAAGACGAGAAAGGAAAAGAAATTTTAGTATCTGGAAAACCTGTTTTTCGTCAAGAATATATGTCAGAATGGTCTATGAATAGATTAAAAGTTCTTTTATATGAAACTAGAATAAATATACCTGTAGATTATAAATTACATAATCAATTGGCAAGTATAATATCAACTCATTCAGGAACTAGAAAAGTTTATGCTTGTCTTTCGGAAAGCGGAGACCATTTAATCGATAGTTTTAGAGTATTTGCAACAGCACAATGGCTTAAAAAAGATTTTAATCAAACTCCACAAATGAGACGAGAATGGGGAGTGGGTGAGGTATCATGGAAAAATTAAATAAGGAGAATTTATAATGGCAACTGATTCATCTAATCTATTAATTAATTATGTATTATCGCTCCTACTTAAAAAAATCGTAGTGCCTAGCGACTATCACAATCAAGTTGAAGCAGTAAGAGAAATGCAGTCTGATGATGTTTCAGGTCTCGTAGATTCTTTGACTGATTTTCAAATAAATAGTGCCTCAGTAGATTTTTCTATTGAAACACCAAATGCCGAATATACTCGCATATTAAAGAAATGGTTAGATACTATTAATAAAGATTATAGAGGAAAGCTTCCATCAGGTATACAATTTATAGCAGAACAATATTTTAGAGAAAGATGGAAATACTCTTCTTTTCCTGTATTAAAAATAATGGAATGGAAAACTATGAATGGATTAATACTCCCTACTAGAATGTCTTTTGTAGATGGAGAAAGTATTTATGCTAAAGATAAAGATAAAGAAGATGTTATTAAAATAGATAATTATGATTATTTTATTACTGATAAAACAGACCCTAAAAATAAATTAGAAAATAATTGTTTATTTTCTCGACCTTATGGGCGTTATTTTGATAAATATCCTATACCTTACCTTATTAAAAGAGGTATTTATCATAATTGGAAAATAATACAATCTATAAAAAATAAAGAAACAGAAATTCTTGACCAAATTATACCTTATATATTGTTGATTAAGAAAGGTTTTAAGGGCAATACTATAGATGAAAGTAAATCTTATTCTTCTGAAGAATTAAAAAGTGTAGTTCAGCAATTTCAGGATTTAATGAATACTTTAAAATCTACTAATGTAGACGATAAACAAATTAAATCCCCTGTTAGAGCAACTAATTTTGATGAAGAGATTAAACATTTAATTCCAGATTTAAAATCTATTTTTGAACCAGGGTTATTTGCAGTAGCAGAAAAGAGTATACTCGCTGGTTTAGGGTTTTTAGATATAGCAGAAGGTGTAAGTCAAAGTAGAAAAGAATCTATTTTAAATCCTAAATTATTTATTGCTGAAACTAAAAAAGGTGTAAAAGATTTTAAACAAATAATGAAAGAATTACTTTTATTAATAAGAGATAAAAATGAGATTCATACTAAATATAATAATGTAGAAACTCATGTAATATCTTCGCCTGTTAATGTGTTTATTAGCGACGACTTTAAAGAAAAAATTAGGCAACTTTATGATAGGGGCAGAATATCTTCACAAACTGCTGTAGAAATTATTGCAGAGGTAGATTTTAAAACAGAAGTAATGAGAAGAGAGAAAGAGGAACAAGACGGTATTAGTGAGAAGATGTTCCCAGTAGTAACTAATAATGTTGAAGGTAAAGGTTTTGATTTACCTAACGAAGAACCAGCAACACAAGATAAAAACGATAAAGAACTGCCTGATGATAAAGTAGATGAAACAGAAAAACAAGAATATAATTTAGGAAAGAAAAAATTAGTAGGTGCTCCTTACTCAACTATTCAAAGTTTACCGAGTTATATAAAGAAAAAATATGATAAAGCTTCTCAAAATAAGTGGCTCAAAATTTGGAATTCGGCTTATAAATATATGTTAAAAAAGACAGGTAACGCAATTAAAGCGGAGGCATATGCTTTCAGAACTGCTAATGCTAAAATGAGATTAAAAGTTAAAAGTAAGGAAAATGAATAATGAAAAATAGAAATAAGAGAATTAGACAGATTTTAACTAAAAAATTTAATAGAAAAAGAATAAAAAATCTTTTAACTAAAGCATTTCTTATGAAAGAATATATAGATAATCAAAAATCTTGTTTTAAAATTGCTAGAGAAATTAAGGTTTGTCATGCAACTGTAGAAAATTATTTACATAAATTTAAAATTAAAACTCGAACTAATAAAGAAGCTCATACTGGAAAATTAAATTTTATGTATGGCAAGCGATTTTTTGGTGAAGATAATCCTAATTTTCAAAATGGAGGCGTAACAGGTAAAGTTTATTACTGCATAGATTGTGGAACACCAGTTACTTTTATGTCTACTATTAAAGGGCATGGAAGATGCAAATCATGTGCTCATAAAGGAAAATTAAGTTTTACTTTTGGCAAACATGCTTATCATGGTAAAGGAAAAAAGTATAAAGGTATTTTTATGAGGTCTACTTGGGAAAGAAAGTTTGCTTTCTTTTTAGATTGCAGTGGAATTAAATGGGAATATGAATCTAAAAGGTTTTATTTTGAAGATTGCACATATTGTCCTGATTTTTATATACCAAAATGGGATTTGTATATAGAAATTAAGGGATGGTGGAGACCAAATACAAGGAAAAGATTTGACTTATTTAAAAAGAATTATCCAGATAAAAGTATAAAAGTATTAATGCAGAAAGAATTACAAGAGATAGGACTTCAAGTATAGGAGGATTACAATGGAAAGAGGAATAACAAACAAAGATGCTCAGGATTTTTTACAAGATGTTAAAGATAATGGTAAAGTAGAAATCTTACATGAAGGTAGTAAAGAGGTTAATGATTTAATTCAATCAGCTAAAAAGAGAGGTATACTTATTGAAGGTAGTAAAGACCTCGGCGTTTTGAAGACTATATATTTATTTGCAGATGTGCCCAATAGTAATAAGGCTATTGTGCCCTCTAAAGAATTTAAAAAAATCTTTCCACAGATAATCGGCAAGCCAATGAACCTTGACCACAACCGTAAAGAAATTATCGGTTTCTATATTGACTATAAATACATACTTAAAGAAAATAAAGCGATTGCCTATGCGGTTTTCTTCAAATCGAATTATCCTATGCTTTGGGAAAAAGCGAAAGATTTCCAGAAAAAAGGAAAGTTGAGTTCTAGTTTTGAGTTATGGAGCGATAATAATAAAACAGAATATTTGACAAACGGAGATTATAAATTAAGAGATATTTCCATTGCAGGTGGGGCATTAATTCTAGAAGAATACGGTAATAAACCCGCTTTTAAAAATGCGAAGGTTCTTTCTATGTCTAAAAAAGTAAATCTTAAAGAATGTATAGGTGCAAAATGCCTTGTAACAGCATCAAAATATAAACAGGAGGATATTATCGTGGCAGGAGACTATTTTAAGGATTCAGTAAAAGAGAATAAGAAACAGTTAGAAGAGGAAACAAGGCTTAAAGAAGAAAAGACAAAAGAAGAAGTTAAGCCTGAAGTTAAGAAAGAAGAGGTTAAAACCGAAGAGTCTCCTAAAGTTGAAGATAAAAAAGAAGTAAAAACTGAACCCAAGATAGAAAAAATAGAAGATAAACCTAAAGAAGAAGTTAAAGAAGAGAAAAAGGTCGAAGAACCTAAAGTTGAGAAAAAAGAAGAAGACAAACCTGCTATTCCTAAACTTAAATGCTCTAATTGCGAAATAGAGTTTGATTATACAGGTATAGACGCTACTACAAAATGCCCTAAATGTTTTGCTATAATTGATAAAGCAGGTAAAATGATTTACCCCCCTCAGATAAAGGACTTTAAAATAGCATGCCCTACTTGTAAAACAAATAATTGGTTAATTTTAGCAAGAGATGATGAAACAATAAAAACAAGATGTCTATCTTGTTCTAAAGAATTTAATATGGGGTTTGAGGTAAAGAAAGAAAAGATAGCTGATAGAATTAATTTTTTATATAGTTCCTATGTTAGATGCCCTCAATGTTCAAATTCAGTTCCATATGCAGGAGTATCTAGTATAGAGGAAGCAAGTGTAAAATGTGGTAAATGTGGATTACAATTTGCTTTTAATATTAAGAAATCGGCTATGAATAAGAAGATTTCTAAAATAGAAGAGATAGTTCCAAAAGAAATAAAGAAGTCTTCAGAGCAAGGAGGAAAACAAACGATGGAGTTAAAACCAGATGCTAAGAAAGTAGAGGCAACTACGCCCAAAGATTTAGGAGAATCTAAGGAAGTTGCTAAAGAAGTAAAAGTTGTAGAAAAAGTTGAAGTTAAAGAGCAACCAAAAACAGAAGAGATTCCTAAAGCAAAGGTCGAAGAGCCTAAAGTTGAGGAAACTCCAAAGAAAGCGGAAGCTCCTAAAACTGAAGAGAAACAAGGTAATGATTTAGTATTTTCGATGAAAGATAAAGTAGAAGAAGTGGTTATTGATGCAGATACTGATACTACAGATAATGCAGAGATTACTGTTTCTGAAATAGAAAAAGTAGAACCTATAGATAAATATTCTAAATCAAAAACACTTCGTAAAGCAGTAGATAAGATTAAAGATGTTGAAATAGCATTAACTGAAGCTAATGATGAATCAGCTTTAAGAAAATCAGCTATTAAGAAATTAGTAACTAAGATTTTAAAGTTAAAGAAAGAAGTAAAGCTTTATAAAGCTAATGCTAAATCTATAATAGAACGAAGAGCAGAGCTTGGCGAAACAGAATTAACAGATGCAGAATTACTTAATGATGATAAGTTTAATTTAGCTAAAGCAGAAAAAGAAAATTTAGATTTAAAAGCTAAACAGTTAAATACAGGTAATGAAATAGTTGGTGGAAAGAAACATGATGGTGATTATTTAACTAAACGAGCAAAAGCAATAGACGCAGAAGCTTTTAAACATGTAAATAAGAATAAGAAATAATTGCTACTTTTTTCAAGTAGAAAAGATAATAGAAAAAGATAAATAATATCCAAAAAAAGATAGATTTAAAAATTTTTCCTGAATCAAGAGGTAAATAAAATGGAAAAAGACATTAGATTAGAAATTGCGAGATTGATAGGCGAGCCTATTAACGCACAGTTACCAGTTCCTGTAGAATTGGCAGAGATAGCTGATGTATTTACAGCAGAGCCTGGCGAGAAAGTGTGGAGATATACCGCTTTTGATACTTCGTTAGATACTATTTTAGCTGTAGATGCTGATGGTGCTATAACACAGGTTAAGAGAAGTGCTACTGGAGATGTAGAGCTGACTTTTAGTGGCTTGAATTCAAAAGAAGAGTATGTTCTCATAGATGATATTCTTGGAGAAACAGATAATGTTTCTGTATTGGCAAGAAGGAAAGAATCAATCTCTCGTGGAATGGATAAGAGAGAGATAAAAGCTATAATTACCGCTATACTGGCTAATACTGCTGGTTATCTTCCTGGCGTGGAGTGCCCTGAATTTACAGTGTCTTCAACACATGACCTGTATGATGTTATAATGGGTATGAAACACCTTATAGAAGATTACGGTGATGCGTTTGTTCTGTTGGTTGGAACTGCTGTTAAAGAAGCTATAGATACTTATGACAAGGATAATGTTGCTTCATTTAATTATAACATTACTTTGTTAGCAAGGCTTGAAAGTCTTGGTATTAAAGTTGTAAAGATATTTGGTAAAGTTGAGGAAACTGATGGCGGTGGAGAATTGGCTATAATGGATTCTAAAAAGCTAATTTTGGTTGCTAAGAATTCAAGAATCGCAGAAGGAAAGCCTGTTAAGTTTGTAAGGCGTAAGATTTCTGCTGATATTGCTAAATTGATGGGTGCAGATGTGGACAGTGCTCAGAGAGCATTGATTGTAAGTCCTACTCCTGTAAATAAGGCTGGAGTAAACACATTGGCATATAGCATATATGGCTATGAATCAAATGTGCTAACTATTTGTAACCCCAAGGCAATTTCGATTGCAGATGCAACTTCGATTCTCTAATTGAGAAACCCCGAAGGAGGGGCGGAAAACCCCTCCTTCTTTTAACTAATTGAAAGACAAAACTATGAAACTTACAAAAAGAAATTTAAAAAGAGAATATTTAAA
>Ga0222628_1000800_pt1 | contig 11583 bp, 23 predicted proteins | sample AntAcemetageno95_FD_179860 | JGI IMG/M metagenome (GOLD analysis project Ga0222628, IMG submission 179860) | Saline water microbial communities from Ace Lake, Antarctica - #95 | ecosystem: Environmental > Aquatic > Non-marine Saline and Alkaline > Saline | place: Antarctica: Ace Lake | collected...
CAAGCTAACATATCCTGAAATTAAAATGCTTGTTAATTCAAAAAGTAGGCAAATTAAAAAACAAGAATCCGAACAAAAAAAAATGGAAAGAAAAAATAAAAAAGGTGGAAGATATAGATAATGGTAGTAAAAATAAAAACAAGTGTAATTGGAATGGCAAATGTAAAGAAATTTCTTAAAGGAAAGAGTAAAGAAGTGTTAGCTCTAGCTGATGATGGAATAAAAGAAGCAGGTTGGTTTATTCAAGGTGAAGTTGTGGAGTCTATATCTGGTCACAGAGCTGAAACAAAGTCTGTAGATACTGGAAGATTTAAAAGTTCTGTTCAAACCACATTTCCCAAAAAATTACAATCAGAGACCTCTACTAATGTGAAATATGCAAAAGAATTAGAGTATGGAACATCAAAAATGGAAGCAAGAAGGCATTTTGGGAATACTGCAAAAAGGAATGAAAAAAAAGTAACTAAATTTATCCAAGATAAGGTGGATAACATTTAAGATGGCAGGAATGTTAGCAGGAATGGCAGGAGGAGCAACAGTAGCTGTTCTAATTAATGCAGTAGATAATGCTTCAGGTGTTTTTGCTAAAGTAAATAAGAATATGTTAGGCATTGGCTTAGCAGCTGTTGGAGTTGGAGTAGCAGTAGGTGCAGCATTATCTTCTACAGTAGGACCAGCAAGTGATTTGAGAGAAAGTATTAATGCAGTAACAGTTGCTTATGGTAAAAATGCAGAAGGTGTATTAGCTATTGGACAGAATGCAGCAAAGTCTTTTGGAATGTCAAAATCACAATTTAATGAGGCAGCAGTCTCTTTTAGTGCATTTGCAGAGAAAATAGTTGGTGCTGAAGGAGATGTTGTGGGTACTCTTGAAAAAATAACAACAAGAACAGCAGATTTTGCTTCGGTTATGAATATTGATTTGGCAAGAGCACAAACATTAATGCAAGCTGGTTTAGCAGGTGAAACTGAAGGATTAAGAAGATTTGGTATAGATGTTAGTGCAGCATCAATAAAATTATTTGCTATGGAGAATGGAATTGGAACGCTTGGAGAAGAATTAACAGAAGCTGAAAAGATACAAGCAAGATATGGCAGTATTATACAACAGACAGGTAAGTTTGCAGGTGATTTTCAAAACACAAGTGATGAATGGGCAAATAGTACAAGAATTTTACAAGCTACTATGGAAGATTTAAAGGCAAGTTTAGGAGAACACTTATTACCTATGTTAACCAAATTAGTTGGATGGGTTCAGCAAGGGGTTGATTGGTTTAATAAATTATCGCCAGCAACTAAAAAGATTATTGTAGGTGTAGCTGGATTAGCAGCAGGATTATTAATATTGGGAGGAGTAATTATTATGCTTACGGCCATTACAGCAGCTTTTAATGCTGTAAATTGGGTATGGATTGGAATTATAGCATTGGTTTTATTAGCTATAGCTGCTTTAGTAGCAGCAGGGTTATGGTTATGGAAAAATTGGGATAGCATAGTAGAGAATTTTAAAAAAGCAGGAGTAACATTTAAAAATATATTTATTGGCATCCACAATGTTGTTATGAAAGTTTGGAATGGCATTGTTAATTATATTGAACAATCTATTAATAAAATTATTGGCATGGTTAATAGACTTATATCATTATTAAATTTTATACCTGGAATTAATATTGGGAAAATAGGTGATGTTAGTTTTGAAAAAATGAAGGGAGAAGAGATGGCTTATGCTGTATATAAACCATCGGAATCAAGTTCTGGCAATACAACTAATATTGTTAATATTAATGGAGACATAAATGGAATGACAGGAGCAGATATTGCAGATAGTCTTCAAGGTGAATTAACTAAAAAGGTGGCTTTAAGTTAAAATGAAAAATATTGGAGAAAAACGATATGATGATATAATTGGGCATCTAATTGATATTAAAGAAAGAGTATCTAAAGTAGAACAACATCTTAAAGATTTAAATGGAGCAGTTGTTAGACATCAAGATGGGATAACTAAGAATGAAGCTGACATTACAAGTATTAAAAAAACAATTTATAAAGGAATAGGAGGATTTGCTGTTATAATTATGATATTTCAAGCAGCAATAACTTTTGTATGGTAATTTATACAAAGCTAATGATTGGTGGAACAGAATATAGTGATAGTTTAAACATTAATATTGAAAGAAGTATTGGTGATTATAATGCAACATCTAATTTTACTATTGATTTAAAAAATATTGCTGGTAAATATGATGATACATTTAATTTAAATGATGAAGTACTTGTTTATGCAGACAAAGATTCTAGTCCTGCTACAACTAAAATCTTTGTTGGTATAGTTGAAGATATAAGCTATACAGGAAATAATGTTGATGAAAAATTAGTATTAAAAGGACGAGATTATGGAGCTGTCCTTCAAGATATGACTGTTCAACCTATTATATTTAAAAACAGAGATGCTGGAGAAATAGCAAAAGTTATTGTAGAAACTAATTCTTTGGGAATAGTCTCTACAGATGGTATAGATACAGCTTCAGGAACTGTTATAACAAAAATTGGATTTAATCATAAGAATATATTTGATGCATTAAAAGAACTAGCAGAATTAGCTGATTTTTATTTTTATGTAGATGCAGATAAAGATGTTCATTTTGAAATAAAAGAAGGTATATCATCAGGACTAACTTTTAATAATACTAATGTCACTCATGCAAATTTTAATACAAATGATTCTCAAATATTCAATAAAATTTGGGTGTATGGAGATAGAATTTTAACAGGTGCTACAGATGTTGGTGGTATAGGAGCAGGTAGTGAATTTAAATTAACAGATAAGCCACATAATTCAAGAGTATTTGTGGATAGTACACTACAAGAAACTGGTGGTGTTATTGGAATGGATGACCCTCTTAATACAAGTGGTTTGAAATATGTTGTGGATTTTAATGAAAAAAATATTGTATTTGTAAGTGGTTTAGCAGCAGGAGATAACATTCCAGCATCTGGAACTAGTAATGTTCAAGTAGATTATGAAAGAAGTTCTCCTATATTAAAATTTACACAAGATGGTGATAGCATTGAAGCATATGGACCAAAAACTAAAGTCATATCTGATACTAGCATTAAAGATTATTCAGCAGCTAATGATAAAGCAGTTAGTTATTTAGCAGACCATAAAAATCCAATTATTCAAGGAAAGATAAGGGTTCATAATGTTATTGATGTAACTCCTGGAAATACATGTGTTGTTGATATTCCTTTCCACAGCATTAACAATCAAACTTATAGTATTTTAAATGTTGACTATAAATTCAACTCTACAAATAATTTATCAAATCAAGTTTTAGATTTAACTCTTAATAAAAAGATTACAGACTTTACAGACACAATGAAAGACCAAATATTAAGAATGAGAAATGTTGAAGCTGGTCCATTAGAAGGAACATTTACAAGATTAGAAACATATATTGGAAGTGTTGATGTCCAAAGTCATTATGAAGTGTGGGGTATGAATATTGGAAGTAATTTTGTATTTCATTCAGCAAAGCATGGATTAATTCAAGATTATAATTCAAGAATTGGTTATAGTGATGCTGGTTCAATATTAAATTATAGTGGAGGTGATTTTTAATGGTAATAACGACGGATGGTTTAGAATCAATGTCTAATATGATTGGAGCTTCAGGAACTGCACCAGGATATATAGCTATTGGTTCAGGAACAACAGCAGCTAATGTTGCAGATACAACTTTAGAGTATGAAACAGATAGAAATGGTGTTACTTCTACTGATTTATCAGTAAGTAAAAATGTTACTTGGATTGGTGACTGGTCATCAACAGAGATTAGTGGCTTAGCATTTACAGAATTTGGTTTACTTAATAATGCAGTAGCTGGAACAGGTAATTTATTTAATAGGGAGGTTGTAGGAAGTATTGTTTTTGAAGGAGATAGAGAACTTCAAATTCAAATAACTTACAAATATACATAAATGGAAACAGATAATAACTTTGAAATAAAGGAACATAAAAATAAATTTACACTTAAAAGTGATGAAGATACTGTTATAGTAAAAAACACATGATGGCAACTTGGGAAACAATATATAATAAATTGAAAGAGAATGTTAAAGATAAACTCCAAAAGGAAGAACTCAAAGAAGGTAGTATTAATTTTGAAAGACTTTTGGGAAATATTATTAAAGAATGTTTGTTTGAAGAAGGAATATTAAAAAGAAAAGAAGTAGGAGCGGATAAAACAAGAAATATTCCAGGAAAGAATGTTTTATATAGAGATGATAGCATAATTAAATTAGCAACAGTAAAAATATAATGGGAAATTTAAGTGTAACAGAAATTGGTTCGGTAGTTCTTAATATGGTTGAAAATGTTCCCACAGCAATAAGTGGAACACTACCAACTATAATTTCAAATGAGATTTATAATGCACAGAATGTTACTGGTATTAATATCGGAACAAGTGTTGGAGAAACATATCAACCTGCAATAATTAGTTTAAGTGCTTCGAGTGTTATTCAATTAATGGAACTTACAGGTGCCGATGCTGGTACTATTAAGTTAGGGGACTTTAATGTTTCAAAAGGTGGGCAATCTAATACAGCAATAACCTCGCAAGCATTAAGAGAAGATGGATTAGCAAAATTAAATAATCTTGGAGAAGAAATGACTTACTATAAGTCGGTTTAATATGGATTTTTTTCAAATTAAAAATGGTGACACTCAGCCATCAATAGAAATTACAATGCAGCATTCTGATGGGACTGCTATTGATTTAAGCAATGGTAGTGTGTGGTTTCATATGGGCAATATAACTGATTATTCTGCTTTTGCTTCTGGCCTTTGTATGATAACAGGAAGTACCACAGGAGAAGTTAAATATAATTGGACTACTTCAGATACATCAACAACAGGTGTTTATTTTGGGGAATTTAGAGCAAGTTGGGTTGGCAGTCAAATAACATTACCTTATGATAATAGTTTAAAAATTAAAGTACACGAGGATTATGACTAAGATGGCAATAGCAGATGATTTACAAAAAGATTTTAACCAAATCCTTGCATATGGTGACCAAGTTAGATTTAAGTATTATAATCAATCTTTAACAGGTGAATATGATGATGATACAACACTTTCCCAAAGTGGAACAGATTTATGGACATCAGGATTAATACAGCCTATTAGTAGTAGTCAATATAATTCAGATGCTATAATACTTCAGCAAGGTAAAGTTCTTTTGGATGATACAAAATTATATGTTCCAGGAGTTGTTCAAACATCTGGATTAGGACAAATTAAGATTGGATTAGGAAGTCCAGTTAGAGAAGAATATCAGATTTTAGGAGATGGTCAAATTACAGAGTGGAGTGTTAATGGAACACCAATATATAAGAAAATATTTGCAAGAGTATTAAATGGTGGGAGTTTTGTCGGAGAATAAGATGGATATAATTGAATCAATAAGAAGAATGTTTGGATGTAAATGTAAAGAAAAAGATGCAGATATTGCAGAATTAAAATTAGATAATGCAGCATTACAAAAATCATTAAAAGCAAATGATAATGTTCCAGAGCCAAAAAGATTAGATATAATTATAGGAGGGTCATTAAGAAAGCTATTAGCACCTTATACAAAGTCTTTGCACCTATCAGATAATGTATATGGACTTACTTCCCAAAGAAATGCTAAAAATTTTAGCATTCAAACAAAGGTAGCAGCAAATAAGTGGCTATCAGAAAAGCATGATTGTGATGAATTTAGTTTTGCATTGATGGGATATTGGAATAGAGGTTTAAGTCAGTTTGCCTTTGGGATAGCTTGGACTAATGCTCACGCATTTAATATTATGGTAGACAACAATAAACAGATTTGGATTGTTGAACCACAAACAAATAAATTTACAAAGATAGAAGATATGCAGAATAATACATCATATTCTCCTATCGAAATTATACTTATATAACTGAAAGGAGGAAGACAAAAAAATGACAAATTTACATACAAGTTTTGGAAGTGGAACATTATTTTCAGCAGGAACAAATCAAGGTGATATTGGACCAAGTGGAATAAATGATATTACACATAGAATTAATACTGTATCAGGAGCTGGAGGAGCAGTTTCAGGAGCTTTATATGCAGTATCTGGTGCTTTAGTAGGAGTTTCAGGAGCAGGTGTTGGATTATCTGGAGCTGTTTATTTTGGTGGTTTCGACTTTCCACAAGTAGCTAATATGGCATATACATCTGGAACTGCAAATGAAATTTTAACTGCTACAGTTACTGGCGAAGAGAAATCATATGTTCAAACAATAACATATAATGCAGAAATAAGTCCAATTATTGTAGAAGTTAGTGGCGAATCTATTGGAAGTGTTGTTAGATGGGACTTTTATTACGGTACAGGTTCAGGAACAACATCGACTGGAGGATTAGTAGCTGGGTCTATTTCAATATCTTAAATGGTACAACTTAATATAGGAGGATTAGTACTAGGTAGTAAACCAGTTATTAAATCTATTCAATATGGGTCTGTAACTGTCGATGCAGCTACAGGTACAGCAGCAATCAATGCAGTTGACACTGATAATTCAGTTGTTATGTATTTAGGATATACTGATAGTGGTGATATAACAGATGGAGATGGGTATACATATGTAGAATTAACTGATTCTACTACTGTAACAGGAACTAGAGATGGAACAGGTGATGTAGTTACTGTAAATTTTGTAGTTATTGAATTTGCTTCTGGTATTTTAAAATCAAGACAAGTAGGTTTAATAACTATTACATCAAAGAGTAATACAGCTACAATAGATGCTGTAGATACTAATAAAGCAGTTATATTTTGGCAAGGATTTAAAGCTGATGACCACGACATAGATGAAACTGTTTTAATAACATTAACTAATTCAACTACAGTAACTGCATCAACTGATAGCAGTTTAAATGATGCTACTATACCATATACTGTAATGGAATTCTTTTAAATCTTGTTAAAAACCCTTTAAAATACACGTTTTAAAGGGGCAAAACAGGGGGTAAAAGGGTTTTGAGGTATAAATATATACCTCAACAGAAATACTATGGTAAACTGTGAAATCTGTAAAGAGAAGAAAGCAAATCGCTGGATTAATGGAAAGCGTGTTTGCTTAATTTGTTATCTTAGTTTGAAACACATTCATTATCTACCATTTACAAGAGCCCTCAAAAAAAATAATTTATATGAAAGGTTTTTACAATTACACCCAGAAGTAATTCATATTAGTCATATAGGAATTTCTAGAGTTAGTAATTCTAAAATTATGGCTTATTTAAAGGAAAATGAGTAATATATACTACAATATATATGTTATAACATATATGTTAGAGTATAATAGTCTTTAAATACTTTATTATATTATTATTATTATGATAAGGATAGTGGTCTGTAATAGATGTAAATATAAATGGTTACCAAGAGTTAAGAATCCAAAGCAATGTCCAAACTGTAAAAGAATGGATTGGAATAAAAAATGAATTATAAATTTTGGATTGGCTTTATTATTGGAGTGATAATAATTTCAATATTGCTAGGATGATTATTCCCAAAAGAACAAAATGTCAAATTTGGGCTAGAGTTGTGGGATTTTTAAGACCAGTAGATAAATGGAATGAAGGGAAAAAAGCTGAATTTGAGGATAGAAAAATGTTTGGAGTGAAAAATAAATAAATTATTATTCTTTTTGGGAATTAAATTTTAATGTAAAAGGAGGCTAAAAAATAAAATGGATATAAAAACAAAATTAATAATTGGTATTTGTTGTGTAGTAAGTTTTTTTCTTCTTGTAGGAATTTTAATAGGAGGAGATGATTCAAGCACAAATAAACTTGGAGAGCAATCAATTTATGATAACATAGATATTACAACAGATTGTGATGCTTTGCAGAATGTTTATAATATTGCTATGGATAATGTTGAGAGAAGACAACCAGGAGATGAACTTAGAAAAGTATCTCTTTCATATGCAACTTATGCTAATACAAGAATGAACAATTTAGATTGTTAATAAAAAAATTATTATTTCTCATTATTTTTAAGAGAAAAAAAGAAAGAAAAAATTGAAAAAAAATGGCAAAAACACTCAAAAACACCCGAAAAAGAGGGTAAAAAAGATTAAATTATATAAAATAATACATACATTTAAATACTCTGTTATATATATATTATTAATAAATAAGGTTTATTAAAATAAAAAAAATAAAAAAATGGAAAAAAAAATATCATTTAATAAAAAAATAATGAAGGCGAAAACATCCTCGCATTTTATTATTATAGAAAAAGTATTTTTAGATATGCTTGGAGTAGGAGCAGAAGATACAATCAAAGTTACTATTGAAAGAGTTGATGATAATAAATTATTGAAGAAATTAGCAATGAACAAAATAACAAAAGAAAATGTAAAGTCTTTAGCAATTAATGAAGACGGAATATTCGGTGAAATAAAAAAAGAGGACCATGATAATGATATTGATAATGAACTACCAAAAGACTAATAATAATATTCTGCAACTGCCATTGCGAAATTGTAAATTGGGAGTAGATATATTCTACTCTTTCAACTCAAATTTAAATTATGCTCTTTCTATGTTGTTACCATACAACAATTTCTATTACAGAGGTGGTAACACCTCTTGTATTCAACAATTAAATTATGGAGGAGTACAAAATGGATAGAAATGAATTATTAAAATACAAGGGTAAAAAAGTTTCAGTATATCAACTTGGTAATGATAGATTACAATTTGGTCAAATTACAGATGCTAAAAATGAAATATTTAAATTAAAGAACAATAAATTTGGACCAATATATAATGAATCAGTATTTGCTATTGGAGACTTTTATGCTTAAAATGGAAAAAGATGATGTTATATATTTTTTGAATAAGAAGGTCTGTGTATTCCACATTAAAGGATTTAGATATAATGGAACTGTTAAAAATGTGGGAAGTACTTGCCTTCTTTTGGATGATAGATATGATGGTATGATGACTATTAAATATGAGGACATTGATAGGATTAAGGAGGCAGAATGGTAAATAAGACTATTGAAGCAATGTTTGTAACTAAAAGGTCACATCCTGAAATAGTGCATAAAGTTGCTAATATGTTGATGGGACATTATAAATTTTTAACTATTGAATGTGTTAAGCTGAATGAGATTTATGTTTATGAAGATGGTATTTATGCAGAGAAGGGAAGAATGGTGTTAAAGAAGGAGATTGAGAATATATGTGGGTCTTATGTAAGAACTACTATGGTTAATGAGATTATAAACAAAGTAGAGAGAAGCACCCTTATAGAGCGAGAAGATATGGTTAAAGCACCAATAGAGGAGTTATGTATAAATAATGGCATATTGAACCTTAAAACAAGAGAAATAACACCTCATACACCGGAAAAAGTGTTTATTAGGAAATTACCTTTGGATTATAAGTTGGGTTCTGAAAGTTTTGTATTTACAAACTTCTTAGAGGAAAGTTTAGATGAGAAGGATGTTAAGATTTGCCAGGAATGGTTTGGTTTCTGTTTATGGAGAAAGTATCACGAGAAGAAGGCTTTAATTACTATTGGACCAAGAGATACAGGTAAGACGGTGTTATTAAACACTCTAACGAACTTTATTGGTAAAGGTAATATAAGTAGTGTTGATTTGCACGATATGGGAAATAATAACTTTGCGATTGAAAGAATGTATGAAAAGTATGTTAATATTAATGATGAATTGACAAGTGATGATTTAAGGGATGTTAGTAAGTTTAAGAAATTGACTGGTGGTAGTGTTATGACAGCAGAACCAAAGTTTAAGACAGCCTTTAGTTTTTACAGTTTTGCAAAATTGACTTATGCTACTAATAAGATGCCAACATTGAAAGGAGCAATGGAAGACCCTGAAAGTTTTTATAGTAGATGGATTATATTTTTGTTTAATAATATTGTTGCAGAGATGGATAAGAATAAGAATTTAGTTGATGATATTAACACACCTGAAGAAATGAGTGGGATTTTGAATTGGGCTTTGGATGGATTAGATAGGTTATTGAAGAATGGTAAGTTTTCGGAGTATAACACTTGGGAAGAGAATGAAAAGATTATGAAATCGAGTGGTAAGAGTGTATATTCATTTATTGCGAATGTGGTTGAAAAGGATATTGGTGGTTATGTTAGTAATGAGGACTTATATAAGACTTATTTGGATTGGTGTAGTTTGAATAATAAAGACCCTGAAAATAAGAACACTTTTGGGAAGAAATTTAAACCATCATTTGGTAAGAGGATTACAGATGGTAAGAGGAATGGATGGAGTGGAATTAAATTAGATAAGGTGTTATTAAAGATTTAATAAAGGTAATAAAGGTAAAACAACATTATATATAATAATTATAAATATCTATTATAATATTAAATAACCCTTATTACCCTTATTTTGATGATTTTCCCCTTGTAAATCAGAAGATTTGTAATAAGGGTAATAAGGGTGTAAATTTTATCAATTAATTAACAATCAATTATTAAAAGGAGGTAAACAATATGGAAATTATAGATGAAAAAGGTATTAATGAAATGATAGACGATGATGAAATGAGTGTCACAAATATGCTATTATTTGAGATTGCTATTCAACTAGAAAAGCTAGTTAAGAACAATGGAAAATAATTATATAAATGAGGGCTTTGATAAGATTGTCAAGCAGATGGAACAAATTCAATACAATTACGAAATAATGTTGGAGATGAATAAATGAACACTAACAGAGTCGTTCAAGTATTCCCCACAATAAAAGATGAAATGGTTTTATTTGTTTCCCAAAATAAATGTGTCAGATTAGAGAAAATTTCACATTGGGTAGTTGTGGAGAATTTAGATTATTCATGCAAATGGGAAAGGATGACAATGAATATTAGACCAGCCATTAGTGATATTTTGGGGTATAATATGATTGACATTGACAATGTTGTTGCTGTTAGAGTTAAGGGTTCCCAAAAGGAATTGAAGAAGAAATATGCTGCAAAAATTAAGATGATTATTGCTAAATTAAAGGAGTTAGAGGACAATCACTATTAATTGGACATCATACTTATTTCGATAAGGGAATAAATAAGGGTACCTTTCATACCTCAACGGGCAATTGGTCCTGAGCAATCAGGTGAGGATTTTTTCGACCTCGATACGCCAATTGCCCATTATTTATTCCAAATCCTTAAAATAAAGGGTTAAAACACCTTAAAAACTAATTAAATTATATAAAGCAACCCAAACCTTTATATACTTTGATTAATTAATATATTATATATAAAAGCATGGCATTACCAAAAACAAAAGAGGGAATGATAGAAAGAGGTATGACTCCACTTGGACTTCCTGGAAATGAAGAACGAGATGCTGCAGTTAGAGCAAAGACAAAAGGAGTAAGTTCTGTTAAGGCAAGTATTTCTCAAAAGGTTGCAAGGATTAGAGATGGCACCACTAAAGATGTTGATAAGGCAATTATGGAGCTGGTAAGAAATCCTGAGACAAGTGCAGTCCAATTAACAAAG
>Ga0222628_1000801_pt1 | contig 11580 bp, 11 predicted proteins | sample AntAcemetageno95_FD_179860 | JGI IMG/M metagenome (GOLD analysis project Ga0222628, IMG submission 179860) | Saline water microbial communities from Ace Lake, Antarctica - #95 | ecosystem: Environmental > Aquatic > Non-marine Saline and Alkaline > Saline | place: Antarctica: Ace Lake | collected...
GTAGCCCCGACGTAAAGTCGGGGTCCCGACCAAAGCGTCGGGATTCAATGGATACCTGCCTGCATACCTAACGGCATGTAAACCGGTAGGTAGGGAACAAGTCTAAATAATAAACATGTCCCTGTAGCCCCGACGTAAAGTCGGGGTCCCGACCAAAGCGTCGGGATTCAATGGATACCTGCCTGCATACCTAACGGCATGTAAACCGGTAGGTAGGGAACAAGTCTAAATAATAAACATGTCCCTGTAGTTCAACGGATAGAACAAGAGACTCCTAAGCTCTAGATCCAAGTTCGATTCTTGGTGGGGACACATTATATTCTCGTAGGTTCCCTGCCTGCCGGCAGGCAGGGATTCCTACCGAGGACACAATAAAAATATGCTTAATAAAATTTCTAACCCCCGTAAAAATTCTACGGAATTAATGGGGCAGGCAGTTCAAGAAAATTTAATATCAAAAATTCCAACGCAGGTTTCGGATGTATTAAAAAACCTTGAAGAGAATAATTTTGAGGCGTTTATCGTGGGCGGATGCGTGCGTGATTTACTATTGGGAGAAATTCGTATTGAATCTGGAACCACTCGTGGTGAGCTTGTCGAACCAAAAGATTGGGATGTGACGACCAATGCGAAGCCAGAAGAAGTTCAGAAAATTTTTTCCACTTTCGCTGGAGCTACGGCGGACAGGGAAGCTACTTTCTATGAAAATAATTTTGGGACAGTTGGAATAAAAATTCCAAAGTTTATGTCAAATGGAGATGAAAAAAGAGAATACGATGTGGTTGAAGTTACAACCTATAGAATAGAATCAAAATATTCTGACAAGCGTCATCCAGACGAGGTGAAATTTGCCAAAACTTTGGAAGAAGATTTAAGTCGGCGAGACTTCACTGTTAATGCGCTAGCTTTAAAGATAAATGAAGGCGAAACAGAATTGATGGATTTTTTTGGTGGAGAAAAAGATTTGAAGGATAAAAAAATTCGAGCAGTTGGAAAGGCAGATGATCGTTTTAATGAAGATGCTCTCCGAATGATGCGAGCGGTTAGATTTAATTCGCAATTGGATTTTGACATTGAAAAAGAAACTTTTGAGGCGATTAAAAATAATTCAAAAAATTTAAAATTTATTTCCCAAGAGAGAATCAAGGATGAATTAACAAAAATAATTCTTTCTGATAATCCTGCAGAGGGATTGGAGCTGCTTCATGGCACTGGACTTCTTTCCTACATCATCCCAGAATTAGAAAAAGGCTACGGCGTAAAACAAAATCGGCATCACATCTACACAATTTTCAAGCATTGCATTTTATCTTTGAAATATTGTCCTTCGGAGAAATTGGAAGTGAGGTTAGCTTCACTTTTACATGACATTGCAAAACCTCAAACTAAAAGAGGAGAAGGCGAGTTTGCTACTTTCTACAATCATGATCATGTTGGCGCGAGAGTGGCGGAGAAAATTTTGAAAAGATTGCGATTTTCCAATGAAGTAATTGAGAAGGTGAGACTCTTGGTGGATAATCATATGTTCTACTATCATCCAGACGAGGTAACTGAAAGTTCTGTTCGGCGATTGATCCAAAAAGTCGGATTGGAAAATATGAAAGATTTAATGGATCTTCGAATTGCTGATCGATTGGGTTCTGGGACTCCAAAGGCGAAACCCTATAAACTTCGTCATCTGGAATATGTTATTGATAAAGTTTCTAGCGATGCAGTCTCGGTTAAGATGCTAAAAGTTAGTGGTAATGATTTAATGAAAGATTTGAAAATGAAACCTGGTCCAAAAATCGGAGCGATTTTAGATGTGCTTCTTTCGGAAGTAATTGAAGATGCAACAAAGAATAATCAAGATTTTCTTTTACAAAAGGCAAAGGAACTGGATGGGGAAGACTTAGAAAAACTTCGTAAGATGGCAAAAAGAAAAATTGAAGAAAGAAAAGAGGAGGAAGATCAAGAAATTAAAAAGAAACACTGGGTGAAATAAATAGGTACTTATTTAAATAGGTATTTAAATACCCACCTAAGATAAACTTTTGAAACTGTGTTAAAATAGATTCATGGCATCCCAAATCGCGCATATTGTATATGCGAAAAAATTTCTAGAAGATGATCATCCTAGTTGGATTAATAGGGATGAATTTATTTTGGGTTGCGTTTTTCCAGACATTCGTCGAATTGATGATACAATTTCTCGAAAAGATACTCACATGCATTTTGAAAAAGTAGATTTGGATTTTTCCGGGTTAAATTCTTTTGAAGCAGGTTGGAAATTTCATCTTTATTGCGATATGAAACGAGAAGAAATTTTGAGAAAGTATAATTTCTTTTCTTTACCAAGTTCAGGTGATTTTTATGGACAGGCGAGTAAGGAACTGGAAGATAAATTGATTTACGATGAATATAATAATTGGGAAAAGTTGGTGCACCTCTTTAATAATGTTCCTAAAAATTTATTGCAAGTTTCACCCGCCTCGACTTGCGGAGCGAAGTCAACGCGAGGCTGGCATGAAACAATGGGTCTCTGGTATGCGATTATTGCTAATTATATAAAAGAAGTTCCAAATGAAAAATCAATCCATGTTTTCTTGAGTAAGCAAAAAGCTTGGGTAAAATCAGCAGATGGAATTGTAGAAAGTATGAAGACTTTAGAACAGAACAAAAAAGCAGTAGAAATTTTAAAAAAAGTAGCTAAAGAAATAATATGAAAATTGAAATAAAAGATATTAAAGAGAATCCAGTAAATATTTTGCGAAGAATCGGATATTCTTTTCAGCGAAAAGAGGGGAATCCCGCCTCGACTCGCGGAAACGATCGCTCGTCGACGCGAGGCGGGGAAATGAGTTTCATTCGTCCTTTGGCACGCCAAGGCTATCCTCGTTTTCATATTTATACTTCTTTAAACGATAATAATTTGATTATTAACATTCATTTAGATCAAAAAAAAGAAACTTATGGCAATGCGGGTCGACATCATGGAGAATATGGAGATGATGGGGCGCTTAAAGTAGAAATAGAAAGAATAAGGGAGACTATTGGCTAAGTATTGCCAAAAATCGGAATATAATGTATTATATAATGTATTATTAAAGCCTTGGTGGCCAGCCTCGCGTCGACTCGCCTCGATTCGATCGAGTCGAAGCGGGCGCGAGTCGAGGCGGGTGGAATTGGTTTTTAGAATAAGTTTTGAGAAAAATAAAAGTAATTCAATAGATGTAATATTAAAGCCTTGGTGGTGGAATTGGTATACACGCCAGTCTTAGGAACTGGTTCCTTCAACGGATTGCGAGTTCGAGTCTCGCCCAAGGCACATAAACATTAATTAATTTCGAATGAAAAAAAGCATTACAGCTGAAAATGCAGGGCAACGTATTGATTTATTCCTTAAAGAGGAAGTTTTTTTTAATGAGGAAATTACTCGAGGAGAGATTATTCGAAATATTAAAGGTGGAAATATTTTGGTAAATGAAAAAAATATTAAACCGAGTTACATTTTGAAGGAAAATGATCAAATTTCAGTTAAAATTAAGGAAGAAAAAGAAGAGTTGGTTGAAAATAAAGAATTAGAATTAGAAATTATCCATCAAGATGATAATTTAGTTGTTATAAATAAGCCATCCGGACTAATGGTTCATCCGACTGACATTGAAAAAGAAAATACTTTAGTAAATGCATTAATAGTTAAATTTCCAGAAATTAAAAATATCAATGATAATTCGCAGGGTTGTTGGATGCGTCCAGGAATTGTTCATCGATTAGATAAAGATACTAGCGGAGCGATTGTGGTAGCGCGAAACCAAAAAACTTTTGATGAATTGAAAAGAAAATTTGCTGATCGAGAGATGGAAAAAAATTATATAGCCTTGGTTTATGGTCATTTAAAGAAAAAAATTGGAGTAGTGGATGCACCGATTGCGCGTAGTGCTAGCTTTAAGAAGCAAAAGATTGCTCGAGGGAAAATGAAGGGAACTGCTAGGGGAGCGGTGACCGAATATAAGCTTTTGAAACGCTATGACGATTATGATTTAGTAGAAGCCTATCCAAAAACTGGAAGAATGCATCAAATTAGAGTTCATCTTTCATCAATTGGAAATCCTGTTGTTGGAGATGAAAAATATAAGAGAAGGGATTTGTCCATTCCAGTTGGGGTAGAGAGACATTTTCTACATGCTCAGAAATTAAAGTTTGAACTTTTTGGAAAGGAATATGATTTTAATGCTCCTTTGCCTAAAGATTTTCAAGATTTCATTGATACTCTTGACTAAATGTTAGCAAAAGTGTAAGATAAAAAGGCTAAAAATTAAGTTTTTAATGAGTACTCAGCCGGTTGAGTTTCTTTTAATTTTCGGTCCAAGGCTGATCTCCTCCAGAGGCGGACACGCGCCTAGAGTGGAAATATTAGAAATTTATCCTTTTGAATAATACTCATAATATAATATAATAAATATATGCAGAAAAAAATAATCGAATTTAATAAAGCCCTTCGTGGGGAAACTAAGCTAGATTTCCAAGCAGGAGATGTAGTTAAAGTTTATCGTAAAATTAAAGAAGGTGATAAAGAAAGAATTCAGATGTTTGAAGGAATCATCATCGCTACTCGTGGACGACAAAGCTCTTCACCAACAATTACTGTTAGAAAAGTTTCTAATGGTGTTGGCGTTGAATTGGTCTTGCCTTTGCTTTCTCCAAATATCGAAAAAATCGAACTAGTAAAGAGAGCTAAAGTTCGTCGATCAAAACTATACTATCTTAGAGAATTAACAGCTAAAAAAAGTCGTTTGAAATATAAAGGCTTTGAAGAATTTATAAAACCAGAAGAAAAAAAAGAACCTGCCTCGACTGACGGAGATGATAATTCGACGCAAGGCGGGGACACTAAAGAAGAAGTTAAGACTGAAGATATAAAAGAACCTGCCCGCAATGCTTCGCATAGCGATGCAGGCGGGGAAGCTCCAAAAGCAGAAAAAAAAGAATAAAAAAAGCCCTTCGACAAACTCAGGATAAAAAGAAAAAATCTCAGCCTTCGTGGTGCCTGCCTGCCGGTAGGCAGGGAATTGGTATATTTACCCCAACACCTTTTTGAAAATTAATTTGGGGGAGCGTGGCGGAATTGGTATACGCACATGCTTGAGGAGCATGGGTCGAAAGGCCATGCGGGTTCGAGTCCCGCCGTTCCCACACATGTGTTATAATCTGAAAATAGGTGAAGGGGCAGGCATGCTTGAGGTGCATGGGTCGCAAGGCCATGCGGGTTCGAGTCCCGCCGAAGGCACCACGAATGAAAAGTATGGATCCTTAGCTCAATTGGCTAGAGCATCTCGTTTACACCGAGGAGGTTATAGGTTCGAGTCCTATAGGATCCACACAATTAGAAGCCGAAGTAGCTCAGCGGTAGAGCGAAGGACTGAAATTCGGTCCCTTCTACAGAAATGTGGAATGAGAAAAATTGGGTGAATTCGGGGAAGCCTTTTGAATGGTAATCCCGAGCCAAGCTTTGATGAGTTTAAGTATCAAAGAAGGTGTAGAGACTAGCAGGTGAGACTCAACAATAATCCTGCATTAGCGCCCAATCCCTTAATCTGTGAAAACAGAAAGGGAATGATATAGTCCGATCCTTGAGGAAACTCAAGAAAAATATATTGGAAAATCCTTGCGTCGGCAGTTCAACTCTGCCCTTCGGCACAATTGTAAAAATAAAAGTTAGTTTGTAATGAACTGACTTTTATTTTAGAAAATTATATAAGACATATATTTTAATCAATGTGATATAATAAGAAAAGTGTTAGAATATTAAATTTTAATTAAGCGGGTATAGTATAATGGTTATTACATCAGGTTGCCAATCTGAGGATACGGGTTCGATTCCCGTTACCCGCTCCACGTAAAATTCGCCTTGCTCATCACGTGGCACAGCCATCTAAAAATTCGCTTTGCTCATCACGTGGCACAGCCATCTAAAAATCCCAATTGAAGGGATTTTTTTTGTGGTATAATTAGAATGTAGAATATAAAAATATTAATATGACAATTATAAACTTTTTAAAAATGTATTTAATTACAGTTCCGATTTTTTTTATCATTGACCTGACTTGGCTTGGAATAATAGCAAAAGACATTTATCAAAAATATATGGGCCACTTAATGAGAACAACTCCAAATTGGTCTGTGGCTATTCTTTTTTATCTTCTGTTTATTGTGGGTTTAATAATTTTTGTAATAAATCCTGCCATTCAAAAAGATTCTTGGGTATACGCATTGGTTTATGGAGTAATGTTTGGATTCTTCACATATATGACATTTGATTTAACAAGTTGGGCGGTTTTGAAAGATTGGCCTTGGAAAATTGTTATAATAGATATTATATGGGGAATTGTTTTGTCTGGATCTGTTTCAGTAATTTCTTATTTTATTTCTAAAATTTTTGTTTCTTAGTTAAATGAAATATAATTTTATATAGAATGGAGGTGATAAAATATGGAAAAATTAAATACTATTGATTGGATTGCCATCATCCTTTTGGTTGTTGGTGGTTTAAATTGGGGATTAGTTGGACTTTTTGATTTTGATTTAGTAGCAACAATCTTTGGAAAAATGTCAATTCTTTCAAGAATAGTCTATACGATTGTTGGAGTCTGTGCAGTATATGTTTTAGTTTCTTCTTCAAAATTTGGAAGGAAATAACTATTTAATAAAAAGGTTAATTTTTATAGATTTGCCTTTTTATTTTTTAAAATACATCTTCATAATCTCAGTCCGAACTACGGTTTTTTTTATGGTATAATTTAAGTGTAAAAAATTAAAAAAATAACATGAATAAAAAAACAATATTCCTAATAATATTTGTTTTGATTCTTATTTTATTCGGATATATCTTACGAAATAGAGATTCATCACCAGAACAAGACTATTATAATTCCATTAGTAATAAAAACGAATTATCCGATAAAGAAATAAGCAATTTATTTGCAAATCTTGGTCAGGACATTAAAGTAGGCGAGTTTGAATCGCTGGATACAGATGACGATGGATCTGATGATAAATATGTGCTGACACTTAACAGACAAGAGGTTGCTGAGGATTTATTTTTAGATAAAAGTATAGAATATGAAAAGACCGAAGAAGGATTTATAGGAACATTAACATTAGACTTTGAAAATCTTGGGGATGAAAAAACGTCATATGTGCATATAGAAGAGATTCCAAAATCGTTTGCTAAGCATATTAATGACCTTGAGTTTTCTGTGCAACCAACAAAGATCATCAATCCTGATCCTGTAATGAGTTGGGAGATGCAGGTAATAAATAGAAATAATAATAAAATTATTATCAAGGCAAAAAAAGCCGCTATAGCAGCAGCGTTAAAAGCAGATCCTGTGATGGGCCTACTTATAGCGACAGGGATGAATATGAGTGGAGAACCTTCAGAAAAAATGATCAAAGCCGGAAAAGATGCCGCTGGTAATGTTGTATTTAGTAACCTTGATGCTTTTACATTTATTTATGCTATGAATGATTGTAGTAAGTTTGGAGGCGAAGGAGCACTCTGGAATACTTGTATAATTAATCTCATGACTAAATTTCCGGATAAATTTATAGAAGATGATTGCGAAGGAATTGATATCAGCCATCCTGATGCGATGAACAACGTGAGCGGTTCTGTGCTTCAGGGAATGTGCAAGGCGATTGTAACAGAAAGTTGGGAGAAATGTCATGACGATATAGATACATGGGATGATATTGATAAGTGTAAACTGATGTTGTTCAAATCTTTTTCTAGAAACTGCGAACTTCTAAAAAATAAAGATGACTGCATTTATAATGCTACAGTAAAAGCTAATTCTAGATATGGATGCAACTATATAACTGATAAAACCACTAAAAATGGATGCTTTGCAGAAATTACCCAAGACATAGCATACTGTAAGAAAATAGATGATAAAGATGAAAAGAGCTACTGTTGTAGTAAAATAGTAGATGCAGATGCAAGCAAAAATTGTCTGGGAGAAGAAAAGAAAGAAAAATCTGATGAAAAAGAAGAAATTTCTTGTGGTGATGATAAAGAGCATGTGCTTTATGGTAGTTGCATAAGGACTAAAGCAAAAGATGTATGTGATACTGAAATCTGCCTCATGAACTTTGAAAGAATCTATGATATAAATGAATGTATAGATGCTGTGGCAAGTGGATGTGGAGTAGATTATTGTCTTGATATGAAAGATTCGCAAACATTTTATAATAAAGTTGTCTGTATTTGGCGTCATGCAAAAGATAAAAAAGATTGTGAATTGATTGGAGATGAGGAGTATCAAGCAGGTATGGGAAAAGCAACAAATAAAAAGAGTTGTCTTGAAAACATTAATCTTTAAAATATAAAAAGGAAGATGGAGATAAATTATGAGCTAGGATTTAAGTTATTTAAAAATTAAATAAAATAAAACTTACTAAAGAGAGGGAGAAAAATTAAAAATGGAAGCTAACGATAAAAATCCAAATAAAATAAGAACGAAACAAGGTCTCTATCTAATGCCTATTTGGAATCTTCAATCATGTCTATATTGGGAATGTTGTCCCGAGGAGACGAGAGAAGCGAGAGTAAAAACATTAATAAAAAAATTCAAAAAATGTATGTATAATCCCAGTGTATTCAAATGTCCTGAATTTATAAAAAGAAACAGAGGAGAGGAGTATGACCTGGATTGGTTATAGGATGATAAAATCTAAGCCCGTTTAATTAAAAATTAGGCGGGTTTTTTTTGAAAGAATATATTTTTATATACGTATTTAACTAATAGACATTAAAATAATAAAAACTTTAATTAATATGAAAATATTTTTGAAAAAACCAGCCATCATAATGGCTATTCTTTTAGTAATAGCAGGATCTTTATATTGGTATAGTAAATCGAAAACAAAAACTGGAATAGTGCAGTATAAAACAGTAGCAGCTGAAAAAGGCATGCTTTTGGTCTCAGTTACTGGCACAGGTCAATTGGAAGCACAAAGCCAAGTTGATTTGAAATCGGTGGCAGCGGGAGATGCAATTGATGTGGTTAAGGTTTATGTGGAAAATGATCAATTGGTGAAAAAAGGCGAGATGATTGCTCTTTTGGATATGGAAGATGCGCAAAAGGCGATTCGTGATGCGGAACTTAATTTGGACAGTGCTGAGAATAAATATGAACAGATTAAGGATGGTGATCCTACTAAGGATGAAAAGAAAGCGCAAAAGATTGTCATTGAGCAAAAAGAAAATTCCTTGGCTGATACCAAAGAAAAGCTTAATGATTATTATATTCGCGCTCCTTTTGATGGAATTGTGACGGGGCTGAGCGTTGAAACAGGTGATTCAGTTTCGCGGTCTGATATTATTGCTTCAGTTATCACTAAAGACATCGTAGCTCAAATTTCTTTGAATGAAGTTGATGCTGTTGGAGTTAAAGTTGATGACAAAGTGAATTTAAAAATAGATGCTCTTTCTGAGATCGGTTTTACTGGAAAAGTTTCTAAAATTGATACAATTGGAACAGTAAGTCAGGGAGTGACTTCCTATGGTGCAGAAATTGAATTGGATAGTCAAAATGAACTTTTGAAACCAGGGATGAATGTCTCCGCTTCAATTACGGTGGACAGTAAATCGGACGTGCTTTTGATTTCTAGCGGTGCCGTTAAGGTTCAGGGGGATGAAAGTTATGTTGAAGTTTTGAAAGATGGAAAAAAAGTTCCAGAAAAAATTACAGTGGAAATTGGTTTGACTAACGGAGTAGAATCAGAAATTAGTAGTGGTTTGAATGTTGGTGATCAAGTGGTGACTCAAGCAATCGATCCGAATGCCAAATCAACTACTTCAAGTTCGAGTAGCAGTTTTAGAATGCCAGGCATGGGTGGTGGAAGATAAACTTACAAAGAAAATTAAAATGATTGAGTGTAAAAATTTAGAAAAAATATATCAAAATGGAGAAACCCAAACGCGAGCTTTGGATGGCGTTTCTTTTCAAATTGAGAAAGGGGAATTCGTTTCCATTATTGGTCCATCGGGTTCTGGTAAATCAACCCTGATGCATATTCTGGGTGCTTTAGATGTGCCGACTAACGGAACATATTTTTTGGACGGACACGAAGTTTCCAAATTGAATGATGATGAACTTTCTGATTTGCGTCGAAACAAAATTGGTTTTGTTTTTCAATCTTTTAATTTACTTCCGCGAACTACGGTTTTGCGTAATGTAATGTTGCCTTTGATTTATTCTGAACTTTCCCAAGTTGAAAGAGAAAAGAGGGCACGAGAATGTTTGAATTATGCTGGAATGGAAGAATCAAAATTTTTTAATCTTTCCAATCAACTTTCTGGTGGACAAATGCAAAGAGTCGCCATTGCGCGATCACTGATTAATAATCCAGCCATCATTCTGGCGGATGAACCAACTGGAAATTTGGACACTAAAACTAGTCAATTGGTCATGAATGCTTTGCGAGATTTGAATAACAATGGTCACACAATAATTTTAATTACTCACGAAATGGATGTGGCTGATTATGCCAAGCGAATAATTCATATTAGAGATGGAAAAATTGAAAAAGATGAAAAAAATATTCCTAATGATCATAAGATATAAAATATGTTCCTAGATTTATTAAAAGAAACAATTTGGTCTTTAATGGGAAATAAGGTTCGTTCTGGGCTGACGATTTTGGGTATTGTGATTGGAATTGCTTCAGTCATTACGATGGTTTCTATTGGGCAAGGAGCTCAGAAATCAATTGAAGAAAATATTGAGTCGATTGGCTCTAATTTGATTATAATTAGTCCGGGAGCGCAAAAAAGCGGAGGGATTAGCTCGGGTGGAGGAAGCGGTCAATCGTTGACCTTGGAAGATACACAAGCGATTAAGGATGAAATTCAAGAAGTGAAAGCGGTAGCTCCAGAAATTTCCAAGCGTTATCAAATTACTACTAAAGGTGCCAACACTAACACTTCAGTGGTTGGAACAAACGGAGATTATTTGGTAGCTCGAAATATTAACATAGAAAGCGGATCTTTTTTTAGCGAGCAACAAATTAAAAGTTCTGCCAAGGTGGCAGTGATTGGGCCAACGACGCGAGATGATTTATTCGGAGCGGATGCTAATCCAGTCGGGCAATTTATTCGTTTAAAAAATATGGAATTTATAGTGATTGGAATGACTCAAGCGAAAGGTGGGTCGGGCTTTTCAAGTCCAGATGATGCAATTTATGTTCCAATTACTTCTGCTCAGCATTATCTTTCCGGAGATGAGTATGTTTCGATGATTAGTGTTGCGGTGACGGAGCAAGACTTTATGACTTCTGTGCAAGAAAATATTAACACTTTACTTTTGCAAAGACATCGCATTTCTGATTCGACTCAAGCAGATTTTAGTTTAATGAATCAAAGTGACATCATTTCTACCGCTACTAGCGTGACTGGGACTTTAACGATGCTTTTGGCATCGATTGCTGGAATTTCTCTTTTGGTTGGAGGAATCGGAATTATGAATATGATGCTCACAACTGTTACCGAAAGAACGCGGGAAATTGGACTTCGAAAAGCAGTGGGAGTACGAAAGA
>Ga0222628_1000803_pt1 | contig 11556 bp, 14 predicted proteins | sample AntAcemetageno95_FD_179860 | JGI IMG/M metagenome (GOLD analysis project Ga0222628, IMG submission 179860) | Saline water microbial communities from Ace Lake, Antarctica - #95 | ecosystem: Environmental > Aquatic > Non-marine Saline and Alkaline > Saline | place: Antarctica: Ace Lake | collected...
AACGATTTCAAATGTTTGAGTTGTAATTTTTCTGCATATGCAGACGACAATGCGGCAATAAATATTGCCGCAAAAGCCTCAATCAATAGGCTTAATGTAGCAGAGATTGACCATCAGGTCAATCTCTAGTTACAAACCTCGTCATCTTTAGTGGCGAGGTAGTTGATCGACTGTTCCAACTGGTCCGACACCAGGTGGTAGTCCCAAGGCACTATGCGGTCCAACCGTACAACAGATTCCAACATTCCCATTAAATATCCCAAGGATGCCATCAGTTGGAGGTTTTTCAAGAAGCTCGTTAATACTTGTTCTAAAAACGATAAATCCTCCATCATCAGTATCTACAAAACGAGAATTAGAACGAATTTTATATTCAACATTACTATCAGCACAGCGCGAATTAAGTCCAGGGACAAGTTCATCAGAATAAGCGTCTTCATTAGTTTATAGCTATCTCCTATTTGTTATATAGGATAATTATACAGTGCGATTCCTTAAATGCAAATCGTTAATTAAAGGAACAGATACTAAATTTTTAGAAATACGTAATTAATCTAGAACTTTTAATTGAGGATAATAATGAACTGGTATAAAATAGCATTGGCGATAATTAAGATCGCTGAATTAGAGGGGGAATGGTGGATATTTCCAGATGGAAGAACGACATTTGCTGACTCCACAACCGGAGATTATAATCATGAAGCCATTGCAATAGAACATGCGCAAGCAATCGTTAAAGATGCTATGATAAAAGACAGGATCTTGAGAGAAGTCGCTGAGTTTATCTTTGGCCGAACTGGTCATTGGGAAGAATACGACCCAATAGAAACAAGAAGTGAGCTTCTTGATTGGGCTGATATGGCTAGTAAGGAGGGGACGATTACAGAAGATGAGGCAGATGATATTTATGAAACTATCATAAAAAGAACTGAAATAAACAGTGAGGTATTAGAAGTAGCTATGGGTCTTGGGGGAGAAACGGTGGGAAAAGAATATGCCATTAAAGAATGGAAATGGAAAAGGGTTGCCAAAAATAATGTCGAAACATTTTCTTTGACTGCGCATGATAGGTCCGTTATTACACAGGGGTTAATCAATGCCTACGGAGATATAGTTGAAAAATACAAATTTAATATTTCAATAATTGCCAATGGAAATTTTCTTATTGATGTTCCGTTTGATGATATTCAAACTGGGAGTTTAACTCATTATGTTGAAAGATTTTAAAGGGGCCTTAGCTCAATCGGCTAGAGCATCTGATTTGCAATCAGAAGGTAATGGGATCATAGCCCATAGGCTCCACCAATTTTCGGGCACGTAGCTCAGTCCGGTCAGTAGCACTGCCCTGATAAGGCAGTTGTCGTAGGTTCAAATCCTACCGTGCCCACCAATTTGATCATGTCAATTTGCATATCAAAAAATTTATGCTATATTGATTCTATGAAATTTTAATGGACAGGTCGTCTAGCTGGTTAAGGCCCTTGGTCTACACCCAAGAGATCCTCGGTTCGAATCCGAGCCTGTCCACCATTTTTACTCAATGGTCAAGAATGCCCCATGGCTAGGGAAGTATGTCAAGCCAGTGTAGCTCAGTTGGCAGAGCAATAGTTTTTAATATGGGCCGATGTAGCTCAAAGGTTAGAGCCATGCACCTGTAATGCATAGATGAGGGTTCAAATCCCTACATCGGCTCCATTTATTAAAGGAGAATAAAATGATCGGAAAAGACGCTAATTTTCATGCTGGATTAGACAATCCTCACCTTAAACATGATCTTGTTTATGAGACTCTTAACGATCCTTCAGTTTTTAGAAAAAGCCATTTAGCCTATCTTCCCCCTCTTTTCCCTGTTGGAAAAGCGTTTGAAGAGAGACTGTATGTTGGCAAAACACGTTGTAAAAATTGGAAAGTTTCCAAAAATCGTTAAGCCCTTAGTTTTTTGCCCATATAGCTCAGATGGTAGAGCGCATCCTTGGTAAGGATGAGGTTCCTCGGTTCAAGTCCGAGTGTGGGCTCCATTTTTCGCCGGTGTAGTTTCAAGTGGTAGAACGTTTGTTTCGTAATCAGAATGTTGTGGGTTCAAGTCCTATCACCGGCTCCATTCTTTTTTGGGAGTGTATCGGCTCCGGCTACGAACCGGAATACCGTAGATGGATTAGGCAGGTTCGACTCCTGTCACTCCCGCCATTTTTATGATAAGATAAGCCTTCAAAAAAGGATACGTTTCTTCTTTAGATCAAAATAACATTGGTAAATAATTGAAGGAGACGAATAAATGACTGAAGTTCCATGGATGACAGACTTCGGTCTATTTTTCTACCGATAAAACTTTTTGAAAAGACTAGAGCAATTAGAGGGACTAGTCAGCTGTCCGTTGTCTCATCACTCAATGATCAAGATTTCCCCAAAGACAATATGCACATTTCAACAACTTGCACTTGACATAATCGAAACAACGATTACTTTAATTGAAATATAATCGTTTTTTGATTTTGAGAGACTGAAATGAGTATTTCATCGGCTATCAGTAGAGCATTTGTTAAAAAGTCAAATGGTGGGTGGGAAAAGTATCCACGGATGTATTGGGCAATCGACCTCCATGGGGTAATCCTCGATTCCACTTATAAAACCGATTTTGACGAGCAAATCATTGATCCTGCATGCGCTAGAGTTCTCCAAAAACTTTCACAAAAAAATAATGCGTGTTTAATTATTTTTACAGCTAGTAACGAAGAATACATAAATAACGTTCTTCAATGGCTTAGCAAACTTGATATTCATTTTGATTTTGTTAATGGAAATCCAGAAGTTACCGGGAACGAATGGTGTAACACGAGCGAAAAGTTTTATTGTGAGTGGAAACCCATAGGTCTTTAGCCTATGGGAGGAATTGCGACCACATCCTTTCTTTTTCTCAGACTTTTTTAATTATACGCAATAGTCATCTCATTTTACGGCATTTAAAAAAATAGTTTAATAACTGGAAAAGCTGGAAAAAAATATTTTGGGAGAACGACAAAGACGAGCGAGCTTCGCGCGATGGGCAAGACAGCAGAGCTTTTTGGGGTTACGCCGAAGACCATACTGTTTTGGGAGAGCGATGGCAAGATTCGTTGCATGAAGATCGGTGGTGGCCACAGTCGTTTTCACATAAAAGAAATTGAGCTGGCGATATTTTATCACGCGAAATGGTCAGGGTTTAAAGAAATCATAAAGTTTAATGCCGTTGACAATGCGGCAATAAATATTGTTACAAAAGCCTCAATCTCTGCTACAAACCTCGTCATCTTTAATGGTGAGATAGTTGATAATCTTGATTTAATAGAGATTTGCGAGAATGCTGAGAGAGAGAGAGTAAAAAAGCTAAAGAGAATGGTTTTTCAATTAGGGTATTTAAATAATAAAGGATTTCGTAATCAAAACATAGAAATACAATTAGAGTGTTAATCTTCTTATATTAATTGGTATAAACTAATAAAAATATCTTCTTTTCTAAGAATTAAATAATTGAAAGTTTTAAATTTATGAGTATGAATTGGTATAAACTAATAAAAATATCTTCTTTTGTTACTAAAAAATTAAGCCACGCTAAAAACAATCTCTTTAATTTAGATATTGGCATTCATGAATTCAAATTAGGTCATGCGACTATATTTTATCAAATTTATGAAAGTGGTGAAATCGGATTATCTTCATTGCGTGTTCCAATGAAATACCGTGGTGCTGGTTATGCCAAGAAAATATTAAAAAGTTTTACTAATTGGCTTGATGAAAATAAATTAGTTTCAAAACTATCTGCTTCTCCATTAGATTACAAAACTAATAGAAATAAATTAGAAGAATTATATAAATCATTTGGTTATGTCCCAACTGGATATTTTATAAATCCATTAAAAGATAAAGAAATGATTAGATATCCCGAATAATGACACTAAATTTTAACAAGGAGAACAATTATGCTAATATTGAGTGATAATAATATTAAAAAGATAAGATTATCAAAAAAAGAGTGGGAAAATATAGGTAAAAAAGCAGGTTGGCTGGACAAAGAATCAGCTTATTTGCCATCAATAAGCACAAATGATCTAATATCATGGCTGAATAGGATTGGTTATTATGCTATTAGTCAAAAAGGTTCTCATATAAAATATTGTTCCGATAATCCTCGTCCTGGTACCAGCAAATGCATTATAGTTGTCAATCATGGTTCAAACAGTGGTAGAGATTATAATAAACATATGCTTCGTGATATTTTAAAACAATTAGGTATAGACATAGGTTATGTTGCTAACAAGGGTCTTCCAAAAAAATTAAGATAACGCTAAAAGAACGAGTATAATAATCTATTAAGAATAAAATGAATTTGAATATTTTAATAAGGAGAAAAAAATGCATGATCCTGAGACGGAAGTTTTTAATATTAATTATCCATGGAAGAATAAGCGCGGTTACAGAAGTACATTTGCGAGTATTTGGCACGTTGATCCGGCTACAGATGGAACTGACGATAGTTGCGGGCTGTTTTTAAGAACAAGGCATCTAGACGAGAATGTTTTAGATAAAATAATTCAATTTTATTCAATAGAGTGGGATAGCACTTTTAAATATTGCGAGAAAGAATATGAAGTTGGGTTATTTAAGAAAACAGGAGAAAGAAGATTTTCTACTATTGGTATCACTTTAAATTTATTTCGCATGGCTGCATATGAAATATTTAAAGCTAAGGGCTATTTAAATCCTCATAAAAAAGGTACTGAATACATTAAAAACCATTTATATGAGATAATACTATTTTCTGAAAACACTATTGACAGTTTATACGACACAATATCCTCTGTTTATGACGTTAAATTTCAATCTAATTTTAATTACAACGAAACATATACTGTACAAACCAAAGCAAGTAGGCTAGAAAAAATACGCAATTTGGCGTCCATTATCTATCCTTACATTGAAGGAGACATACGTCCTTGGTATAAGCATCCCCGTTGGCATATTCATCATTGGAGGATTAAAATTCTTCCATGGCGGAGATTAAAACGATGGTTCAGAAAAGACAATAATGATGGAAGTCGAGAATCAATAGAAAAGTCTTGCGACTAATAATTATAATATATAACAAAAAATTTTTAATATGAATTGGTACAAATTTTCACAAAACGATGAAAAATTAAAAGAAGAAATAGATTCTATAGTTAAGCAATTACGCTTAAAATATACGGATTTAGAACTATATGCCTTTTTATCAAATTCAGGATATATAGAAATAGCTCAGATTCAATTGCCTCCAGAAAAACAAAATCAAGGAATAGGATCATTTATAATTCATACTTTCCAAGAATTAGGAATAAAGCATAATGTTCCTATTGTCGTCAGACCAGAACCGGATAGGGGAAAAAAGAAATCTTTAGATAGATTTTACAAACAGCATGGTTTTGTGGACAACAAAGGTAGAAATAAAAATTACGAACTTTCTTCTCCATTTAGTAAAACAAAATATTGGAAACCGGAACAATAACTTTATAATAATATTTGTATTCAAATAATTGAAAGTTTTTAATTAATAAAATAATATCGATACCAATAGAAAAACTGTTCGACAGAATGTTTGGAAGACACGCTGTGATTTATTTTAAAAAACGCATAGAAGGTTTATCGTCTTATTTAGGTTAGGATATAGATAACATACTAAAAGCCAATATGAGGTGCTTATAATTATTAAAAAGATCTAATGCATCATTTCTTTTTTCTTTTCTGTGCGGTTTTGTTTTTTTTAACAGGAACATCAATTGGTTCCTCTTCATTTTCTATAACATTTTCTATATCTATTTCTTCTAATGCAATAAGTTTTTTGATTATTTCAATTGGGACAAAGTGTGATAATCCTAATTCTCCCTGGTTCACATCTGTTCTGTATCTGTAGAAGCTTAATGTTTTTTGGAAGAATTTTCCAAAGTTTTTAATTAGAATCCATTGTGAGCATTTATGATTTGGGTCATCCCAAACTTTTATAATTTTTCCATGAAGGCAAGTTGCTCCTTCTTTAATTATGAACTTTTTTCTTTTTAATTCAGTCATGATTCCCACTTTAATAATTCGAGTTTTAATATAATTCTATTATCACATTTATTGCACGGCTATAATTATACGGTTCAGGTTTGATCGCAGAGAAGTTTCTGTAAGAATTTATTGTTGGCGCAATTCATATTAGGATAAAAGAGAGCAACTTATTCAATATTTATAAGTTTTTTAAATTCTTCTAAGTCTTCATTATTCTGGGGTTTTTGGACATGCTGGATATGATCTACTGGAGATTCTGATTGAATTTTTCCAGCATCTCTCATCCATTGGATTTTTTCTTTAATTGGGCAATTAGGATTTTCTGCAGCATGATGGGAAACGTCATCATCATTTCCTCTTCTTAAAACTTCTGCAAGAGCTTCTGGCGGACAATTCGGATTTTAGGATGCATATCTAGAAACAGAATTACTTTTATTTCTTCTTAAAACTTCAGCTAAAGCTTCAGGCGGACAATTAGGATTGTTAGTTGCATATGCAGACACCAAATCATTTTTTCCTCTTCTTAAAATTTCAGTAGGAGTATTAGGATTTCTTGCAGTTTCTTCATTTTATTTGTCGCAAGGAAACCCATAGGTCTTTAGCCTATGGGAGGAATTGCGACCACATCTTTTCAAACTTTTTTCAGTTCTTCTTTTGTATATGGCCCTCTATACCTTAATATTTTAATTACTGCCCCTTGATATGCTTGTGGTATTTCATCTAATTTTATTAGCCCACTCGATGCGTGCTTGGTATTAGACAAACTCAAATACCATAGTTTTTCTATTCCTCTGTCTCTTAAAGCTATTCGTTTTTCTGTAAATCCCATTTGACTAGGGAATCTTTCATATAAATATTGTTTTTTAGCTTCATTCAAATCCGGATATACAGTTTCCGAAGAGTTCCAATATAAATTCTTAATGCCCTTATTCTTTGCCATTTGGACAACTGTTTTAATTAAGTATTCCTGCCATTTTCCAGTTAAGAATCCTAATTGTTTTTCTATCCTTCTTATTTCTTCTTTTGTAAATAACGGTTTAGACACGACTTATATTCTCTTAGAAAAATTTTATATTAATATATTATTTCTATTAATTGATATAATGTTCCTCTATTACTTAGTCGCATATTGTAAAATTATATTTAAATTATCGCATATATAAAGGAGAAACAAGTTTTTTTAAGAAGAGTTGTTATATTGATAATTTATGAAAATTTCATATATTTCATAATTTTAAACAACTATCTTGCTGGTCTAAAGAAAAATACTTAGAGGCATAATAAAATGAATTGGTATAAGATATTTAGAACAAGCGATTCTTCATCTGGCCTTTATGACATTGGCCCTTATCATAACTTAATATTATTAGGTTGTGGAGAAAATGGATGTACATATTTTGATTCTTCTACTGGTCATGCAATCAAACAGACGAAAAGTGATTCAGAAGCAGCTAAAGCAGAAGATTTAATTAATCATAACTTTCCTTTTTTCCCTAAAATATATAAGACATTCCCGCTTGAGCAAACTTGGGTAATAGAGAGAGAAGAAATTCCTTCATTGTCGGAAGAAGAACAAGATTTATTAGACATCGCTCAAGAAGCGCTAGAAGAAGTTGGTTATAACTTAGAAGAATTTCCTGGGCAACTATATAAAACTTTAGAACTATGGAAAATATCAGATGCGTTATATAATCATGCTATTTACTTATCTTTGAAACTTTTAAAATTAATTAGTTCAGTCGAAGAAATAGGAGGATTACCTGGGGAAATCAGAGGAGATAATATAGGAATTAGAGATGGAAATTTCGTAGTTAGAGATGTGGATGTATGATTAAATATAAAATAATTAAATTATCAAATAAAAAAGATTTGAATGAAAAGTATTACAATGTAATAACTGCAAGAGATCTGAACACTTCTCCTGAGATATTAGCGTTGATACTTCAACAAGGAAAAGATGATTATGTGTCAATAAATGCAGCCAAAAATGAAAATGCACCTTCGGAAGCTTTAGCTAAAGTTTTAAGAAGAGGTGATGACGATTATGTTTCCCAATATGCGTCAGAGAATCTCAATTGTCCACCCGAGGCCTTAGCAGAAGTTTTAAGAAGGGGTAATGATGATTGGATATCTCGCAGTATCGCCAGCAATCTAAATACTCCACCGGAAGCTCTTGCAGAAGTTCTAAGAAGAGGGAAAAATGATGAAGTATCTATTAATGCTTCTAAAAACCCAAAATCTCATTATGAGGAAAAACTTAAATGGATTCTAGACGTTGATGATATAGAGCAAGAAGACGAAGAAGACTTTGTGCAAAATGTTAAAAAACCTCAAGACAATGATGAGTTAAATAAATTAAGAAACTTAATATCTTCTTCAAATTGGTATAAAAAAGTAAAAGCAATGCCATTAATGCCGGTGACAAATGAATATACAGAAGATAGCTACAATAATAGATCGGTTATTAACATGGATCTTTCATTAAAAAAAGAAACAATAGATAGGCACGAAGAATCCAGAAAATATTTAGGAAGCGGTTTTTTTGGTGTTGCATACGATATCCCATCCGGATATGTAGAAAAAATAACAATTGATGCTGAGGATTATAATAATGCAAAAGAGATAATAAAAAGATACCCGGACAAAAACTTCCCTCCGCCATTTTGCGTTGGTATTTATGATGCAGAACTCATTCAAGAGGAGCCGGTATTTTACAAAATAATAGCTGAGAAAGTAAATCCACTAAGTTTAGAACAAGATAAAATATTTTGGGAATACTATATGGTTATCAAATCAGAATTAAAAAGAACTGACCTTGGGATAACTAGTAAAGAAACATTGAATTTTGAAAAAAATAAAATAAGATATCCACTTATAAAGAAAATAGAAAAATTTATAAAAGAATTAAAACGTAATAGAATTAGATTTTGGGATATAAAATCTGGAAATGTTGGTCTTCGCGAAGAAGACATTGTAATTTTAGATATTGGAGCATTCAGTTTTAAGGAGAAAATTTAAAAATGAAAGTAATTAAAGCAAATTTTATAATAAAAGCTCTTGACAAAAAGTATTTAACTGGAATTGATATGGACCCAGAGAAATTACCTTTTAATGATATTTTTGGCGATAAGCTAAGAATTGCTATCCCAATGAAAAATGAAAAAATTCAAGAAATTTTAAATATGCTTATGAATGGAGAAACAAATAGCGGAAACTTGTACACCGTCGATTTAAACAGACAAAAAGCGTCAAGAGTAGTAACGACTAATAATGGCGAAAAAATAATCGAATCCCGCTTAGGAAAAGTTATAAGAAAAGAATTAGGAGAAGAATGGTCGGATGAATTTTCTCGACAAATGGCATCTGAAAATAAAGGACAAGATACCTCTGAATATATAGTAATCTTATCTAGAAGTCCAATTGATATTGTTAGAATGAGCGATCATTACGGATGGGATTCGTGTCATTCGCCTCCCGGCAAAAACAGCACAGGGGTAGATTATTTTTATTGCACTTTCCAAGAAGCTAATAATGGAGGATTTATTTCCTATATTGTAAGAAAATCAGATTATGAAGAGATTAAAGACGAACTTCAATCTGCCGAAATATTTAGCGACAATCAGAGGAATATCAGAGGGATTTCTCCAATTAGCAGGTACAGAGTTAACAGATATGTAAACGAAGAAGATGATACTGAGCTTGCCGTTCCGACAAGTAGAAATTATGGTAAAGAAATAGCAGGATTCCATAGCACTTTAAGAAATTTCCTAAATGAAACACAAAAAGATAAAATAGATAAGTATAAAAATAAATTTGATGTCAATGAATGGGTGAGATATGGCGGAAGCTATGCAGATGAAGAAATAGATAGCTTATTATTTGAAGATTTCTTGCCTTTAGCCTCAGTTTCCGGTAGGAGATCAGATTATTATGGAGACGAGTCAGAGACAATTCATGATCTATGGGAAAATGAATTAGAGATATATAGCCAGAAGGCTGAAAGTCTTAAATATTTTAAAATGTGGGCCTCAATTGAAGACAGAGATATAATTTTTGTAGATGCCAGTGTTTATTTTACTTTTTCCGGCGTCGTCAAAAAAAACTCTCCTATTAAAGATCTTATAGAAAAAGATGAAGATCACCCTATAAATTCATGGTATATAAACAGGAGAATAATAGAATTAGATAGAGCCTTAAATAGTATTAAAACCAAAATAGATCAAGGAGAAAGTACGCCAGAAGAGCTTAATAAATTAATTGAGAAAAAACAGAATATGCTTCAAGAAAAAAGTAGAAAGGATTTTTATGAAAAATTAGAAGATATAATAGCTGCTCCTTTTCTTAATACAGATGTTGCATTATATATTAAAGGTGATACCATATTAATACAGGCAGATATAGATGTAGAGGAAATAAGCAATCCAGATGACTTTAGAATACTGGTTGAAGAGTGCGCAGATTTTGAGAAAAGGAATTATTCTGAAACATATTATGAAATTTATCAATTTCTAATTGAAAATAATTTATTAATTCCCTATGAAACTGAACGCGCTTTTTCTCTTGATAATTTTAAGAATCTCTCACTTTCATTTGATAAAGGAACTTATGAAGTAGATGCCTATATTGCGATGATACATGTCCCGACAGAACATAGAGAACAGATAGCCAAAGAATTGTATGATATGATTTTTTCACACATTGAAAACCTAAGATTAAATCCAAAACAACCATTGCTTTTTCCAGTAAAAACACAGCCATTAAATAGTGAAAGTTTGCCGTCTCCTGATGTCAGTATAACTGATGAAACAAATGTGGAAATAATTCCAGATCCTGAATATCCAAGAAGACGAGATTGGATAATTAGGCGCGACAAAAAAATAGATGTTCCAACTGGAAATTCTGTTCTTAACATTTCTTTTACTATACCATTTAATGATTTAGAAAAGTACGATGATTATCAAACCGAATTCTATTTATCGCATTTAGACAAGAGCATAGAATCAATTTCTAAAGAAATAATGATACAACTTCCTGGTATTATTAAAAGATATGAACAAGATGCTGTAAATAATAAAAATTCAACTGATATTGCTTTCGGAAATTGGCATCATAAAAAAACGTACTCTTCAAAAAATTGGTATAAAAAGTTAAAGCATTTACAGAAGTTTTAAATGGTTTGATCAACTACCTCGCCACTAAAGATGACGAGGTTTGTAACTAGAGATTGACCTGATGGTCAATCTCTGCTACATTAAACCTATTGATTGAGGCTTTTGCGGCAATATTTATTGCCGCATTGTCGTCTGCATATGCAGAAAAATTACAACTCAAAATTATCTTTAAAAGAAATCATTCTATCATCATATATGACAGAAGAGTTCGGAGAAAAAGATCTAATTTTCTTCTTTTTACCAGACTTATAAGATTGACAAGTTCTTTTAAGAACATTGCATGTTACTTGTGCTGGGAGATTGAATTTAGATTTAATTTGGTAAT
>Ga0222628_1000804_pt1 | contig 11551 bp, 24 predicted proteins | sample AntAcemetageno95_FD_179860 | JGI IMG/M metagenome (GOLD analysis project Ga0222628, IMG submission 179860) | Saline water microbial communities from Ace Lake, Antarctica - #95 | ecosystem: Environmental > Aquatic > Non-marine Saline and Alkaline > Saline | place: Antarctica: Ace Lake | collected...
AAAGCTGAATCTTTAGAAGAGCTGCAAGCCGTTTCTGGTAAATACAATAATTTTCCTGAAGTGATGGAGGTAGTTAATCAGAAAACGGAACAGTTAAATGCTAAAATAGCACAGGAAGACGAACAAGCTTCAGCAAAAGAAAAAATACTTTCCGAAATTAATGCAGCCACAACCATTGATTCACTTAAAGAAACTTCCAAAGATTATGACACTTCCCGGCCTTGGATAGTGGAAGCGGTAAATAATAGAGCCACAGAAATCAATGCTCTTATCAAAACACAAGCAGAAAACCAAAACACCGAAATCCAAACAAAACTTCTCAGTAAAAAAGAATGGAACTATCCGCAATTAAAAGAAATGGGTATTACTCCAACTGGTGATAACATGGTAGCTCACGGAATTAAATTGTATAGAAAATACCTTTTCCTTATGTATATAGTTGGAGGGAAAGAGTAAATATAAGGTGTCCCGTTCTGAAGTGCTGAGAAAGTTTTAGACAGTCCATTGTTGCAATCATCCTCAGTCAGGCTTCACGGGGCATTTTTAAACCCTAACATCATGGATAATTTATATTTCACTCGAGTAGAAGCGGTAATTCAAACCTTTGTCAAAAGATACGGTGTTGGCGAGCTAGTAAAATGGTTAGCTGAATATAGTAAAGTAGTATCTCAGGCAGACTTCAATACTTTCCATAGAATTCAGAAATATACTTGCGAAGTGTATAATATACCTATTGCAGATATTAATAGTAATAGCACCGACAATGACTATGCTGATGCAAAAAAGACAATCAGCTACATTACTTATAACAGGACAAAGCTTCAGCAAAAGCATATTAAAATGGTTCAGGGATGCACTACTAGAACTATTTACAATCACATTAAAGATGTTGATTTTAGGGTAAAAAAGCCAAAAGGATTTAAAGACTTTATAGAAAAATACGATAATATTATCAAAAAACTCGAAAACTATGACAGCAACACTTGAGAGAATTCCTAAAACGTCACCACTGTTAAGGGGAGCCGTTATTGAAAGGGATTATACAAAAGGAATAGAAACACAATTATCTGGCGGAGGTCAGCAAGCAGATCCGAAACCACAACCAGAGGCACAACCACAAGCCCCGGTACAAGAACCCATCAAAGCTGAAACCCAAATACCGGAACCTGAACCCTCACAACCTACCGATAGTAGCTTTGATTCCCCAAAAGGATTTTCTTTTGATGAAGAGATTACCGATCAATCAGATGCTACGGAAGAGGATACTGCCGGATTTGAACTTGCTTCTGGTTCCGCAAAAACATTCGCCAATGTTATAGGTGACCTGATAAGGATTAAGGTTCCAGAATTTTCCTTTAACTATTGCAAGGTTGACACGAATTCCATTGAAGTACATATCCAAAACGGGAATATCAATGTAGCTTTAAGAGAAGCTTTCCAAAATATAAATACACTTACTAGAGAAAACCTTGAATTCTCAGATGACGAGATCAAAATGTGGAAAAAGGCTTTCAAAGAATATCTGGAATATAAGAATATCAAAACAGCTAATCCGGAAACAGCCTTCTGGATCGCCACAGGAACCCTTGTATTGACGCAGGGAATTAAAGTCCGTGAGCTAAAGAAAAACAATAAGCAATACATTGTTGACGCTATCAATTCTTATAATCCTCAATATTTCGAATCTTTTAAGGCAAAGAAAAACGAAGCTCCTGAGAAAAAAGAAGAAGCAGAAACGAAAAAAACCACCGAAAAAACTTTAGTATAATGGGACGCAAAACTATGACATACTCAAAAGAAGAGTTGACTAGACCATCTAATTATATTGTAGTGGTTTGTGACTCGAATATAGATACTCACATTATTGATAATGAAGAAGCTGAAAAATACGTACAGGCTTATGACCGAAGGGCTTTAATCATTACCGATAAGGAGGTCTTTAAGAATTCCGACATCCAGAAAATAAAATACCTGTTTATATCCAACGCAACCACTTCAGCCGTAAAGTTGATAGACCCTAGCGGGGCAAGCTTTAAATCTGTTTACGAACACCTGCAAAACAAGTTTAAAAACGGGCTTATTATCGCTCACCCAGAAACGATTACCCATGAAATTGCGGATAATCTGGCACAGAATAAAGTGAACGGTCTGGATTTTATTGTATATAGGCAGGATTTAATGGGTATTTCCGGGAATGAAAGAATGAGAATGAATTATTTACGAATTCATTATAATCCGGAATTCCAATTTACCAAAGAGTATTTTAACAATTTCTCTGAAGTGTACGGAATGAATTCTGCTATCGGAATATTTACCTGTCAGTACATTGCCAATACGCAATACAATATCTGTGAGGCTTACGTGAAAGAGAATAGCGAACAATACGATAAAGACGGAGTTAAGGACTATGTTGACTATTATCAGCTTAACAAGCAATTTGCTTACCATGTATATTATGATTTTAGCACTAATAAAATACTAGAATTTTCAGGCGAGAAGATTAAATATTACATGGAATTAATGTTTAAAGCTATTTCCAATAAACCACTTGAGAATAGAGTGGATGAGTTATGTAATATTTATGCAACCGAGTGAACTAAAAAAAAATCATGAAAACAAAAACATTTACAATTAAAATTCAGAATGATAATACCGACACTCAAACGATTAATCTTTTTAGTAAAAAGTTAAATCCAAATATTGAAATAGCTTATTTGGAAGATAATATTAAAAATATTAATAATGGTAAAAGCTACGAAAATCTATTGAACGAAATACCTTATGGATGCGTTGTTAAACGAATGGTATTTACGGTATCAGATAGGATGTTTTTGTATAAAAAAATATACTTTTCAAAAGATAAGTATATAATTTTGTTAAATTATAAGTCGGCTATTTCTTATTTTTCAAATTTGGTAACTGTTTTTTATGAACATCTTGGAGTATCGGAGATTATATTAGATCAAGATAGTGTCTGGACATTTATCATGGAGACTGAGTCGGAAATGTTAATATCAGTTATAGTTGAATATTAAAGCGAAAATTAAAAATCATGAGTGATCTAAGGGAACCATCGGCATTAATAGCAATAGGATTTAAAGGCGTAGGTAAAACCTATACCACTAAAGCAGAAATTGAAAAATACGTTATGAATGATGCTGCCACGGGTCGTAAAGCTCGGCCTGTATTGGTATTCGATGTAAATGGGGAGTATGAAGGCTATACAGCCGTAGATTTTGATATTGATGAACCGAATGAAGCGATAAGGTCAGCAGAGATTAAAAAAATTCAGGCTCCCGGTAAATATCGAATCGTAGCATACAAAAAGAATAGGCAGTTAATGAACGCAAGTGAAATGTACACTACCGTTATTAGTATTTGTAATGCCTATCGTAACGGCTTGCTAGTCCTGGAAGATATTAATAAGTATATGCTCTCTAATGTAAAGATTGATATTGTTTCAACCTTAATCGGATTAAGACACCACGGAACCGATCTTATCATTCATTACCAGTCACTAAGGGCTATACCACCGAGAATGTGGGGAAATATGAATTTCCTACGTTGGCACAAACAGAGTGATGGTATTGACAAATATAAAAACCGATTAGATAATTACGAATTATTTAAGATAGGAGAAAGGATTATCGAAGCTAAGTACCTTGAAGATAAGTATTTCTATTTCTGGGTAGATATGCTTGGAGAGAAGTTAATTGGAGTATCTGATCTGGACTTTGAAAAGGCAGCTTTGGAGTATTTAGGCGTTACCCCGGGTGCTTTACGGGAAAGAGAAAGACTTTTAACGCTTAATAATGGTAATAAAAAGGATGCTGCGAAGAATTTTATTGAGCAAAAAAAGAAGCAATACCTTTATTAATTTCCTATATTTCAATTTTCATTAAAAATGCTAACTTATTAATCTATAAGTTATTCAGCGATTTTACGTTTATTATTTCAATTTTTATCGGAAACGGTTCTAGTATTATACACAATATAATAGAGCGTATATTTGGGATGCTTACTTGATTGTATTGAATGGACACAAAAAATTAAGAACATGAAAGACATTGATTTCAAACAAATCGCACTCACCGTTGCTTCAGTTATCGTTGCACTTGCCATTTATGATAGGGCTATTGCTCCAATGGTTGACAAGCAGATTGATTAAAAAAAACGTAAAAAGATGAAAAATTCAAGAATCTCAAGACTTCGTGCTTCGGCAGAAGAGAATTATCGTAATTTTGATGGCCTTTCTTATGGAGGTGGCTATCGTAATGCAGTATCCGGTCCTCAAGGCTCAATGGGCGCAGAAGTTCTCGATCCAAATGACAGAACTTGGACTATAACAGTAGTCAACGCTGCCACAACAGCCGTAACAGGTGTTACAATTTTTGGTTCCGCCAAAGATTTAACCGATGCTAATAAGGATAGTGACATCACTATTACTGTTGGCGAAAGCTCTCACCTGCAAGTTAAGACTGAATTATTAATGACTCCGGTCAGAATTCTCGGTCTGAAATATACTGTAACTACCGCCGCTCAGTTTTCAAACGCTCTTACCCTAGTTGATGCAACTAGTAATGGTGCTTTGAACCAGAGAACATGGCAAGCCCTGAATTATAGAAGCGCTCAAAATCAACTAGTTACGCAAATTGACGCTCCAACCTTCGAAATGTTGGTTTCAGCTACTTCTTATATTACTTTCACTATGGCTGCAAGTGAGACTGTTACGTTCACCTTCACTATTGTTGAAAAAGGTATGCAGAAGAATATCCTAAGAGGCGCACCTGCTGTTGCAGCTAGTACTCAAATGGCTCCAACTGGACTTCCTCAGATTGACCTTAAAAGAGGGTTGTAAAAAATCTCTCTTTAATGCCAAATATATAAAGGCGAAGCAGCTCTATGGGCTTTGCTTCGCCTTTTTTATTTACTAAATTAATTAATTGGTATGGAACAGGTCAATCAAAATATTACGTGGTTAGATTATAGTATAATGAATAACCTAAACGGTGTGCTAAAAGTGCTTGCCGATTACGGTTATATTGGTATGCTTGCGCCACAATCTATTCCCGAAGTAAAAGAAGCTGCATTAGATATTATGGATCAATATGGTGACGAAGGAACGCTTGACGTTTTTAAAGCTCATCCGGAATACTTGGTATTTAAAGATGTTTTCTCCGGGAAATTTTCTAATAACGAAACTACTTACCGTAATGCCGTATCTGGCGTAACGACTAAAATAGAATCTTTCGTTTCTAAATTAAAGCCTATTGAGCAAGCGGTTGTTGCAATGGGTATTTTTGTAGGTATGTATTATGTATTAAAGGAAACTAAAACAATTCAGGAATAATGGCTACTGCACCACTAATAAAAAAATATACAGTTAAAAGGGACGCTAACACTTATGGGCTTAAACCTTTAAATGATGGCATTAATTATTTTGTTACGCCAAAGATTACGTTGGATAGATTGGTTGTAAAGGGCAGAGCGAATATTGGTGACGTATTAACTGTTATAAGATTTTCGCCTATGCAAAATGGTGATTATATTGCTAGTATAGTAGGGAATGAAAATGTTGGTATATTGAAAAGTGATTTAGTTGAAGGAGAAGGATTAAGCCTTAGTCAGTCCACGTTAGGATTGCCGAAAAAACAAATGATTATAGGGCTTCTATCAATAGTAGGAATAGTAGGAATAGTGTTTCTAGTTAAAAAAAATAAGAAATAATGAGATACATAAGTAAATACAGAAACGCATTAGGTGAATTACTGGTTAGAACTATTAATGGAAAAGATTATTATTCTGCAATTATAAAGGTAATGCTTAGCGTTGATGAAGGGTATTTGATTAAAAATGGAATTTTAATTGGTACAAAAGCTGGCAATATTTGGACAGTACACATTCCAATAGATAGAAAATCTTTTATTGATAATGATAGGCATATTAGTTACGTACAGTATGATAAAGACATGGGTATGGGTATGGGTATGGGACCTGATCAGCCCAGATATACACCTCCAAGAACTGAACCACGAATTCAAGATTTACTCAATCAAAAGGAGGTTAATGAGGCAATTATAGTCCCTGCAAAGAACGCAAATGTGAAGTTGATAGCCCTAGGTGCGGTCGCAATACTGGGTTTTCTGGTAGTTACAAAGAAAATAAAGTTATGAACGCTATCATCCAAAACGAAAAGAACGTAGGGCTAGTTAGTCTGATAAAAAATATTATTAATTCATTTAAAATTTACTAAAATGAAAAATCAAGACAAGAATTTTAAGAATTACATAGAAGATGATTGGAATGGCTGTTGCGGAGGTGTAATGGTTGGTGCTGATGGCAGTATTGACGAAGTTGAAAGAGACTTAGGCGCAAAAGCAAAGAAACTTGCTTACGGTGTAGTCCTTTTAGTAGGCATCGTTGTAACAAGCACATGGGTTTATGGTCGTTTTGTAAAAAAATAAAGTTATGAGAAATGTAATCGACCCAATAGCAGAAGCCTTATATCGAGGGGGATATGATTATCTCAAGCCTAGGGATGATTTAGGTCGCCCTGTTCTAAGTGATCCTTTTATTGAGGACGCCCCTTCTCTATTTGCTGAAGAAGAACGAAAAGCGAGTAGAGATAAAAAGGTAAAAGCAGTTGCTACCTATGTTATAATAGCAGTAGCAGCTTACTTTGTATGGAAAAAGTTTAAAAAATAAAGATATGAGAAGTACACCACAGAAAAAGCCAATTTCTCCTTTACAAAAGTATGCGAATATTTATGTAAAGAGAAAGGCTGAGTTAATTCCAATGATGGAAGCAGTTACTGGCGAGGAATTTTCCAAAAACGCTACTCATGGGGAATTAGCATCCAAATATATAGAGTTGCTAAAAACAAATCAGGCCTTTGCGGATGAAGTCGAGGATATGGTTAATGAGTATGGCAATGCTGTTGATCCTGTTTCAGCTATCGCAGAGGCAGTAGGTGGTATAGCTAATATTTTTGGTCAAGCGCAAGAAAGAAAAACAGCAGAGGCGCAACAAGATGCAATTTTAATGCAAGCAATACTTAACTCTCAAAAGAAAGACGATAACAGCACTATTCTAATAGTTACCGGAGTCTCTTTATTGGCAGTAGGTGGATTGATTTTCTTTTTAGTAAAACGAAAAAAATAAAGTTATGATAACAGTACAAGGAAAATACAATAATGGAGTAATTGGCGATATGATTGATGCCAGAAAAGATAGATTACAGACAGATGCGGAGTCTGACTTATTAAAAAGTCAAGCTCTTTTAGCCATTGCAAATAAGCCTGCCGGGGAAACAAGCAAACTTTTAATCATACTCCCGATAGCCGTTGTATTAATCGGCGGGATAGTAGCGGTAGTGTTAATCAAAAAGAAACGGGGGAAATAAAATGGGAGTTCTAAGACAAAGAAAATGGAATAATGCAGCTCAAGACGACCTGACTGTTATTGACAAATCTCTATCTGCTAAAATAGCAGAAATGGATACTTTGGAAATGAAAATACTTGATGCGAATACTAACATTAAGAAATGTCATGATGGAGGAATGTTTTATAACTGTAAGAACAAAACAGGCAAATCCATGAAAGTATGGGTTAATTATCGTGATAATTGGCGAACTAGGGTTGCACGGCTTAAAGAAGAGATTGCAGTATTGAAAAAACGACGAGTAGATGCGGTTGAAAGAAGAAAACAGGAACTTTTACTAGAGGGGAACTCCGCAGAGGTAGCAGAGCAAGTTGCTGAACAAGAATCTGCCGAATCCGCAGCCTCCGCAGGTAGTGCTAAAGCTATTGGCTTATGGGTAGGTGTTGGATTAGCAGTTATAGCTGGGGGAGCATTAATTTATTATAAAATCATTAAAAAATAATAGTCATGATAAAGCTAAACAGATACAGAAATGCTATTGATTTATCGGCATTAACTGGATATACATTGGTGACTCCGGCTAAAGATGACATTATAGCATCCCCAAGCCCAGAGATTACTGCTCCCGTTGTGGAGGAAAAGAAAATATGGGGCTTTCTTGACAAGGCTTTTGGTTTAGCTGACCAAGGCGTTGGTATATACGATAAACTAAGAGGCTCAAATTCAGGAGATAGTGGCACGTCAGTACCGACTACGGCTGAACTTGGAAGAATAGAAACGCCGGGAGTATTCGGGATGCAAAAACCTTGGGGAGCTGTAATTTTAGTTACGGCAATAACTGCTATAAGTTTAGTGGTTTATAAAAAAGCAATTAAAAAATAAAAATAAAAATTAAAAATTAAAGTTATGGCAGCAATTATGGAGTTTACAAGATTTTCAGATGCGGTTTCCGGAGGAACAACGTCCGCAGTAAGACATTTATTTACAATGACAGTTAGGCCAAAGACTATATTTATAAGTATTGCTGGTGCAAATATAGGGTATAGAGTAGGCGAAACGATTACTTACATAAATGGAAATATAAGATTTTCAGGAAAAATTACTTATATTTTCAATTCCCGGTCAACGCAAGCAGGACATCCCTATTTCAATTTGTATATCACACACCCAAATCCACAATCAATAAGCGGAACCAAGGGTGGAACTGTTTATCCCGGAATCGTACAATCAGCCCCGGTAGCTATTCCTTCGTATGCAGCTCCGTCAGCAGACTTAGTACAAGATTACATAGTTAAATTACCAATTGGAATACCTAAGCCTTTTGTTTCCGCATCAACTATTTTAGAAGATGCGGCAAATTCAGAGGTTTTACAGACACCAAATGGTGAAGTAATAGCTCCTGAAGCAGCAGTAGCTCCTACTCCTTCAATCGTAGATCAAGTACAGAGCAACCCGAATATGAAGTACGGACTTATTGCAGCAGCAACATTAGCAGTAGTTTTGTTTATCAGGAAAGCACTTTAAGTTTTTAAAAGAAATTGTTATGAAAAAGGTATTGTTTATAATAGGAGCTATTGGTGTAGCTGGATTAGGAGGTTATTTATATATGAATAGTAAAAAAGTATCTTCACCTAAAGCAGTAGAACCACAGCCGATAAGAAGACCTTTAGCAGATAAAATATTTCCTAAAAAAATAATTAATGTGCCGACACCTGATATATTATTGCATCAGATTAAGACGGATATTTTGAAGCCGACCATAACAACCGTGCCTTCGAAATTGATTTATCCAACGACAGGTAGATTATTGAATCTAAAATAAAACCCAAAATTATGATAACAGTTGAAAAAGCAATTAAGGACAATAAGACTAAGAAAGCAGTTGAAGGCGAAGGTAAAAAACCCTCTAATACTAAAAAGTATTTAATTGGAGCAGCCATCATTGCAGGTGCTTATATTGGTTACAAAATGTTGAATGGAAAAAATGAAAAGGTTTAATGTAAAGACAAAAAAAAGATCGGTAGTATTAACGGTTCCACTTCAAACAAAGGAGCCAGTTGAGATCTTTATATTAGGTTACGATCCTTATTCTAAGAATACAGAATATTTTGAACGTAGGATTGAGGTTGATGGTAATGATTCTGTTAATTTTAATTGTCCTCAGTCTCCAAGTGTTATGAAGATAATAGCGTGGAGTACAGGGAATAAGCCTTTCTCTATCTCTGAAATAACGGTTAATCCGTTTGAAAGGAATTTAAAGATGCTCGGTGACAGAGCAAAAGATATTGAGTTCATTGAAAAGTTTTCTCGTAGATGTGGTCGTTTTCCTGCCCGTAGGTCTTATAAATATAAAGGTGCGGACTTTAAGATACAGTTTTTACCAATTATAAGAAAGGACAATGGAAGCAAGCATCCAACCCCGGCAAGGATTCATACTACCTTACCTGTCATTCAGATAAGTAAGCAGCATTTTGACCGTATGCCTATTCCGCAAAGAGTAGCTATTTTGGCTCACGAGTATAGTCACAACTACATTAATAGAGATCAGGATAGCGAAATGGAAGCTGATAGTAATATGGTTGACCTGTATAAAGGTCTGGGATATGGGAAACTAGAAGCATTAACGGCATTCGCAAATGTAATGTCAGATACAGACACTAATTATAACCGATTGATGAGTATTGATCGGCAACTTTGAAATATTAAGATATGAAAGCATTAAAATTAATTATAGTATTATCAGTTGTCGGTGGTCTGGGTTACGCAGGCTATCGGGGATATAAGTACATTAAACTGAGAAAAACCGTAGGTTTATGAGAGATATTATCATATTAGGAATAGGAGTTGCCGTTGGATACTATCTGGTAAAAGATATTAAAAGTAACGCATCCGTTGTGAAGCCGGGAAATAAAAGTCAGGCTATTGAAGGTATGCAAAAAACCTTTGAGAAAATGGCAGGGCTTAAATTTGAAGAATATGGTAATTATGATTCCGACACCTTGGCAGCATCGCAATATCTATTAGCAGGAACAAAAGGAATGGTCGATCAAAGTAAAGGATATATTAATTCTGAACTCGTTTCAGACTTAGCAAAGATAAATAGCAATTCATTAAATAATTAAAGATATGAAAAAAAGTACATTAATGGCCTTATTGGTTATCGTAGTTCCTATTGGAATAGCAGGATTGGTTTATTACAACCAGAGACGAAAAGTTAAGAAAGTAATGGAAACAGAAACATAAAATTTAAAGATATGTTAAAATCATTAGGATGGTTCGCAGCAGGTTACGTGGTTGCAAGGTATCTAATCCTGAAAAATGGAGTGGATATTTACAGAGAAAAGGAAAGTAACATTATATCCAAAGGACAGGATGTAAAAGATGATTTCCAAGAGGAATATTTTGAACAACGATAATAATTAAAGTTATGGTAGCCAAAATGATAGGTACGGGAATTGAAAATGCGGTTTTAGCCGTAGGTTTCAAGGATGCGAAAAAGGGTAAAATAATAGTCATTGGTGGCTTTACTGTTTTAGTAGCAGCCCTCATGTTCTTTGGTGTACGTAAAATCGTAAAGAGAAAGAAAGCTGAAAATTACGGTATTGACGATATGGGGAATGAGCTTGATGATGTTAATGTAAGTTCCGGGAACCTTTCTGTTTCCGAAGGAACAGCTATTCTTATTTCTCAAAACTTACTTGCAGCGATGGATAGGATAGGAACCGATGAGAAGTCTGTATATTCCTCCCTCGGTCAATGTAATACTAAAGATGACCTGTTACTTGTAATTAAGAAGTTCGGAGTTAAGCTTTACGATGGTTGGGGATTAGCTGACACTTTCCTTAGTAAGAAGATTGGCAGTACAATGAAAAACCTTAACGGATGGTTGAGAGCTGAATTATCAGCAAAAGAGCTTAAACCCGTTGAAGAGATATTTAACAAACTTAATGTTCCATTATAAAATACAAGGGCATGAAAGCATTTATCAATAAAAATAAGAAAGTAATTTTAATATCTGGGAGTGTTTTAGCTCTTGGACTAGTAGCTTTTATCCTGTTAAAGAAAAAGAGTAGAGGTGTGGTTCCGGGCATTGACGCCAATCTTCTTACTGCTCCCGGTGTGGCTTGGCCTTTGAAAAGAAAATTAGGAGCAGGTACAAACACTTCAGA
>Ga0222628_1000807_pt1 | contig 11538 bp, 17 predicted proteins | sample AntAcemetageno95_FD_179860 | JGI IMG/M metagenome (GOLD analysis project Ga0222628, IMG submission 179860) | Saline water microbial communities from Ace Lake, Antarctica - #95 | ecosystem: Environmental > Aquatic > Non-marine Saline and Alkaline > Saline | place: Antarctica: Ace Lake | collected...
GGGAGCAGGAACAACTTTACTGGCCGCAAAAAATCACGGCCAAAAAGCAATTGGAATTGAGATTGAGGAAAGATACTGCGAAATGGCTGTTAAAAGACTGGCGCAAGGGGTTTTATTTTGATCACAAAAATATTTCCTTGCATATTGATAGTTTTAGATCTGGCGGCAGCACTTGTATATTTTTGTCATAAAGACCCAAGGCGTGGCATATATTGGTTTGCAGCTGCAGTCCTGACTGGATGTGTTACTTTATAATTTTAATTATTGTATTTTGCTTCGTGATGTTGTATCCTAAAAAATAAACAAGGGGGTGTGACAATGGATAAGATAATCATACGAATTTTAATTGCAGTTTTACCACTGATCAGTAAACAATTAAAAGAATTTTTCCCTGATATTCTTGATTCCCTGGAAGCAAAAGCAAAAGCAACAAGCAATCCAATAGACGACATTTTTGTTATAATTTTAAGAGGAATCCTCGGGTAATGATTAAGTAATGGACTTTGCGCAACTGGGACAATTCATCGGCAGTATAGGTATTCCTGGCGCTTTGCTTTTTATTATTGTATTAAAAATGGTTCCCGCCCTGAAAGCTTTTACAGAACACCTTGCAATATTAACAAATGAAATCCGCAATCTTATAACACACATCGACGGGCGCCTCGCAACCTCACAAAAGAAAACCAAAAAATAATTCAAAAAATCCCCGAATCTCTATACGAAATGCTCGGGGGGGAGACAATAACGCGCAGAACAATTTTTATGAACGGATGAAAACTTGTTCCCGAACCGATGAGAACCTGTTTCCTTCCCGCACGCCCGCACAAATTCCACCGCACTGGAAAGAGAATTTAAACTTTTTAAATTTTTATTTTTTTTTTAATTTTTAAATAGGGTGGGAGAGAATATTGCTCCTAATGCGAACGGCTAACAACCGCAATGCGCTCGCCCGAATGGGCTCGGGGGCGTACGTGGCAATGCGATACAATCACCAATGCGGACGTCTAACTGAAATACTGCGTTCGCCCGAATGGGCTCTGTGGCGGCTGTGCCTGTCATGGTCGCCTTCCCTGTCGGTCAGTCTCCTGGAACAGGCACAGTTTGCGAGAATGCAATCCCCCGAGAATTGCCTCTGCTCAACGAGACTACTCGTCTCGGGAAGCAGAGGAAGCACGACAAGGTAAACGGGCACATTTTCGCTGCGGCGAAATGAAAGAAGCGGGGAACGAGATAATTCAAAGAGGAGCTTGCCTCCGAGCGATCGCATAATCGCTTATTATGCGACACTCTTAGATATCTCTTATCCCCTAAAGTCAGTTTACATAATAATTTACTATGTAAACTTGCGAGATATTCTTCTCGCTAGACCTGCCTTTTTCTTTCTCTTTCACAGAGAGAGGCAGGGACCCCCTATCCTCTCTCTGTAAAGAAGTGCCCTACTTTATTTTATTATTACCGACCACAGCCCCACCCTGCTGCATTTGCAAAGGAGCTTTCGCACCACCCTTCAAAGAGTAAGGGGCTTTTTGTTTTGTGAGGTTGCACAGACCACGACTCCGCACTATATTTTTACAGGATGCAGGCTCACTCTGGCGCAAGATTCGCAAAGAGGAGCTTGGAGAAAAGCCAGCTTGTGGTTTTCGCTTCGTCGTAACCGGAAGCGCCCTTAACTCGGGGGCTGAGCTAGTAAAGTTTTAAAAGCTCAGCACACTTTGATACGCCTCCCTCGGACAAAAGGAAAGGGCGCACCTTATTTTATGTTGCGTGGGGTCTGCCTTATGGAAGAAGGGGCAGACCCCCCGCTCCTGTATTTTACATTGATTGCTCTTTTAATAAGCTCAATGCGAAACACGGCTTTTTTGCATAAAGAAAAAAAACGTCCAAAATAGCCCCAAAAATGCAAAGTTGCCCCCTTTCGCTTATGGTTGTACTTGAATAAATGTTTTTATGGATTTATTAAGACAGGAATTTTTATTTTTGCGCATTTATTATGAACTCGATATATTAAAATCCTGAAAATTTTTTGATAGTCTGCAAAAAACGTTAAAATCTAGTTTTGAACTTTTGGGTGGTAGAGGGACTGGAATATATCTATATATTTTTCAGTCTTTTTGCTGCAGAAATTTTTTTCCCGGGTTCAATATGTGTAAGATTTGGGTATAATAAGCAAACTGCTTTTTCGAAAATATAACCCTGTTCGGATTTTCGGCCGCATTCCGCATTAAGGGCAGCGATAAAAAACAGTCTACTTGGAGATTGCCTCGGGGACCGCAGCGTCATACTGGCAGATCTTAAAGCCCGATCTTTATAGCCGCAGATGTTTTCGGCAACTGCAAGCTCCCACCATGCCTGTAAATCTTTAGTATTGCGCCGGACTTTCTTTTCGGCTATCCGTAAATAGAAAAAAGATTTTTGTTTGTGGCTCTCTTGACAGATCTCCTCAGGGTAGTGATGAATTTGAACCATTGACGAAGCCCATGGTAGTTTCTTTCTTTGTGAAGCATAGTCAATTAATTCATGCCAGCAGCCCTCAAACCTAAGACCCCGCCAGTTTTGAAACAATCTTGTTTTTGTACTTGGCACATAAGTTTTATAGTTCTTTGCCTCAGGCATATCTATGGGATTCGCTCGAGAATCCACCTGGAACGGATTATTGCCATAGTTTCGAGTATCCATTCTCCAACAGACAATTTCGTGATGCAAAGTATGCTCTCGAATTATGGCGTGATCTGATTTTGATATAACCTCATCAGGATCAAGCATTAATATCCAATTTTTTGACGCTACCTTAAGGCCGACATTGCGGCTAAAAGCAAAATCATCGCACCACGGGGAGTTCATAACTCTTGCCCCGTGTTCGTGTGCGATTTTTATGCTTCTATCTGTTGAGCCTGTATCTACGATTATGATCTCGTCAACCAGACCATAGACTGAATCAAGGCAGCGCCCTAATCTTTTTTCTTCATCCTTCATAATCATACACAAAGAAATAGAATCTGACATTTTTTCTGCATATTTGGCGTGTTTCAATATTCTTTTCATTTTTTATATTCCCTTTTTAGATTCTTAGGATTCCATTTCTGCATAAAATAATTCTTATTTTTTTGCAATAGATCTATATATCCCTTCCCTAATTTACCGAAGGTCCTGCTGCCATAGTGATGAATAAAAACATTAAAATCTATTGCTGTGGTAAAACCGGCAATTCTGGCTCTCATGCAATAATCGTCGTCGTCAAAATTTCCGAGACCAAATTTCTCGTCGAGACCGCCTATTTTTTTATAAAGCTCAGTTCGAAACACTGTACAGAAAAAAACAATACGAGGGAAAAACTCAATACGAGACGGCCTCCGATTATTAACTGTGATTGCAAACCTTTCCATTCCCTCTCTTGTTGTATAACCAGCGCAACAATCTTGCTGCGGCCCTGAAACACGATTTGTTATTGGACCCAAAATCCCCAGCTTTGAATCTTGCCGCATACGGAATAAAAGCATACTCAACCATTCTTTAGTTACTTCTACATCGTTATTCATTATCACAAAAAACTCGGATCCAACCATACGCATTCCTGTATTACACGCTGAGGGAAAACCTGGAGCGCCTTGATTTTTTACTAAAGTGATATTTTCAAATCCCTGTAAAGATTTTTTTGTTTCTTCTGTAGATCCGTCGTCAACAACAATAATTTTATATGGAGATTTAGTATTGCGAGAAATGCTTTTCAAACACGCTTTTGTATATGATATTTCGTCTTTGCACGGAATTATTATCGTTGTTTCCATTTACCCCCCGCTACCATTAGTTTTATATCGTGCTATCCCGTACACATCACACGGCATAGCACGATTCATGTTACATTCAAGAAGTTCAAACCCGCAGTGTTTTGTGAGTAGGTATCTCATGCCGTCCGGTGCAATTCTCCAACAATCCAAAGGGTGTCTGTGAATACCTATAAAAAACGGAACAATAATACATATTAAGCCGTTCTCTTTTATAACTTTTTTGATTTCTTGGATCCAAACCCACGGAGCCTCAACGTGTTCAAGTGTGTTTCCTGATACTACAACATCAAAGAAGCGTTCTTTTAAGCCAAAATCATAAACACTTTTTGAGATTAAGTCCACGTTCGGCCCAGGCTCAATGTCTAGCCCATAGTATTTCCATTTTGGATTTTGGAATAAGTCTTTATAGTTCCCGTTGACGTCATAGCTGCCAACGTCCAAAATGCTTAATTTAGATTTTAGATCTAGATACTTTTCCACAAAATACCGCATTATATCGTGGCTTGCTTTATGCACGACTTAAGCTTTAGGACTTGGGCCTTGATCTTCCCCAATAGGCACAACCTTTAAAGGCTCTGTCGCTTGAGATATTTTACGGATGTTCATTTCGACTTTCATCACGATATCTTGTACCTGCTGGGCCGCAAAAAGAGATATATCAAGATCTTTCGCGTAAGCTGCAAGGGCAATTTCTATGAGAACATAATCTCCTAGTTGGAAGTCTGGCATTTTATTACTCCTTTTTTTTGGCCTGGTTATTGTTTAGATTTTACTGACAGGACCTCAGAAGCCAGCGGCGGCCGTTCCGCTTGCTCCCTTAACAACACCAATACTAAGTATCAGTGAAGTAATCGGTCGCGAAATCCTCGATCTGTTGAGTTGTCCAATTACTTGGATAAGTGTCATACAAGGATGTAGTTCCTGAGAGGCTGAGCTTATAAGCTGCATAAGCTCCCATTGCTAACTGAATCTCAGGCGGAATTTCCGTCGCATACGGTATACCTGTGAGCGGTGTAAAACCAAGCTCACCCGCACGCAGCTGAAACTCTGTCAATGCAAATTCACATGAAGTGATCGCGTTCCACAAAGTCGTGAACGTCAACTCAGTTTTAAGATCATCCAACCCAGCTTTGGCGAAATACGCATTCCAAATCTGAGCCGCCGGTGTAACAGCTTTCACAAGCTGATACATTGACGAACCACTCGGCAGACCTGTCTGCACCTCTCTGATTTTCAGGGTGTTTTTACCCATAGAGGCAAGTTTCTGACGAATAATCTTTTGACCTTCTGAACGTGGATTCGAAGGGATAGTCCATGAACGCATGACATTTCTACCTTTCCACACAAACGCAACAAGCGCGTCTCCGATTTTGCCTCTTGCTTCAAGAGACATTAAAGGTCCAACTACTTTTGCCATAATTTAATAGCACCCCCTTTTGACTTAGGTTTTATAATTCGCTTGGCGAAATATAAGAAGTCATTTATAGATTACATCTGTTTTATTGTGTTGTCAAATTATAAAAACACAAGATATTGTGTTTTTTATTCAATGCAGTATAATTTCGCATTGCTGATTTGTGTATTACAACCCGAGCATGAGGCACCATAAAGATCTGGCTCAACAGGTTTTAAATCGGTACTAGTCCGACATAATCCCTCAAAGGTTACGGAAAACTCATTAAAGAGACATATTTCTTTGGGAAGATAAAATGTTTGCCAGCCCCTAACTTGATCCTGTGTTTCGTCGGTTTCAACACAGCGTATTCCGCCGCCAATGCTGCACTGATTATCAATTTCACGCCTAAACATTATTTTTATTGTTTTAATTAAATCCCATTTTGCCTCTGTTGTAAAATCTTGAGGCTTAAAAACAAGCGTGTTTTTAGAGCAAGAGATAAGAGCCCGCCATGTATCTGTAGCAGTACAAGCCGCATTTGCATAACAATTCATATTATCCCAGCCGAATTCTGTTTCTTCCCAATCATAACCCACATACTGCGCATATGCTTTATTCCATGCGTCCTCCCAACTAGACCCCCAGGAATAATCAGTGTGTTTTAAATACGCTTGCTCTGTGTGATCACACCCAACAACAGAGCCGCACCAATCGGGAATCTCATCGTCATAAAAGAATGGAAATGTAGCACGCATGAAATAATTAAAATACCAAAGCGGTCTTGTAACACCATTTGCAGTAAAAGTGGGTAGATATGACTTTGTTTTATTAAAGCGATTTTGAAGGTATACATCCCCAGTTGCCCCCCAATACTCCATGCCGCCCATTACTTTTGGCGATGTACCTGGATCATAAGTATTTTCAATAATTTTTGTAGAACCTTGGTGTGTCTTCCACCAATTATAAACATGACCGTACCCCTCTTGCGCATTTACAACAACGCCAAGTCTGGCGTTGATTTGATCGTCAGTCCACTCTAATTCTTTCAATGCTTTCCACGTTAAGGCATAATGTAAAATAGATTGATCATCACAAACACCCTTTCTGCTTTTTGCTGTCTCGCCGGGAGTATAGGCGACAAATACATTAGCTTTATAATCATAATCTATTTCATCACATACAATTTGATTCATTTTTGTAACAATCTGATCGGGGTCGTTCCTTAAGCTCCATGGATACCCATATTTCGTTTTCATTTCGTCGTAAAAAGCAATAAAATCGGGCTCATCAGTTTTTAAAAACCATGGCTGTGGGTGCCACTCGCCGTCTGAGGCTTTCCAATCGTCAGGCTCTACTTCTTCGCCGTCCCATGTAGCAAATTCTTTTCCCTCATAAGGGGGGTGTGTTACGGGAGCTGCTTGATCAAACCACCACTCCCTTGACCTGTATCCGATCTCTGGCGGCTCAACCCCGCCCGTGCGTGGGCTCGCATTAAAGCAATCAACACATCTTTTAAAAGCGTTTCTAACTGCTAATTGCGCGGCACTTGGCCCCCCGATACCTCCAGTTTTCATATGCGGTAAACGAAAAGGCTGTCTTTTTCTAACAGAATAAATTCCACTTCCCGGGAACGTCTCTACTGAAAAGCCTAAGGATCTTTGATATTGCCTATAAAAATCAGCAGGAATATCTTGATCAACTACTCTTACCATAATTTAATGACTTTCACTCCATAGATACTGGGCCATAAAACGAGTAAACCAAGTTTGACCTGGCTTTCTGTATGCGTCTTTTCGATATACTTCTTTCTGCCCCTCTGTTAAGGCAAGAGCGGCAGCAACGCCCGATGTAAAAGTGGTTCGCCACGCCTGTTGACCCTCGGTTTGGGGATTTGCCGGTACAAAGTAGGGATATTTTTCTTGCGTTCCTTGTTTTACACGGAAGATCCACTCTTTGCCGACTTGTCTGCGAACCTGAAACCCTAAGGGTATGCCATTAATACAGATATTAGCACGGAATTTTGAGACAACGGCAGTGCCAAATTTGAATGTTCCGAATTTTTTGGTTCCGAATTTTGCCATAATTATGTCGCAAAGTTATTGTCTAAATACATTTCTACTGCTGCATCTGCGTTTATAATTGTATATTTTATCTGATCAATACTGTCTTTATCTCCATTATCAACCACAGAAACATCAATTTCTTGCTTTTCCCATGTGTTGATAGTATCAATATCGACTGTGTGTGCTATTGTATTACCACCCGAATCGTGAAATTCAACCTTGAAATTCTCGCCGGTTCTGTCTGACCTGGCCCAAAGAGTTATTTTTATCTTGCCGGTAAGATCTTTTACTGGATCAATAGTTCTTGTGAGAGTATCGTTGAGACTGTCTGTTATCACGGCTATTACTTTTAAGGAATAAGAACCTTGTTCTTTTATTGTATCTTCTGAGTAGCATTGGAGATTACCATCAGAAGTTACCTCCATCATCTCTGTTTCAAAAATAGAAGCAGTCCCCCAAAGAAGATTAAAAGAAGTAGTAATATAAATTCTATAATATCTATATGCTGTGGAGTTTGAAAAAACATAATCTTCCCAATTAGAATCATCTGCGTGTTGACCTGTATGTAAATCATCCCAATCAGAATCATTATTACTACCTTGTAATTTAAAATCCTTAACCTGCCCATCATAAGTTTTTATTCTAACTTTTTGAACTATCTTTGTAACCTCAGCCCCTAAATCATATTTCCACCAATGAGGACAAGCTGTCTCTGTTGTTGACCAGCGTGTTGTTTCATTATTATCGCAAGCATAATCTACTGAATATGTACCGCCATATTCGCTAGAAGCACTCGCCGTTCCCCCAGTTAAAATATCAGAGCCATAAACAGGAGTAGCATCGCTACTCACATAAGCTAATTGAGCAGCTGCGTCATCGGCATATTCAAAATAGTCAAGAACCACCTTGAGCTGCGCCTCTAATGCTTCAATCCTTGCTTTTACGCTTGCATGATATCCCTTTGGAAGTGTGCCAAGTTCAGTAAAACACGCTTGAATTTCCTCTTTTAAAGCATTAATAAGGTCGGCGTAAACTGTATTCGTATCATCAACCTGTGTGGGATAATCAGTATTATTAAATATTGATGTTGGAAATTTTGGAAAATCAGTATAAAAGCTCATTTTATTTACTCCATGGAAAGTCTTTTGCTTTTTCCCATAAGTTTAAAAATCTTGTCTCACACTTCTGATATATTGTATCATCCTCAATTAAAAAACTCAATTCTATGTTCTCAGCTAGGCTCTGTACACTTAAATTATGACTACCCGCAACGATGTATGTATCATCAATTAAAAAAAGCTTTTGATGTAAAGTCCTGCCTGTGGTTTGATATTTTGCTGTTATGCCATTCTTTTGAAACATTCTTGCAGCATACCAATTTATATTTGATGTCGCCTTGTGGTTCTCGTAAAAATTTAACATAATTTTAATCTCAACCCCCCGGGAAGCAGCTTTAAAAATCTCACTGATCAGTGAATTTATACGTTGGGCTTTTGGGCCTTTCCGTGGCTCTAATTTGTAAGTAGTAATATATACCCTTTTTTCAGCACGTTCAATTAATCCAGTAACTATATTTGAGAAGTCCTCATCGTATAGGGCAATTATCTTGCTTTCTTTTTGACCTATCATGGTTGTTTTTTCTCCTTTATGCTGGCGATTACCAGGTCGCATTCGCCGCACATTAAGTCGAGAGGCTCTATGTCGTCAGTTTTTAGTTCTGTATATTTCCCGCAAGCAGGGCAATAAATATAACATCCTTTTAGATCTATCATATTTTATCTCTCCTATAAAAGTTATTAACATTGCTTATTACTATTATATTCTTTAAAGAAGATAATAACAGCAGTAATAAGGCCTCTTTTTGTGGATAACCTCTCCCGTTAGTTTACATAACAATGTTTATTCGTCGTTGTAACTTGTGGAAAACGCCATGTGAAGAAGCACTTGACAAGATGTGGGGAATTGTTGTATAATTCAAACGTCGGGGTTTTAGAGGTTTTGCTCCGAGAAATATCTGTTGAAAACCTGGGATTTGCCTGTTAATTGCTGTGGACGAAATGTTAATAACTTTTAGACTTTACTGTTTGCCTGTGGATAACCCCAAAGTTATACACAGGAACGAGCAAGTTATCCCCAGCTTATGCACAGGATAGAAAGGAGATAAAAAATGCTTAAAAAACGAACGCCTGCGGAGTGGGAAGATATAATCGGGATTAAAATTATAATTCCAAACGGCTGGCATTATGGGTATGGGCAATTAAAGCCGAAACCATATCATAAGCCTATATCTCGGCGCGAATTTCATCGTCGCATGGTTTACTCGGAAACAGAAAGAAAATAAAATAAAGGAGAATAATGATAAAAGAAAAATGGGTTATAATAGACGATAAAGATATTCAATACACAGTACAATCCCCAGGGGGGGCAGTTTCAGTTCATGTTTTAAGCGTAAAATCATTAGAGAAGGGACAAACTTTTCTTAATGAGTGTTTTAAGTTTGGTTGGAAAATTATCAAAAGAGAGGAAAAAATAAAGGAGAGTAATGGATAAAAAAAGGGATCCATGTTTTTGGCAAAGTGTTTTTTGGGGCTATGTTTTAATGACTTGCGGCTTTCCGATAGCACTCTATATATTAGTTGAACAAATAAGAGCAAACACAAAAGAGATCTTTAATAACAAAGGGAGAAAGTAAAAATGAATCTCGAAGAATTAGCTTTGAAGTATGGCAGTGATAAAAGCAGCTTGCGACATAACTATATGATTGAGTATGAAAAGCATTTTGCAGCGATAAGGGAGAAAGTAAAAACTATCTTAGAATTAGGAGTTTGGATGGGCGGGTCCTTGAGAATTTGGGAAGAATATTTCAAGAACGCAAAGGTTCACGGAATAGATATCAACGCCTCATGTAAGTTTTTAGAAAGCAAAAGAGGAAAAATTTTTATAGGAGATCAACAGGATATTGAGTTTTTAGACAGTGTATGTAATGAAACTGGAGAGCTTGATATTGTGATTGACGACTGCAGCCATGCGGTAAAAGACCAGATAGTCAGCCTTGGATTCTTGTATTATAAATTAAAGCGAGGCGGTATTTATGTTATCGAAGACGTTGAAGACCGAGATATGCTTGTTTTACTGGCTAGTATTGAAGTTATAGGGTGTAAAATCCTATCGGTTTATAAAAGCAAGTACAAGGACTATCGATTGATTATATTGAAACGACTGGAGTAAAAAATAACAAAGGAGACGTGAGATATGAGAAAATCAGAGCTGGTAATCGGGATTGTTTTAATTCTTTACATCATCACAAGCTGGCTTGTTCTTGGGATGTTCGCTTATAAAACAATAACTGGAAAATAAAACAACAATAAAAAGGGGAAACTATGAAATCAGAAATTAAAACGACCTCTGGCGGTGTACCGGTCAAAAATATGGCCGAACTATTAATGGATATTTGCCGCGGATTCGGCATATCTTTGGAGAACATCCAAAGTAAAGCGCGAACTGAGATGTTAGTTCGGGCCCGGAAAGTTTTTGCGGTTCGGGCTTATCACGAATGCGGCGCAAGTTATACAGAAATCGGAATCGCACTCGGCAATAGACATCACACAACGATTTTATTCTACTTGAGAACGTGCGACTATAAGCCGACGGTAAAAAGATGAAACCATATTACAAGGATGATTATTGCATAATTTATCACGGGGACTGCAGAGAGATTATGTTAAGCCTCAAATATGATGTTGTGATAACTGATCCAATGTGGCCTAATAACTCAGTAATTGAATTTAAAGACATAGATCCATATTCATTATTTGAAGATTTTGCAAAGCTGCTGCCGGCAGAAACAAAAAGAATTGCCATTGTGCTTGGATGTGATTCGGATCCGAATATCCTCGCATCAATTCGGATGCAATTTTTTCGGGTTTGCTGGCTGAGGTACAACCTACCTGGATACAAAGGTAGATTACTAAATGGCTCAAATGTTGCATATCTATATGGCGGACCTCCAAAATCTCTTCCAGGACGCCATCTTATTTCTGGCGAATTTACTGATGTTAGAAAAGTGGGAAAAGAAACAAAGCACCCATGTTCTCGGCGACTCGCTCATATGCTTTGGTTAATAAATATTTGGACAGATCAGACAGATGTAATATTTGACCCATTTATGGGAGCAGGAACAACTTTACTGGCCGCAAAAAATCACGGCCAAAAAGCAATTGGAATTGAGATTGAGGAAAGATACTGCGAAATGGCTGTTAAAAGACTGGCGCAAGGGGTTTTATTTTGATCACAA
>Ga0222628_1000808_pt1 | contig 11503 bp, 4 predicted proteins | sample AntAcemetageno95_FD_179860 | JGI IMG/M metagenome (GOLD analysis project Ga0222628, IMG submission 179860) | Saline water microbial communities from Ace Lake, Antarctica - #95 | ecosystem: Environmental > Aquatic > Non-marine Saline and Alkaline > Saline | place: Antarctica: Ace Lake | collected...
GTTTGGGAGAAAACTTTGAAGCCCTCGCTTTCTGCGCATACCTTTCTGACCCAAGCGGAGGGGCCCTTCTGGCGGCGTATCCACCGGAGAATATGACTTCGACGGGAACAAGCCTGGGTGCCTTCTATGTACTTGACAGCCTGGGAACTAACATGTTTCCAACCAATCCCGCGCATGTCCGAACGGATCTCGGGATAACTTCTGTGAACGACGACTTTGCAGTGATGCCTGTTGATTTCAAGATCGAGGCTGCCTATCCCAACCCCTTCAATCCAAGTACCAATATCAACTTTGAGCTGAGCGAAATGGCAATTGTTCATGTAAGTGTCTTTGACCTTCGTGGTGCAGAGTTGATGCGCATCGATCAGGGTCAGATTGAAGGTGGAAGTCATTCCATACTTCTCGACCTGTCGAGTCAGGCCAGTGGTGTTTACATTTATAGATTTGAAGTTGATGGGGTGATGAGGAGCAGTGCCAAGCTGCTGCTCTTGAAGTAAGGCGATTAACTTGAGAATATTGCTCCTCACAGTGTTAATCAGTTTCTCAGCCCTTTGGGCTCAAGAAACTGAACTAAGGGGAACCTGGTTTGCCTGGGCAGGGTCAAATGTGCCTAGCAAAGCTGAGATCACAGAGACCATGGAGGATCTGGCCGCAGCCAATTTCAACGTGGTCTATTTCGATGTGTGGCGCTATGGATATCCATATTATCAATCGGAATTGTTTGAGACGGTCACAGGAATCTCCACCGATCCCTACCAACTGGAGGGACGTGATATCCTCATGGAGGCAGTGGCTGAAGCCCATCGTGTCGGTCTTCAGATCGAAGCCTGGTTTGAGTTCGGCTTTGTTGCCAGTGTGGGAGGGAATGATCACATCTTTGAAGCCCATCCTGAATGGTTTGCCAAGCAACAAAATGGTTCCACGGATTTTGACAATGCCTTCAAATGGTTGAGCCACTGTAACAGCGACGCACAACAATTTCTCATTGGCCTATGTACTGAGGTTGCTCGTAACTACGATGTGGATGGCATAGAATTGGATCGAATCCGTTACCCCGGGCTGAATTGCGGGTATGATTCTGCAACGGTTGCTCTATATGCTTCTGAACATGCAGGTGCAGAGCCACCGACATTCACTGCTGATGCCGAATGGATGAGCTGGCGCGCTGAAAAACTCACTGAATTCATGGCAGTTTGCTATGATTCGATCAAAGCTGTGAATCCAGAAATCATGGTCAGCAATGCGCCTATCGTTTATCCCTATGGATACAGCAATTTTTGTCAGGATTGGCGACCCTGGATCAATGATGGTTACCTTGACAATGTTGCCCCACAGGTTTATCGAGCGACCAATGCTTCCTATGTTTATGATCTGGACATCCAGATGGGATATGTGGACAATGATGATCTGCTATACCCAGGAATTTCCACGATTGTCAATTCTGGAATGGTACAGGTAGATGAATTCCTGGCGATGATCCAGTCTACCAGGGACCGTGGGTTGAATGGACATGTGATCTGGTACCACTTACCCGTTCTTGCATCCTATACTGAAGCCCTTATTTCAGGGCCCTACGCTCTGTCAGCAGCGGTCCCCGGACGCGCTGAAAACTGGCGTCAACCCGCCATTATTGTGAGTGAAACAGGTCCAAATGTGACTTTCAACGGCACCTGGACTACTTATTCAACCAAAGGATTTGAAGGTAGTGCCAAGTATTCACTGGCTGAATATGCTGGATCAACAGCCAGTTATGCTGCAGATATTCCAACATCCGGCTGGTATGAAGTCTATGTATATATGAATGTGCTCTGGAATGCTGCCCAGGATGCCCATCTCACTCTCTATCATGCAGACGGTGAAACCACCTATCGGTTGGATCAAACTCAAAATGGGCATGAGCAATGGTACAAGATTGACGATGTGTTTTTAGAGGTCGGAGCAACCCAGGATATCGCCCTTATCAGCAATGATTTTGAGGAGGGTGCTTTCATCTTTGCCGATGCCATCATGCTTTTGAATACCAATCGCACTGGGCTGACAGCGCCAGTCTCCGTACAGGGAAGTCAGGCAGGGAATCTTCCAGAAAAATTTGAATTATCCTGCTACCCCAACCCCTTCAACGGATCTGTGAACATACGATTGAAGAGCGGATTTAATGCCTCATCTGAACTGAATATCTTTGATGTTCAAGGATCTTTGGTTCGTTCCCTGTCAAGAGCTCAGGCGACTGAAGAATCAGTATCATGGCAGTGGGATGGTCTGGACCAGAGCCAGAATACACTTCCAAGTGGTGTTTATATCCTGCAGGTTTTAGATGCACACAGACCTCACTCTCAGAAAGTGATGCTTTTAAAGTGAGTCTTAATCGAACTATCATCATGTTGCGAGGGGTCAAATGACTGCCATTACCTTAAGACATTCTCATCAAACTGACTCTCAATTATTGAAAGAGATTAACGAGACCCGTCTGTTGACATTAATCGCTCGCCACGGCCCTCTTTCCCGGGCTGAGATCTCCAAAGAAGCACACATGGCCAAAGCCACCGTGTCCGAGATCATAGGACGTCTTCTGGAAGCAGATCTTGTGAAAGAAATCGGTAAGGGAGATTCTACCTCTCGTGGTGGTAAGCGCCCGACTATGATACAGCTACAGCCCACGGGTCGCTATCTCTTAGGTGTAGATATCAAACGGGATGAGTGTCGCGTGCAACTTAGCGATCTCACCGGTAAAGAGGTCGATCTCCAGGTGATAAACTATGCTGTGGGTACCGCTATGGATGAGGTTATAGGAGCTATTATCAGCGTGATGGATCAGCTGCTGCTTGTCCATGAAATTCCACAGAATCGCTTATTGAGTATTGGGATCAGTATTCCTGGATTGGTTGACTATGTAAATGGGGAACTATGGTTGGCTGATACGCTTCCCGGTTGGGATCATAAACCCATTGTTGCAATATTCGAGGATCACTTTCAAGTGCCCTGTTTGCTGGAAAACGATGTGAAATGTATGGCCTGGGGGGAACGTCTCAGTGGAGCTGGCCAGGAAATCAATGGCGATCTGATTTGCTTGTTTCTGGGAGACGGTATCGGAGCAGGTGTCATTCATGACGAGCACATTTACAGAGGGCATTCTGGTGGGGCTGGGGAAATAGGATATCTTGAAGTCCATTGTCCGGCGTTGGAAAAAGGGAAATACCTGCGCAATGGGCAAAAATATTATGGGGAGTTGTTAGGAATCTCATCGCTGAAGCGTGCCTTAAACCGGGCGGGGATTGAGACAGAGAATCGACATTTGAAGGACCTTCTGGAGCTTGATGATCCCCGGATCAACGAGGTTTTGGATGAGTATGCTGAAGCCCTGGTCTCCTTGACAAAAAATCTGGTTAAATCTTTTAATCCGAGAACGGTTGTTTTTACAGGTAAGCCCATTTCATCATCTCCCTATCTGGCTGCCAAGGCATCCAGCCTTTTACACGCAGAATTAGCCAAGACAGCCTTGCATCTCTCGGTTGACGTGAAGGCGGGAACCCTGGGGCGTCGATCAGCCCTGGTTGGAGCGGCTGCCCTGGCAAGACAAACCTTATTTAAACCTATCATAGCACAATATTTTACACCAGACATGTCCCTGGATCGGGACGCTGTCTTTATTTGATAGTTACTTGGGTGTTGGGGAAACGGCACCTGGAATCTTAAAGGAGGAAACATGAACACAAGACGTTTAATTGTTCTGTTGCTTGTTCTCACCAGTTTCGGCTTTGGACAAGTCGATTCACTATGGGAAAGAACAGCAGAAGATGGAACCCTGCCAAGTTGGTTTGACACAGGCCATCTTACACGTGGGTTTGCCTACGGGAACGTGGGTGGTAATGATAGACTGTTTGTTGTCTCACGCAACGGCGGCAACAATGTCTATATTCTTGATGCATTGACAGGAGCAGATGTCGGGAGCCTCAGTACCACAGGTATCTCTGGGGGCACCTATCTTCTCTCAGATATTGATGTAACTGAAGATGGCGTGATCTTCATGTGTAATTTAACCACAAGTTCCAGTACAAGTGCTCTCAAAGTATATCGCTGGGATTCAGAATCAGAAGATCCAACTCCGGTCATTAGCTGGACAGGCGGGACAAGCTTTCGTTTAGGGGATAAGATGTCAGCCAGTGGTAGTGTTTCCGATAATTCGGCATATCTATCATTTGGAGCTGCAAATTCAGATTCATTGGTCAGCTTTACAACTGATGACAATGGGGCGTCCTGGTCTCCATCTATTTACTATACCGGTGTATTCGGCGGTTCAGCAGATGCGTCGGTTACTCCCGATGGCGGTGCCTGGTACAATGCAACCGGCATCAATCCGGTTCGTTTCTCAACGGAGGGCTCACTTCTTGGGACAGTTCCTGGAGGTGTTGTTCCAACCGGTTCTAATGCCATACAATATCTCGCTGAAGTGAATGGTGTTGAATATGTTGCCACGTTCAATTACGGTACTGGCAACGAAAAAGCGATCATCTTCAGAGCGCCAGCTGATGCTCCAGAAACAGCCAGCAGCTATGGTGTTACACCCAGCCTGTTCTTGAATAGCAATGCCAATGGTGCCGGCGATGTTGCTGTGATGGACAATGGAGATGGGTCAGCCACTCTGTTTGTGCTTTCAACAAATAATGGAATTGGTGCCTATACAGTAGCGTTTCCAGCGCCAGCCATGGAAGCAAATAATATGGAATCAGCCTGGTGGGCGGATGTCACCAATTATGATTTCTTTAACAACGATAACAATACCCGGGGAATGGGGTATAATCCCATCACGGATCATCTTCTCATCGCTTCACGAAGCGGTGGTACCAATGTTCATATCATTGATGCCAATTCAGGAGCTGTTTTGGGAACACTTGATATGACAGGTGTTTCTGGTGGAACCTTTCCAATCAACAAAGTTGTTGTCGATGACGCTGGTGTTATCTATGTCAGCAATCTCACTGTTGCTGGAACTGGCTATAAGGTCTATCGCTGGGCTGATGAATCGGCAGTTCCAACAGTCGCTTTTGAAGGTGATCTTGTTGGAAGAGCTGGAGATGCCATGGGGATATCAGGCTCTGGAACCGAAACGGTTATTTATGCCAGTGGTGCCAGTTCGACTGAAGTTGCTGTACTTGAAACAGCGGATGGTCTTACATATACAGCGGGAACAGCAGTTTCTATCTCGGCTGGAAAGGCCAATGGCGGTATCTCTGCAGTTGAGGATACCTCAATTGCCATCAATTCAGCCTGGGGCGATATCTACCATATTGATGTACAGACAGGAGCCTTTCTCGATACGGTTGCTGGAGATTTTATTCCGACCTATTACGGGAATGTTCGCTACATGAAAGCACCTAACGGTGCAGAAATGCTTATCGTCAATACCAACCATCAGGCAGATCATTACAGAGAGTTGGAAGTATACCTGATCGCCGATAGTGGAATAGAGCTTTACGCTGCCGCTGAAATGGGTGGTCTGGAATATGGCAATGCCAATGTCACTGGCGATGCATGGTATCGCATGAATGGCGACAACACGGTTACTATTTTCCAGATGGCTTCCAATAATGGTATTGCAGCCTGGAATATGGAGCTACCTCCAACAGAAGCATATATCTCAGATTATGCCCTGGAATTTGGGGACGTTGCCATCAATGCTAACGCCAGTCTCACATTCCAGATTGGAAATGTTGGAGATGCGGATCTTATTGTCAATTCGATGAGCGTTGATGATGCTATCGACTATAGCTTTGATTTTGTCGGACCAGATACGCTGGCTCCCGGCGACACAATAGATGTTTCAGTAACATTTAGCCCTTTGTTTGAGGGTGCTTCAGATGCAAATCTTGATATTGCCACAGATGCTGGTGATTATGGAATCCAGCTTTTTGGATCCGGCTACACATTGTGGCCATTGGACTGGCGTCATGTTGCAGATACAACCACCTGGATTGGTCAGGGTGATTTGGTTCGAGGCGTTGCATTTAATCGCACGACAGGCCACATCTTGGTTCCCAGTAGAGTCGGCGGATCATTTGTCCATATCCTGGATGGTGAAACCGGCGCCATGCTTGATTCGCTGGATATGACCGGTGTTGAGGGGGGAACCTACCATATGAACATGGTTTCGGTTACCGATGATGGTCAGATTTTTCTATGTAATCTGGCAGCCTGGGGTGGCCAAATCTTTAGACTCTATCATTGGACGGATGAGCAAGCCGTGCCTATCAGAGTTGTAGATGCTAATTACGACGATTTTGGTGCCCGCTTGGGTGATGCCATGGGCGTCAGTGGAACCGGTGATAATGTCAAGGTCTTCTTGAGTGGCTCGGGTGCTGACAAAATAGTACAGTTCGAATCCACCGATGCTGATACCTTCGCTCATACATTGGACATCATGTTGCCGGTTGCAGGTGCAGCCAGATTTGGTTTGAGTCCTGTGGACGAAGCTGGTACCTACTTCTTCATAAATGGTGCCGGAACAGCTCCATATTACCTTAAGAATGATGGAACCGTACTGCATGAGTTCGACACATCGGTCATTCCTTCAGGTACATCAATAACCTATATCGAAATGCCTGTTTTGGGTGGCGATACCAGACACTTCATTGGAATTCTCAATGGGTGGGCAACCGGTACCTATGGTGTAGAACTTTTTGGTGCTGAGGGCGATAGTCTTTGTACTTCCTATGAGTTAGCGCCTGCACCAACAGACATGTATGCTGATTTCCCCAATGGAAATGCTGCTGGTCAACTGACCTATAACACATGGACCAATTCATTGGTTGAACTGGTTACAAATAATGGTCTATCGTCCTATAGCTTCTCAGTGATTGAGCCTCTGGCTATTACAGATGCACCTGCTGCACCTGTAGTGTCAACAGATGCCATCGATTTTGGAGAAGTAGCAATTAATGGCTATGCCTATGAAGAGTTTAGTATTGTCAACACAGGTGAAGGTGATCTTTGGATCACTGATGTGGCAATCGAGTCTATCGATGGTCCATTTACCACAACCCTGGAGCCCGGTACGGTAGTTGCCCCCAATGCCAGTGACACACTCATTGTGGGTGTAACCTACACGCCTATGGCTGAAACAGCTTCCTCAACCAATCTGGTGCTTACCACAAATGCAGGTGATCTCACCGTGGCATTAAGTGGGGCAGGGTATGAACTCTGGCCATTGGAATGGCGCGTGGATGCCAACGAAACAGACTGGTTCTATCAAGCCGGCGTATTCCAGGACATGGTCAGAGGCATGGCCTTCAATCCTGTGACTGGACATATCCTTGCAGTGAGCCGTATTGGTGGCAGTTGGATTTATATCCTTGATGGAGTAACAGGTGACACGCTTGGTACGGTTAATACCACCGGGATAAATGGTGGAACCTATCACATTAATCAGGTCGCTGTAACCCAGGATGGTCAGATTTTCGTTAGCGGTCTTGCCGCCTGGGGTGGCCAGGTTTTCAAACTCTACCATCTTGCAGATGAAACAGCAGCGCCAGTGGCCATCGTTGAAGGTAATTACGATGATTATGGTGTGCGTGTAGGTGATGCCCTGGGTGTTGCTGGAATGGGAACGGATGTTACCGTTTTCACCAGCGGATCTGGTGCTGATAAGATCATCACCTTCAACACATCTGATGGTGTGGTCTTTCAACGTGGTGATGATATTGCCTTACCAGAAGCCAGTGCTGCCAGATATAGCATTAGTGCTGTAGATGCTGACCATTTATTTGTGAATGGAGCCGGTGTTGCACCCCGATATATCAACAGTTCAGGTACGGTGCTGTATGAGTTTGATGGGGCAGTTTACCCATCTGGCACAAGCATCAGCTATTTTGAAGTCATGACTGATGAGGGTACATCTCGTCAATTCGTTGGCATTACCAATGGCTGGAGTTCAGGTACCAGTGTGGTTGAATTGCTGGGTGCCACCGTGGAAGGCTTGTGTGCTGAAATTGAATTGTTGGCAGCTCCAACCGCCAATTATGCAGGCAATGCCAACGGGAATGCTTCTTCGCAGATGGTATATAACAATCATACCAACTCCATCGTTGAATTGATTACCAATAATGGTATCAGCTCCTATAGTTTCGATGTTGTGGAAGCAGGTGCCAGCCGACTCATGGTCTTTTATGGCGATGATGCCCAGCTTGCACTGAATCCCTATGGTGACGGATATATTGCCGGTACCAATAGCTATGGTGATGTTGGAAAATATCAACGCATGGATGTGACCGCAGGAAACCTGACAGGCTTTTCATACTATTTCGGGAAAGTTGCTGTTGTAGGTGACCCGGATCAGCTTGATCTCGTCATCAGAACCGTTGGAGCCGATGGTGCTCCAGCAGATCTGCTCCATAGCATCACGGTGACCACCGATGAAATGCATGAAGGTTTTAGCGGCAATATCTGGTATTTTGTTGAACCGCTTGCGATCACTGAAAACATCTTTATCGGATTTGAATTCTCAGAAGGATATGACGATACGCTGGGGTTATTCATTGATATGGATGGCCAGGGTGACGGCGCTAGCCGTGCCTGGGAGAAATTTAGTGATGGCGGGTACAATGATTTTGGTACCGCTTTGAATCCCGACTATTCGTGGGGTTTGGATGCCGATCTCTGGATCGCAGCGCTCTTTACTGATTACACACTGCCTGTTGTGGGCGTGGATGAAGCAGTGGCTCTGCCTACTGAGTTCAAATTGGGACAGAACTATCCCAATCCTTTTAATCCCATGACTTTAATTGATTTTGCATTGCCCGAAGCTAATGATGTCCGGATGGTGCTATACAATGTTCTGGGACAGGAAGTTGCAGTTATCCACGAAGGGTATCTACCCGCAGGATATCACCAATTCAGTTTCAATGGTTCGAATCTGGCCAGTGGTGTCTACCTCTATCGTGTTGAGGCAGGTAGGTTCTCTGATGTCCACAAGATGATCCTTCTTAAATAGGATGCTTGCTGACAACAGTACAATAAGTCATATTTAAGCCATGGAAGGGCACTTGAACAGAAAAACGCTCGAGTGCCCTTCTTCTGTGTTCAGGAGTCCCCGATGTATCGAATCAAAAATATGAGGCATGTATGATGGCCAATATTCAGATTGCTCTTATCATTCTGGTCTTTTTTGTCATGGCCCTTTCCATGTTTTTTCGGAAAATCCCGGCCCTCATGGCCTTGCCGCTGATGGCATTTCTGATTCCTCTGGTTGCAGGGGTTGGCCTGGATGACATTTTGCAGCTGGTCATCGGACAGGGAGCAACCCGTCTTTCCACTGCATACACAGTGGCGTTGTTTGGCTCCATGCTCAGTGTACTCCTCCAAAAGACAGGTGTAGCTGAGAATATGATCAAGAAGGGCGCTGAGCTTTCAGGAGATAATCCCTGGTTCATTGCTGTCTTCTTTTTAATCCTGATCACCCTTCTTTTTTCCACCTTAGGTGGTTTGGGAGCCATTATCATGGTAGCCACCATCGTGTTACCCATACTTTCATCGGTGGGTATCGGCAGTATGACTATCGTTGGTATCTTCCTTATCGGTCTCAGTATGGGCGGTATCCTGAATGCTGGGAATTGGGCAGTCTATGTGGATGTCATGGGTCTCGATATCGCTGAGATACGACCCTTTGCCATGACCATGTTTGCCATCACATTCTGTGGGGCTCTTATTTACATCACCATTCAGCTTTACCGGGATGGACATGAGATTAATTTTTTGAAGATCCTTCGCAATGTGGGAATACTGTTGCTCATCGCTATGGTAATGACGGGGATTTGGAAACTTATGCCCACTGCATTCCAAAATGTTCTCAGCAGTGGAATGGCAGGATTCGGAAATTTCCTCAAAATCGCAATCCTGGTTTTGCTTGTAGTGACTGCCCTTTACAATTTCATACGGATCCTAACTGGAAAATCTTTCAAACAGGAAACCCTGCACTGGAGTGCCTTCCTTACGCCGATAGTGCCACTGATCCTGATCCTGGTGTTCAGTGTGAATTTCATTGCCGCCTTTATCATGGGGCTGATCTATGGTTATCTGGCGACCTACCGCAAGGGACATCTTAATCTGCTCATCAGTGCTGTCCTGGAAGGCGGTGGTCTGGTCATGCCTGCCGTGGTTCTTATGTTAGGGATTGGAATGCTACTCAATGCCATCATTGGTCCAGGGGGTAGCTGGAATGCTGCCAATCCACAGGGCTGGATGGTTCTGAATCTTCTCAGGCCGGTGATTCTTAATATTATTCCGGAAAATCCAGTGTCCTATGTGATCGCTTTCTCACTTGCAGCACCTCTGGCCCTATATCGCGGACCTTTGAATGTATGGGGGATGGGTTATGGCCTGGCAGCAGTATTCCTGGCAGCGGGGATGGAGGCTGGAGCTATCATGGGCTTGCTCATGGCTGTTGGACAAATCCAGGGAGTCAGTGACCCCACCAACACCCACAATGTCTGGCTGGCCAATGAAATGCAGGTCGATGTTCAACGGGTTCTCTGGAATACACTACCCTATACATGGGTTATCGCATTTTTTGGATTGTTTGCAGCCTCACTGATGTTCATGTAGGGGAAAGGAGAACTCATGCGAAAAATAAAGATTGGTATCGATGTTGGGGGAACCTTTACCCATGCTGTGGCAGTGGATATCGCTGATTACAGCATTGTTGGAAAAGCCTGCGTTGCAACCACGCATAAAGCCAAGGAAGGCGTTGCCAAGGGTGTCATAGACTCACTTCAAATATTGCTCAAAGAATCAAAGATCGCTGCAATGGAGATCGCCCTCATTGCCCACTCTACTACCCAGGCAACCAATGCCTTATTAGAGGGAGATGTTGCCCCCGTAGGGATTGTTCTGGTTGGCAAAGGCGTAGAGGGACGCATTGCCCGCAAGAGTTTGCAGAATGACCACATTGAACTGGCACCTGGTAAATATCTTCCAACTCATTTGAAGTACCTGGAAGGTCAGGACATCATCGACGATAAAGAGATCATTCAAGCGATAAATGAATTGAAATCGGAGGGGGCTCAGGTCATTGCGGCAACCTCGCTTTATGGACCGGATCATCCTGAACTAGAAGATCGAATTGTTGCTCTTGCTGAAGCTCAAGGTATGGTAGCTACTGCAGCCAGCCGTATTTCCCAATTATATGGACTGAGAGTAAGAACACGTACTGCCGTTATCAATGCCAGCATGATGCCCCGCATGTTGGAGACAGCAAATCTCACAGAAAAGGCGGTGCAGGAGTCAGGTATCAAAGCACCTCTTATGATCATGCGTTCGGATGGTGGTATCATGGACATCCAGGAAATGCGTAAACGCCCCATTTTGACCATGCTTTCCGGTCCTGCCGCTGGAATTGCAGCAGCCATTATGTATGCCCGGATATCTGATGGTATTTTTATGGAAGTTGGGGGGACTTCGACAGATATTTCAGTCATCAGAAATGGGAAACCACAGATCCGAAGTGCTCAGATTG
>Ga0222628_1000811_pt1 | contig 11479 bp, 13 predicted proteins | sample AntAcemetageno95_FD_179860 | JGI IMG/M metagenome (GOLD analysis project Ga0222628, IMG submission 179860) | Saline water microbial communities from Ace Lake, Antarctica - #95 | ecosystem: Environmental > Aquatic > Non-marine Saline and Alkaline > Saline | place: Antarctica: Ace Lake | collected...
CAATTCTGCTAACTCAAACTGGGCCTCAGGAGAGTCAGTTGGGTCGAATAGCAGGTTTTCCAGGAAGGATTCATCATCAAGTTCTCCAACAACCGTTTGAGTATGACTCCCCTCCAACGTGCGTCCACGCTTTCGGTAGAAATCTGATACACGGTTTTTGGCAGCACGATATAGCCAGGAACTACTGGCTTCAAGAGACCTGATCTCATCAAAAGCCCCTGTGAATTGATGAAGAACGTCTTGGACAATGTCCTCGGCATCTTCATACAAGGGCACCATGGAACGAACGGATCCCATGAGCCAATCTCTGGCTTCCATGAGGATCCCAGACAACAATCGTCCCCGCTCCTGGCGTTCTGATATCAATTTTGGTGTCATTTGCGCTTGCATCTTACTGTATAAGACGCTGAAGAACCAAAAATATTGTAAACAAAATTCGAGGGGACCCAAAAAACATCTGAACTCAAAAGAATGGAACTACTTTCAGTAATCCAAAGTGAATCCTCAATTGTTAAGAAAAGACAGAATTATTACTTGTGCAGATAAGTCTTGTCGAAGAGGTTATGTGAAAGGAGACTCATCCATGTTTCAAGCTGATCTACTTGCTGGAAAGACCATCTTTATTACGGGTGGTGGTACTGGGTTAGGCAGATCCATGGCCAAACGCTTTCTTGAGCTCGAAGCCCAGGTGGTGATAGCCAGCCGCAATCTAAAGCGATTGGAGCAAACTGCTTCCGAATTGGAATCAGAAACGGGTGGCAAAGTCTTTCCAATTGCCCTCGATGTCAGGGACTACCGCGAGGTCGAGCAGGCTCTGGAGCAGGCGATTCACAAATTTGGGTCTGTGGATATCCTGTTGAATAATGCAGCTGGAAATTTTGTCAGCCCTACTGAAGCTCTCAGCCATAAAGCCTTCGATGTTATCGTGGATATTGTCCTTCGAGGCAGTTACAACACGACCCTGGCATTTGGAAAACATTGGATCGCCAAGCAGCAATCTGCCCGGGTACTCAATATTGTGACCACCTATGCCAGCACTGGGTCCGGCTATGTCGTGCCCTCTGCGATCGCCAAAGCTGGTGTGCAAACACTGACCCGTAGCCTGGCTGTGGAATGGGCAAAATATGGGATCACTATGAATGCCATTGCTCCGGGACCGTTTCCCACCGAAGGAGCTTGGGAAAGACTGCTCCCTCCTGGACTGGAAAAACAGTTTATTGATCGAATCCCCCTAAAGCGCGTGGGAGATCATCTGGAATTAGCTAATCTAGCAGTATATTTGATCTCTGATCAGTCCCACTATATCAATGGAGAAGTAATCACTATTGATGGTGGCGAATGGTTGAAAGGGGCTGGAGAATTCAATTTTTTGGATATTCTTTCGAAAGCTGAATGGCAGGCCATGGAAGTGCAGGTTCGCAAAGCCAATCGTAAGCAAGAATAATTTTAAACACGACACCATGATTTATAAAAAGGGATTTACCATGAAAAAAGCAATGATGATCATCCTGTCCATGAGCACAATTCTTTTCCTCGTCAACTGTGCAACTGCCTATGGCCCCAAAGAATTGGCCGGTGGGTACACTGAGGAGATGTTGACTGAAAATACCTATCAAGTTTCTTTTGAAGGCAATCAGTATAATGATATGGACCAGGTGCAGAGATATCTCATGTTTCGCTGTGCCGAACTCACCCTGGAAAAGAATTATACTCATTTTCTGATCCTTGAAGATGCCAGTTTTAAGGAGGAAGGTGAAAAGGAGTTTACCGAGTCAGACTTAAAAATTGAGACCCGGACGTCCATGTCTGGTGGCGTAAATACGACGGTCTCAAGTAATTTTGGGGCGGAATCTACAAGCTCGAATATGATGGGTGTTTATGTGATCTTTCTAAGAAATGGTCCAGACCCCAGCTATCCTTCAGCCAGCAACGACGCCCAAGCATTTATGGCAAACAATGAGACTTTGATCAAACGGAAAAAATAGTAGCTGCTTTAAATGTAGCAATTCGCAGGTGGAGAGTTCAAAACGATCCGTAGTAGACCATCTCTATTGATATGGGGCCATTACCCAATTCAGGATTTAGCCGAGCTGGTTCATACAGCGGGGCTCCCATTCGACGGTGATTATTCGACATACCCGACCCTTCCAATGGAATGGGCGGGAACCAACGAAAATCTAGTTTATCGTTATCGTTCACATCGTGCAGGATGGTCACTGCCAATGTATTGCTCGTCTTAAGATCGGGGAAACTCAGAGTCAGCTGAGCCTGGTCACCTACATCTAAAGTAGCAACCCTTAGCTCAAATCCTTTTTTGAGCCAGTTCTCTTCGGAATCGTAGACAGACACTTTTAGTTGTCCCATTCTCTCATACTCAATGCCAACGATCCTCACAAAAAGGGTATCCCGTCCTAAGGATCTGTCCGTAAGCGTTTGACCCTGGAGCCCAGGTGTGACTATCCCAGCAATCAGAACAAGCAAACCAGATCGGATGCACCTGACGATTCTGATCATTTGACGTTAATCCAGATAGGGGAGGACATGTAAACACCGGGCCATCTGGAGCCTTCACTGCTGATCTCAAGGCGTAAATATCCGCTCTGGCTAACAGTGATTGGCAATACTTTCTCAAAGGGTCCTCGGACATCCTGAAAATGTTCAATGATCTTTTCATCTTCCTCGCCAAAGTGACCCTGATAGAGAGTCACATCCATTTCCAGACCAAATTCCGCGCTGGAGCTGCCCTTGAGCGTCACCACCAGCTCAGTACCTTTGGCAACTTCGAGTACATCACCAATACCGACATCACCATTCGAAGAACGGAGGGTCAGATCTCCTACGGGACCAGTGGTTAGGGCTGTTCTCTTGTGTTGCATAGCGCTTACCAGATCCTCGACCTCCGTAGATTTACTTCTCAATAAAGTCCTGACCTGGCCAAATATCTGATCTTCGTGGGTGCCAATTGACCAAAGAGGGATCTTGATGTGCCAGTTCCGATTGAAATTCCCATGGCCATCCGATCCACCATACAGCGCGAGTCTTCGACCGGCTAACAAGGCGTCAATCCACAATCTGCGAGACTGGTGAAATGCTTCATAGGCCGGTGTCCCACACAGGATCTGTACGCCGTCAAGCAGAGGGTTCTTGTGATCCTCAGACTCCCACCAACCCCGTTTCAGCAAGATCTGTTGCCAGCGCGGAAATTTATAGGCGGTGTGTGCTGCCACAGAGACGGTTTCTGGAGAGCGTTGCTCCAGAACATCATCGATAGTATGCTCAGAATCCATGTTGGGCCAGGTATCTCCGCTATCCCCGCTGCCATGGAAGTACTGGTGATCATTATAGTGGAGGAAATGGACTGTGGCACCTCGATGGTTGGCCACGCTGATCTCTTCACCAGGAATGATGGTTAGTTGAGAGCCTTCGTTCAAGGATTGGATTTCCTGACGACTGCAGGTCCACTTCTCGAGGCTGGGGTCATTGGTTAGATAATCATCGGGATCATCATCCAGGTCATAAGAGTGATCCGTGCTGGTAATAAAATCTAGACCAAACAGCTCTGCGGCCTTTCTTGTCTGAAGCAGCGGTGCCCCAAATTCAATCTGATCGTTGGTTAGATGAGAGTGCAGATGGAGATCACCCGAGACCCAGTTGGCTGGGGTGGGCAAATGATCCTTGGCAATGGTGACCCTGAGTGGCGCTTTGTCAGTTCCCAGATAATTGTCGACGGTCATCCGATAGTGTTTACGGCCGACCTGATAGCCTAATGAGGGCAGAATGGTAATTTCGCCCACTGGAAGATTGATATGGTCTAGTTCAATTTCAATGTGCTCCATGGGCGTGCGAATCTCTTTGTCCATGGTCCAGGATATCTGCCCAACACGGATGCCGGATTGGAGGATATCAATATCTATTTGGCCCAGTGTGACAGGGAACCGGTGGGCGTCCTTAACTATCAGAAAGAGGATTGGCTTTTGTCCTGGCTGAAGTCTCCAGGGCATATCGAAGATCAACTCGGGCTGCCTTCGGAAATATCGGCTGATGGGGATCCTAAATCTAAAATGGGATTCGGCGTATAGACCGAGCAGGGGGACAAGGTCAAAGATGTTTGGGGGGACAATATCCTGCAAGGCATCCATAAGGCGCTGAATATGCCTTTATCAGGTCCGAATCCGAATTAAAAAAATAGGCGAAGTGTAGGTCACCTGATCTGAAAGGGCTTGACAAGTCCCAATGAATCAAGCAGATATGGCTGTTAAGCAGGAAAACCATGCGGATAAAAAGTTTGCCATGATTTCAGGGTCCGATTAACTTCGCGCCACTTAAACAGGAGAGCAGGAATTAATTTATGGGTAGTACTTCCGATATAAAAAACAATTTTGTCATGGAATTCAACGGTGGATTATGGAAAGTCGTTGAATTTCTTCATGTTAAGCCAGGCAAGGGAAACGCGTTTGTCCGAACAAAGCTGAAGAAGATCCCTGGTGGTCAAGTTGTAGAACAAACCTTCCGATCCGGTGAGAAGATCGATGATGTAAAGTTACTGGCAACTGAGATGACGTTTTTGTATGCTGACGAGAGCCACTATCATATTATGGATAACGAAACCTTCGAGCAAGTTGCTATCGATGCAGAGCTCATGGATTCTGTAAAGGATTTTCTTAAAGAAAACGATATGGTTAAAGTGCTTTTTAGAGACACCACACCGGTTGATGTTGAGATCCCAGCTCATGTGGTCCTGGAGATCACTGAAACTGAACCTGGTTTTCGTGGGGATACTGCCACAGGTGGCAATAAACCTGCTTTTCTTGAAACCGGTCTAAAGGTAACGGTCCCCCTGTTCTTGAACATTGGTGACAAAGTGAAGGTAGATACTCGTACAGGTGAGTATTTAGAACGAGTCAGGGGTTAGGAGACTAATAATTTGAACACCAAAGATATCGAACAACTGATAAAATTGCTTGAAGAATCAACCATTTCTGAGATTGAAGTGCGGCGCTGGGGTCGTAAGATCCGAGTCTCACGAAAGAATGGGAATGTCATGGCTCACGGTACAGGTTTCTCACTACCTGCTGCAGCCCCCACAACCGAAAACGGTAATGATGAGGCTTTTGAAGAGACCTTAGTCCAGGGCTTGGCTATTAACTCCCCCATGGTAGGAACATTCTATCGTTCATCTTCCCCGGAGACGGATTCCTTTGTCAAAGTGGGTGATCATGTGAGTAAGGGCGATACCCTGTGTATCATTGAAGCCATGAAGATTATGAATGAAGTTGAAGCTGAAGTCTCCGGTGTGATCCTGGATATCCGTGTGGACAATGCTCAGCCAGTGGAATATGGCCAAACCTTGTTCATGATCGAACCTTGATCCAGCCCTCATGTTTAAAAAAATATTAATCGCAAACAGAGGTGAAATCGCTTTACGGGTAATCCGAGCTTGTCGCGAGATGGGTATCAAAAGTGTCGCCGTATTCTCCGAAGCAGATGAACTATCCTTGCACACCAAATTTGCAGATGAAGCGGTCTGTATTGGACCAGGCCCCTCTGCCCAGAGTTATCTGAACACCCAGGCTATCCTGACTGCCGCAGAAGTTACCAACGCCGATGCCATTCATCCTGGATATGGTTTCTTGGCAGAGAATGCTGATTTCGCAGATATGTGTGTAGAGCACAAGCTGACCTTTATCGGACCCGATGGTGCCATGATCAGTGGAATGGGTGACAAAGCCTCTGCAAAAGCCACCATGAAGGCCGCCGGTGTCCCTGTCATTCCCGGAAGTGAAGGCATTCTCAGCTCAGCTGCCGAAGCCCGAGAAATGGCTGATGAAATGGGTTACCCGGTTATCCTCAAGGCTACTGCCGGTGGTGGTGGTCGCGGAATGCGGGTAGTTGCTCGCCCCGAGGATGTGGCCATGTTCTACGGAATGGCCCAGGCTGAATCTGGAACTGCATTCGGTAATGATGGTCTGTATCTGGAGAAATATATTGAAAACCCCAGACACATTGAAGTCCAACTCATTGGTGATGCCCACGGGAATGTTTTCTCATTGGGTGAGCGTGAATGCTCCATACAGCGTCGCCATCAAAAATTATTAGAAGAGTCTCCGTCCCCCGTTGTAACAGAAGCTCAGCGTCAAGCAATGGGAGCGGCAGCTGTCGCCGGTGCCAAGCGAGTGAATTATGTGGGAGCCGGTACCATAGAGTTTCTCCTCGATAAACATGGCAAATTCTATTTCATGGAAATGAATACGCGGATCCAGGTCGAACATACCGTCTCTGAGGAAGTGACCGGGATTGATATTGTTAAGGCCCAGATCGAGTGTCACGCTGGTGAGGAACTACCTGCTTGGATGGGAGATTTTCGCTTGAGAGGTCATTCCATAGAATGCCGGATCAATGCAGAGGACCCGGCCAAGAATTTTCAACCGTCGCCTCTCTTTATTGAAAGCGTTCACTTTCCCGGTGGCCACGGAGTCCGGGTGGATAGCCATATTTATAGTGGGTACCAAATACCGCCTTACTACGACTCAATGCTGGCCAAACTGATTGTCCACGGACGGAATCGAGAAGAGGCCCTTGACCGAATGCATAGCGCTTTGAAGGAATTCATTATTGAAGGCCCCAAGACTACCATCCCATTCCATATCCAATTGCTGGAGAATGAGCAGGTGCGGGCTGGAAAATTTGACACTCACTTTCTAGAATCATTTAAATATGATCCATCTAGAGAGTAAGCTGCTCAAACTGTGAAAAATTGACCATTGAAATCCCGTGATGAATCGTAGATTCGGCGGGATTTTTGCTGTTTATGGCAGGATAAATATTTCAAGGAGAATCCAATATGAACGTACCTGCAGATCTCAAATACACCAGTGATCACGAGTGGCTCAAAATCGATGGTGACATCGCTACTATCGGGATCACTGACTATGCTCAAGGTGAGTTGGGTGATGTGGTCTTTGTAGAACTACCCGCAGTTGCCGAAGAATTTAGCAAGGGTGATGTGGCTGCAACGATCGAAGCTGTAAAAACCGTGGCTGACGTATTTTTGCCCCTGAGTGGAAGTATCGACGCCGTGAACGAAGCCTTGGATGACACGTCAGAGCTTATCAATCAAGATGCTTTTGGTGAGGGTTGGATCTTAAAGATCAAGATGTCTGACCCCTCAGAGTTGGACGGATTGATGACAGCCGAGGACTACCAAGCCAGCATTTCTTAACAGGAGTGATATGCACCAGTACATACCCAATACTGAAGATGAACAACTAAAAATGCTGAATGAGGTGGGAATTGCCTCATTCGAAGCACTTTTGGAAGCCATACCCGGTGATTTACGTTTCAAGGGTGATTTGCCTCTGGGACCCGTAAAATCTGAGATTGAACACAAACGTGATGTCCATGAAGTCTTGACGGGCGATGCCAGTACCGCTTCTCATATATCATTTCTCGGTGCCGGGAGTTACGATCACTTCATTCCCCACGTGGTAGATGTTCTCATCAGCCGCTCCGAGTTCTATACGGCCTATACGCCGTATCAAGCTGAGGTCTCTCAGGGAACCCTTCAGGCGATGTATGAATATCAATCAATGATCTGTGAGCTAACCGGCATGGATCTGGCAAATTCATCCATGTACGATGGTGCCAGTGCGATGGCAGAAGCTTGTCTACTGGCAGTTAGGCATACAAGAAGACAGAAAATTCTGATTTCCAGAAGTGTGAATCCCGTATATATCGATGTGGCCACGACCTATGCCCATCACCAGGGCGTTGAATTTGAGTTTGTAAACATGGCTGAAGGCGTCACTGATCTATCAGCCCTGGGAGACAAGCTCGACGACACCATTGCTGGTGTGGTCATCCAGAACCCCAATTTTTATGGCGGTCTCGAGGATCTGGCCGCGATCAAAGCCAGTATCCAAGATAGCAAGACCCAACTTATCGCAGTTGTAAACCCGATTGGACTGAGCCTACTGGAAGCACCTGGGAATCTGGGCGCTGACATTGCTGTTGGCGAAGGCCAATCATTGGGCAACCATATGAGCTTTGGAGGTCCTTATCTGGGCTTCATGGCTGTCAAGGAGCCATTGATTCGTAAGGTCCCAGGCAGGATCGCTGGGGAGAGTGTGGATGTGAATGGTTCCCGGGCCTTTGTCATGGTTTTGCGGACCCGAGAACAAGATATCCGACGCGAACGAGCCACTTCAAATATTTGCACCAACCAGGGATTAAATGCTCTGGCGGCTTGTATCTATATGGCAACTCTCGGTAAGAATGGCTTACGACGGGTTGCTGAACTTTGTACTCAGAAAGCACACTATTTGGCCGATTCATTGAATGGGCTCAATGGCTTCAGCGTCCAGACCACTGCTTTCTTTAATGAGTTTGTCCTGGAACTTCCAGTAGACGCCTCAGAGTTTGTAAAACATGCAGCCGCTGCAGGGATATTTGCTGGTGTCTCCCTTAAACAATTCAACCCCGAGCTACCCCACTCGCTGTTGGTCGCTGTGACAGAAAAAAGGACCCGTACTGAAATGGATCTGTTGGTAGGTTTTTGCAAGGAGTATGGCTCTTGAGTGTATACGAGAAGCTATTGGCAGTAAAATCTAGCAGAGGTGCTGGATATCTGGTGTTGGTAGATCCTGATCGTTGGTCCTTGGATCAAGTTGAAGAATTTATCAAAAAGATCAATGCCTCAGGGGCTGATGGCATCATGGTCGGGAGCTCGCTGATCCTCAAAGGTGATACTCAGCTTAAGATGAAGAAGATCCATGAAGTCTCTGATCTGCCTGTCATTCTTTTTCCCGGAAACATAAATCAGCTCACACCCCATGTTGATGCGGTCTATTTCCTGTCTGTCATTAGTGGGCGTAATCCCCAATTTCTTATCGGAGATCAGGTACAGGGAGCTCCACTGATTCGTGAAATGGGCATCGAGCCGATCTCCACGGCCTATATGCTGATCGAGAGTGGCAAAGTTACCACGGCTGAATTTGTAAGTGGTTCAAAACCTATTCCCAGGGATAAATATGAAATTGCTGTGGCCCATGCCCTGGCGGCAGAATATTTGGGCTTCAAGCTTATCTATCTCGAAGCGGGTAGCGGCGCAAAATATTCGGTACCTGTTAAAATGGTCGCAGCCGTGGCCAAAAACACTGATGTACCGATCATCGTTGGTGGTGGCATTGAGTCTCCTGAAGAAGCGGCAAAATTGGTTCAAGCAGGGGCGTCATTCGTTGTAACGGGCAATGTTCTGGAAGACCCAGGTAAAGCGCCCTTGATGGAAGCCTTTGCCCGCGCAATTCATCGCTAGTGTCCCGGTCGAACTGACCCAAAGCCGAAACCTCTCAGTACTTTAACTCTTTGGATCCAATACCTGTGGGTGTTCAACAAGCTTGGCTCACTATGTTGAGCAGCTCTTGGGTGAGTTTGAAAGCCAACTAAGATTAGCATAAACCCTAATCATCTATGGACTCCTAGCTCACGATCGTTGGTAATTTCGAAAGCTACTCAAGTGACAAATCACGCATCGCCCTCGGTTTAGTTTCTCAGTTTGGATACTGAGCAATCCAATTGAGTCTAAGAGGGTATTTTATACCGATCCACATATAGCCCGGGATATTATTCAATAACTCCCGCCCCCCTCGATCACTACCAGTTGTTCAACAACCCACCCATGATTTTTCAAAGGAGACCCGGTCAGCTGAGTAATCCCAAGAAATCAGATAACCCCCCCAATACCCCGATTTTATGCTCTTAAATCTTAATTCTCGATTGATTCAACGACTATATTGGGGCATGAGCTTCAGCGAGCACTTTCTCCAGGATTTTCTCAACTACTTGCGCATCGAGCGTAATCTGGCAAAGAATACCCAGACCGCCTATATGGATGATCTTAAGGATTTCTGGCATTTCCTGATCGAGTCCAACATTGACGACCCAGGCAAGGTACAACATGACACCCTCACCCAATATGCTCGAACTTTGAAGCAAAAGCACATGGCTGGGACCTCGGTCGCACGCCACTTTTCTTCCATCCGAGCTTACTACAAATTTCTGGTCATGGAGGGACACCTGGAAACGGACCCAACCCAGTACCTGGAAACGCCCAAGCTACCAGCCAGCCTGCCCAAGATCCTCAATGTGGAAGACATCGAGCTGCTCCTGGACACCATCGACACCTCATCGCCTCTAGGTCTCCGCGACCGAGCTTTGTTCGAACTTATGTATGCCGCAGGGATGAGAGTCTCTGAGGTCTGCAACCTTTCACTGGAGCAGGTTCTCATGGATGAGGATATTCTGGTCATCCGAGGGAAAGGGAATAAAGAACGGATCGTACCCCTTGGAGGGGAAGCGAAAAGTTGCCTGATAGACTATCTTGCCAATGGTCGGCCTTTTCTGGAAAAGGGCTACTTCACCGAAGGGATCATCTTTCTGAATAATCGGGGACGACCCTTACAACGCAAGGGTATCTGGTTTATTCTCAAGAAATTGGCGGAGAAGGCGGGACTAAAAAAGGCCATCAGTCCCCATACTTTTCGACATTCCTTTGCGACCCACCTGCTGGAGGGTGGCGCTGATCTTCGCATTGTCCAAGAGATGTTAGGGCATTCGGACATCTCAACGACCCAGATCTATACGCATCTGGATAGTACCTATCTAAAAGAGGTTCATGCCAGCTTCCATCCCAGAGCCAGAAAGAGCTGAATTAGCTCTTCAGGAAAGATCCAATCTGGACAATGAAGTAAGCTAGCACCCCTATCATTAAGGGGAACTTGGCGGGGAGGCTGAAATGATTTCCCAAGAGGTAAGCCAATAGTCCCAGAAAAATTGCAGCTATCAGTGCATACCGTTGAATTGCCTGGGCATGCTGATCTCTGCGCAAGGGAAAGTAAGGGTGGCTTAGATCAACAACGAACCAGCCACTATGGGCATAGAGTAAAAATGCTCCAAAAACGAGTAGACCCATCCCCAATGCTTGCCACCCGACACCCAAGACCAGCAGGGAAAACGAAAAGCTGATCCCGGCACGTGACACATAATAGGGCATAAATTCTTTCTGCATTTAATCCTCCTTTAACCAAAATAGCTCTTCGAGTGACATCTCAAGTGCTGCCGCCAAACGGAGTGCGGTAGCAATCGTGGGCAAGAAGTGTCCTTTTTCAATCGCCACAATGGAGACGCGGGAAACGCCTATGTTTTTTGAAAGCTGGTCCTGAGTTAGACCTCTCTCCTTGCGAATACTTTGGATTTTGTTTCCGACTCTTTCATGTGTCATTTGTTAAGTATAGTTTACATCATTGATTTGTCAAGTATAATTAACATGGGATATAATCTGGGTTCCTTTTCTTGCTTAAACCTTCAAAGCGGTTGAAAGAGAGGGGGTGCTGCACTAGATTGACTCTATGATTGACCAAAATACTTTTTATACGGATTGGGATTGTGAGTCTCTGGGCGAAAGACATCTCCCCGATGGGGAATA
>Ga0222628_1000813_pt1 | contig 11470 bp, 16 predicted proteins | sample AntAcemetageno95_FD_179860 | JGI IMG/M metagenome (GOLD analysis project Ga0222628, IMG submission 179860) | Saline water microbial communities from Ace Lake, Antarctica - #95 | ecosystem: Environmental > Aquatic > Non-marine Saline and Alkaline > Saline | place: Antarctica: Ace Lake | collected...
TTTTGCTTTCTTCTCTGCAACGTCTGCAGCATCTACTATTGATTTAGCATCAGCTATGACCTTTGCATCTGCAACTGCTTTCGCATCTGCAACTTCTTTTGCCTTTACATCAGCTACTGCTTTCGCATCAGCTATGATCTTTGCATCGGCTACCGCTTTGGCATCTGCTAGAACTTTTGCATCTGCTTCGGCTTTCAATTCTTCAACTGTTTTTTCTACCATCGATTTGCACCTCGTTATTTTTTGTAGGCTTGTCAGATCTGTGCTGATCTTATCAATTATGCCTTTAACTTCAAATAGATTGATGTCCGCTGGGTCGTTAGATCCCTCGTCCTTATTTTCCTGGCCATTCAAAAATGCAAGGCTCTTGGCCATTACTGAAGTCATGCTTGCACCTGGGTTGATTGGGTTTCCTGTAAGTGCGACGTTTAAAAGATTCACGTCGTCTAGAAGTCTGATTGTTTTTCCTGATCGTTCTATCATTGCAGTCTTAGTTGGTACGTATGCGATTGAAAATGCATCATAGTATCCTTCTTCGACATTGGACCAAACTTCTTTAAAATCCATGACAACGTCTCCTGCGTCATTGAACTTCTTCCATGTTGGATTCATCTTCCAGGACACTTTCACGCCTTTGGAATCTTTATCTTTGTTCATTGCTTTTCCAAGTGGAAGCCTGGTCTTTGCTGCTTCTGAGTCAATTAATGTGTCGCCTCTGAATGCTTCATGCTCGAAGTCTAGCTTGATTGTTCTCATATCAAATTGTGACAACATGCTATCCATGCAGTTCTTTGTCACGATGTCATTCACCAAATCAAGATCCCCGGTTGAGACATATCCCTCAACCCAGTACTCTTTTCCTTTGGTTCCCATGACTGTTTTAAAATTCAGTTTATCACTGTAGAATATAAATGGTTTAATGGAATTGTGGCCTGCCATAGTATTTATTAATACTGTATTGCCTATTTAAACTTTTTTAGGGTAGAGCATTAATGAAGCATTACTTAATTCGCAACTGTTTTTCTAAGAATTAGATTGTTTATTCTGGGTCATCAAGCTTAAATGTCCAGCTACTTCTGCAGTTCACATGTGCAGGTGGAACCATACCTTTCCATTCGCCTTTTGGGTCATCGAACTGATCATCTAGTGGTTGTTCCTGTCCGTTCAGTCTTTTGCATAATGCACTGGTTCGGTTGTCCATGTGTGCACTGTATACTTTGTTGCCTTTGACTCCGCTCTTTTGGTATCCTTGAAGTCTTCCGACATTTGCTGCTCTGTTGGTTTCTGTCCTGGCAATCATTTCTGCTCTGTTGTCGCCTACATCGAACACGTTCTTAATCTCTGCTTTCATCTCATCGACTGTTGATCCATCCATGAAGCCTCTCTGCATTACTTGTCTTAGTTTACCTGCGATGTCTTCGTTCATTCCTTTGATGTTTTCGTATGTGTACTTCTGGATGTAGTCGATTGCGTTTTGGTCTGGGACCATGTTCATGTTGAGGTCCTTCTCTGCCTCATCCCATCCTTTCATGTAGTTGTTCCTAATGATTGCATCGGAGACTTGTTTTAATGCTCCGACTCCTAGAAATGCTTTAATCTTATCAATGATTTCATTCAGGCCCTTTTCTTCCTTTGCTGCAAGTTGTGCCTTGATTTGATTCAGTACTGGAGGTTGCATCTCGCTCTTCATGATCTTGATGATCTCGAGTTGGTTCTGCTGCATGACATATTCGATTGCCTTGGCAAGCTTATCCCATCCTACTGGCCTTTCGTTCTCTGCCATAAGTAATGGATTCTTTGCAGGATCTGCGGATGCTGCTTTCTGATTCCTTTTGTCTCCTTCAGGATTCTGATCTACATTTGGAATCTTAGTTGTTCCTGGATCATCGTCATCGTCATCATTGCTGGATCCATCATCGCCTTCATCGTCTCCTGGCTTTGGTTTTGGCTTTGGAGTTCCGTCAGGGTTCATGTCACCGAAATTGAAACTGTTGTTTTGTTTGTTTGCGAGTGTTGGTGCATCGTCTCCGCCTTCCACTGGTTCCAGTCCTTCATCCTTTCGAACTTCATTGACTGTTCTGAATGTCTCCAGTTGGATCTTGTAGAGTTCTGCCTTCTGTCTCTCGTCATCGACATCGAACTGTTTAAATTTAAATTCGTACTTAGGCTTCTTGATGGCCTTGCCTTTCTTTGTTTTGATTGTTCCCCAGAAGTTAAACTCTGAGACTATGTGCACGTTGTATGATGCTTCAAGGTTTCTTAAGATTGGGTTGATTCCTTTCTTCCTGAAAACCTTTGACTGCACTATCTGATTTGCTGATCCTTTTGCGTCTTCTGTATATCCAAGTTCTACGCCTGTCACACCAAATGAGGCCCACACCATCTTTGTGTACCATCGCTGCTTCTCTATGACTTGCATCTCGCTTGCACTGAATTCTATTCTTGTGAACTTAGGTGTTTTGTTAGTGATTGGGACCTTGTTCATGATCTTCTTCCAATTACCGAACTCGTCCTTTGTTCTTTGAGTCTCGAACCACTGGTCCTTGAATGCTTCTATCTCATCTGCATCACTGTCATCTAGTCCGATGATCCCTTTTGGCACGTTGTTGTCATTATAGTATTCTAGATCTGATTCGATCATGTACAGCAGCATCTGCAGGTTCTTTGCAAGGATTTGAACTGGACTGTATCCATAGTGGTCATCCGTTCTCTTCATGCCTTCAATCCATATAATCTCTTTTCTCCCGAATGGGATTGGGATTGGTCCTGCGATCCAACCATATTGGAAATATGCAGCACGTTCTCTTGCACTGGTTGTTGTCATCTCAGTCCAGGGATTCAGGTATTCTTGTCCAATTGAGTCATCCACGATCTTGTTTGGTAGAATGATGTCATCCCTGTTAGTATACATCCCATGCACATCCGGGTTCCTGGTGAATGTCGCTCCATCCCTGGCAACAACTTCCACGAGGTCTTCCTTCATGTTATAAACTTTATTTAGAATTCCAGAGTTCACTTCTAGCAAGTCTCGCACTGGCATCTTAACGAATACCTGTTCGAATGTCTCTCTGTTAGTATTTGGATTTAAAAAGAAGTTCTTGATGTCTTCAATCTCTGCTTCGTCTGCTTCGTCTTCCAGACCTTTTGTTGGTAGGATGTCCCACTCGACTGCTGAGATTTCATCGATGATTGTCTTGATACACATCTCACAGTATGGCGTTTGGGCCAGGTACCGGATGTATGTCATGTTTGCGAATCTTGGGTATCCAAACGGTGGTTTATATAGAAATTTAGGGATGTAAGCTTTGTTGATCCCATCTCTTGTTGTTTCTTCCAGGGCGTTAACAGTAATCACGCTTTTCTGCCCTGTAAAAAATCTTACGAATTTGTTTGCCATGAATGTGAAGTCGGGAGTGTGGATATATAAAGATTCTGTGGATTGCTCTGTTGGATAGTATTTATTAATACTGTTATCTCTATTTAAACTTTTTTATGTTGGAGCATTATTAAGCGAAGCCATAATGCAGCCCTGTTTTGTCTTGCCATACCAAGTACACAAGTGCGTCTCCCCAGTCTGGACTGTTGTCTTCAGGATCCTCGATGATCTTCTTGTTGCTGCTTGTTCGCTTCCATTTCTCTGCTACTAGCTGCACTCTAATCTTTCGGTTCTCTGGAACATCCATCATGCCATCCCTGAATAAGTCTCTCAGTCTGAAGTAATTCTCCGCCTTCTTGTTGTGGAAGATGTCTTTCTTCATTGCTGATTCTCCATAGTGGCAGCCCTGGACTCGTATGTTCTTCAGTTCTCTCTCTTTGTGGATTACTTCTTTAAGCCTGGACAGTGGTCCGCTTCCGATTCCTATCCGGTCTATGTTGATCTTGCCTTTCACATCCGGTGGGATGAATGATGTTGCGATGTCTACGATCTTGCCAACCACTTGCATTGGTTCGCTCTTCGCTTCTGAGTAGGTTCCGACTACTTGGATCCTGTTCTCGTATTCGATTCCCCACATGATGACTGTCTCATCTAGTCCTTTCTCTGCTGGGTCGCATGCTACGATGTTGATGTACTTGGCCAGTTCTTCCTGGAAGGGTCTCATTCGCATCAGGAACTCTGTCTCTCCCATTTGTCTCTGCTGCTTCTTAAGCAGGGCCATTTGTTTTCTTAGTTCTATCTGTGTGTTGTAAAAATCAAAGTTTACCAGCTCTGCAGACTTGATCCACTCCATGCTGAATAAACTGTCTTCTGATTGTTCTGGGAACTTGCTCTCATATAATACTGTAAACTCTAGAGGCATCAGGTCCTTCTTCTGCTGCATCACGAACTTCTTTGTGGTTCTTCCTTCTTCCACTGCTTGTCTCCAGCCTATCTGTATGACATGCCATTCTGGATCCAGCGTGTGCTCGTATGCTTTGTTGTCTGTGGTCCAAGGATTGTACAGCTCTATTTCCACTGCATCTTCTGGGTTGTCTCCAAGCATCCTGCTGCTTTTGGTGTATGCTGCTCTGTTGATCAGGCATGCTTCGTCTCTCACTAAGATGTCGCATCCGAATCCCATCAGTCTGTCTGCATCTCCTTCTCCACTGAATACTCTGTACTCTGCTCCTGTTGTGAATGTCATTCTCTTCTTGCTTGCTTCCTTTCCTAGTCTGTCTGCTCCTGTTGCGAACAGTTGTGCTTTGCTTAAGAGTGATTTGTCCATGACGATTAATTCTGATAAGTATTGCCTAATGATTCCGGCCTGTTCTTCTTTCGGTCCTAGAAATGCTATCTTTGCGGTCACTCCGAAGTCTATGAGAAGTCCTATTCCAAACGCTACGCATTGAGTCTTTCCGTACCTTGTCATTGCTGATATGCTCAGCTTTGGATGTTCTAGAAATGCTATCTTTCTTACTATCTCGCATTGTCCTGGTGCTAGTTCGAAGCCCCATTTGTATGCTACAAGGATGTCTACTCTTCGTTCTTCAATTGCCCATTCGATGAGCTCCTTGTCTGTCAGTCTTTCAGTCATTTACACCAACACTCCCAGCATTGACTCTTGTCTCCATCAAATCCAACAGTGTCTTTCCATTCGAGCCATGCAGCTATTGATAAATGATTGCTGTCCAGTATAATTATTTCACATTCATGACCACACTTATATTTTGTCATACTATGTCTCCTATCCAAGTGGTTGCTGTTGGTGGCTTGATCATCAGTGCTTCGTATGCTTTAATGAACTTCTGAGACTCTGGATCCAGGTCAGGTCCTACGCTGCTGTAATCTAGAAGGTATGCTTGATCTCCCTTGAGCCTGGTGTCTGTGTAGACATCCATCCCGAACATGTTCCCCACGAACTTCCTATCTTGATCTGCTATGTCAACGATATGCTTCGCTCCTGGCTCAGTGATTTCAGCTCTTATCTGCTCTACTGAGTTTAGTATCAGGTGTGTTGGATCCGTTCCCTGGCTCTTTAGTTTTTCCTTTGCTTGCAGTATTATCTTTTTCATTGTGTTCCTCATGTGGTTTCTTATCGAACTTCTTGCCTTTGAATATGTGGCTTATGTATGATCCCACACTCTTTGCTGTCTTCAGGCTTTTGAAAATGTCAGGCGTGCAGTTGTATTCATAGAATGTATTAAGTGAGCTCTTGAACCATACTCGCAGTTTGTTCTCTTCTAAATTAAAAGCGTACTGCAGCACATTCGAACTGGTGGCCTTGACCATCTCCCATGGGTCAGGTTCAGGCTCAGGTTCTTTCTTCTTTGCTTCCAGCAGGATCTTCCCTTTGTTCTTCTTGAAGCGGTTGATCAACTCAGGACATTTGACTCTGATTGCATCGGCTATGGTTGTGACTCCTTCCACCATATTAGTGTTCTGGATGGCAACTATTGGTGCTTCTGTTGGTAAGTTTCCGGCTAGTTGGTGTCGTTTCACCTTCATTTGGTCTTCCTGTTGCAGCAATGCCAGGGCCTTCATCTTCTCGTTTTTGGTTCCTTCCTTGATGATTCCGAACAGGTATCGGAGTCTTTTCTCCTGGCTTTCTATGAGCTCTCCGATGATCTCGTCTGTCTTCCCCAATTGCTCTTGTGCTCTTGCGGACCTGCTGTCTTCCAGGTATCTTCTTATCTGGCGTGGTCCCATTCCTAGGTCTGTCGCTATCTGTGTTGTGCTGTATCCCAGTACTGCTAATTCGCAGACTTGTTTCTTCAATGCTTCCAGTTCTTTCTTAGTTCGGCCCATTTTTCGGTCATGCGGTCATGCACTTGTTTGTTAGTGTCTGTTGGTTTGGTGTGAGTTTCTTCTTGTGTGCTTTGCTTATAATGGTTGAATCGTAGGGACACACTCCTGCCTTTGTGTCTCCCATTAGTTCTTTGAAGTCTTTTGCATTGGTACTGTCTCCGCACATTAAGGTGTGAGTTCCTAGTTTCCAGATGTCTCCTCGTTTGCTCTTTGGGTTTGCAGGTACTGGTGGAGCCTTATCTATTTCTTCTTCCTTCTTCCTGGCTCGCTCATACTTGTCAACTATCTTGTCTACTTCTGGCTCTGCGAATCCTGTCAGGCTTATGTCTGCATCTCTTGCGAGTAGTTCCTTCAGCATTAATGCCAGCTTCTCTTCATCCCAATCTCCTGAGATTTTGTTCAGTGCTATGTTGAAGGTCTCTTCTTTGGACTTTGGAAGGTCCACGTATGTGACAGGTATTCTTCCTTCGTTTAGGATCTTGAGTCCATCTATTAAGACTTTGATTCCTGCCTGTTGTTCTTTGTCTGCTGCAAGCATTTCTGTTTCGAGGGATGCTATTCTTGATCCTAGTTTTCCCTTCAGTGCTTCTGCAGCTTTGGTTCTTTGGTGTCCGCCTATGATTATATTCTCTCTTCCTGGATGTCTATTTGCAATCACTGGCTCCTGGAACCCAAATTCTTTAATGCTATTCTTCAGGCTTTCCAGTTCACTTCTCTTGATCTTCCTGGGATTCCTGTCGTTTGCTTTCAGTTCTTCAATTGGTACTTGTAGGATTTCCATCTGTCTACACCTTCTTCTTTGGTTTTACTGCAACCTTTGATTTTATCTCTGTTAGTATCTTCTGCTTTGGTTTGTGTGTTGCAAGTCCCATGATCTCTCCGACCTTATCTCTGAATGCTTTGATAACTTCAGGCAATAGCTTCAGTCCTTCTGGGTCAAATGATACTATCTTGCTCGGCTCAATCTTCATCTTAGTGTAGATTCTTGCATCAAGGTATGGGTAGCACCTGGTGATGTCCTTATATTCTCTTGTGTCTAGTTTGTCTTTGATGTATGTCTCGATCTCTTCCAGCTGATTCTCGCTGAACCTTACGCTAAAATACCATACTTTGTCAGGACTGTTTGCTTTGAATACCTGGCTATGGTACGATTGTGTCTCTTCTCTTGTCATGTCAACTTCTATGCTCATTTTGATTCCCCCTTCTTCTCTTTGGTTTCTTGATCTGCTCCATGCACTTCAAAGGATTCAGCTTCTTTGCTGTCCTTCTTCACGTGTTTAGTTTCCACTTTGACCATTGTATGGCACCAGTGTCATTGTCTCAGATATAATCTGTGTTTCGTTGCTTGCATTCATGATCTGTTTAGGGTATGTTAATTGCACGTATCCTTCCTTGTAGATTTCTCCTGCGATTTGAATCACTGCTTCTGATGATCCTTTTTGTTTCCCTTGATCATATGCTGCTTGCATGTTGTTCTGGAATTGTACTGCATCCATGTCTTTTCCTTCGTTGTACTCATTGATGCCAAATACTGCAGCTCCTGCGACAAGCAAGATTGCCAGCACTATGATGGCTATTGTTTTCTTATCCATTGTATTCACGCTCCTTGTTGTGTTTGATCCTGCACATTGCTTGCACAGGTCTATTGGTCCTTTCACTTCTCTTCCGCAATTGTGACAGTTGCTCATTCTTTTTTCTCCTTCATCTTCATGGCTATAAGCATGTTCTGAACCATCATTGTTAATTCATTAAAACTCTTCTGGATCTTATATGCAAATGCTACTATTCCCTGGACATCATTTTGATTCAGCTTGTCATGGCACGTCTTGCACACTGGACATAAGAAATTCTTTATAGGCTTCAGGTGTTTGGGAAGTGTGTGGTGTGTTGTTATGTACCCGTTCTTTGTTCCGCAGATCCAGCATTGTTTCTCCCAGACTGTGATCTCCATTTCTGATTTAAATTCCATGTTCGTATCCTCTTCTTTGTAGGGAGGTGCATTCCATCCTATGTTGAATAGCAATGGCCTTCCTTTAGGTTCAGTATTCATACTCATCTTCGTATCTGTCATCTTCCAATGCTTGACCGCCTATCCAGTATGCTATCTTAACTCTTGCTTTGTTAATCCATGCTTTGAACTTACTGATTGTTTGTTCTGGAATGGATTTCGTTGTTTCTTTCTTGTCTCCTGCTCTTGGCAATAAGTCCATGAGTGGTGTGACCTTTCTTGTTGTATCTACAATTGCTGGGTCGAAGTGCACTGGTATCATTGCGTATGATTGTAGTGCGACTGTTTCTAAGTCGTAGCTTCTTGGAATGAATCCTGGATGCTGTCTCTTTGTGTGACCTATGAGATCTACGTACTTCCTGCTGCACCAAAAACATTTAAGTTTCTTCTTCACTTCTGCCATGGTCTCACTCCAGTTATATGTAGAAAGTATTTCTCCCAGCTCATCTTCTTCAATCCAAGTTCTTCAGCCTTCTCCTGCTTCTTGACTTTCATTGCAGCATGATGCTCATCACTGAATGCTTCATTCATTCGTCTAACCATAGGTTTCACTCCTTGGATGTCTAGAATTATCTTTGTTTATCATCGTATCCGTTCCCCCTGCGTTAGCAGAATGCGTTTAAAGTTGCAGCCATTACATGCTTCTCGATCTTCTCGATTGCCTTGAGCTCCTGGAAGAGTTCAATTGGTAATTTCTGTTTGTTTTTGTATGCGTAGCTCAATTTAGTTAAATGTCGGTAGTCCCTGAAGATTTGGATTCCTGATCCCATATCCTTCATAAACAGTCCTGGTGCTATTTCCACGAAGCCCATTGCTTCTAAGTGCTCTTTTGGTATCATTTTCCTTAATTGAGTTTGTCTTATCCATCTTAGTTATTACCTATTAATACTATGCAACTATTTAAACCTTTCGAATTATGACCTCTGTCCTTGGAACTTCATCATACTGCTTGCTGCAGATGAGCTCCACGATCTGTGAGTCATCTTGAAAAAAAACTTTATCTAATGCATCCAATACTAGCTTTGCTAGGTTGTCGATGTCAGGTTTCGTTGTCCAGTGAATGATCCTCTTTGGCATGCTCTTTGGCTTAATCTTAAAAAAACTAATTGACACGCTTAGTGGTCCTTCGAGAGGTGCCTCTGGCTTGCTCTTCAGGGCCTGGGCCATGAACTCGTCTTCAGCTTCTCTTGTTTCCTTTGGAGTGTACACCGTTGGGAAGCGGCCCCTCATGGCCACCTTCGGTCTTCCCTTTGGTGTTGGTGCTCCGTAGATTACTATCTTCATTCTTGTCTCCGAAATCTGTCAGTCTGGCACATCCAATCTGAGCTTTGTAGCTCACTGGACTGTTCATTTGATGATGCCTTTCCTCTTCATCTTAATCTTTGCTCTTGCATACAGTGCCTTCTCATCTGAGTTCAGACTGTCGATGATGATCTTCTTTCGTTCCTCTTTTCCCCGGGTCCATATGTTGATCCACCATTGGTCATTGAACTCTTTTGCATTGATTGCAGCTTTGAGTTGTGTGGTCATTCCTGTGATGATCATCTTCTCATAGTTGATCTTGCTAAGTCTCTCAGACTCATCCACTATTGGCTTCATGATGTCCATCTCTTTGATGATTTTATCTTCCTGCTTCTGCATCTTCTTCATGTGCTCTTCGCCCATGATCAGTCTTGTCTCTTCAAGTGCTTTCTCATTGCCTCTGTATAATGTCAGGAAATCTCTCTGATCCCATACAAATACGAGTGTTTGCTCTTGTGTTACTTTTACTTCACCAGTTTCAAGCACTTCATAGCTGTGCTCTAGTTTGGTCTGTTCTGTACTCTTTGCTTGCGGTTCATTCGCTTGTGCTTGTTGTTGTTCCATTTGTGTTCCCCTCGTTTGGTTGGTTTGGTGTGTCTGCTTCTTCCTTCTTTTCAGGATCTGCAGGATCTTTGTCTTCTGTGGTCTCCGGTGCTGGTGGAGTCACAGGCGTTGGCGGTGTTACTGGTGTTCTAGCATCTATTCCCTGGTTTGCAGGATTCTTGCTTCCACCTGTTGATTTTGTCACGTGTGCATTCTTAGGAAGTCCTGCTGCAGGAGGTGTGTTTTCTTTCTTCTCTTCTTTGTAGTGATCTACCAGTTGCATCATCTCAGCGAGCTTCTCTGCGATTAAGCTTCCTTTCTTTGTGAGCTTGATCACATATTCTCTGCCTGGTTGATCCTTGGTTATGATCCCTTCTTTGTGCCACTGTTCAAGTACCGTTCTTAGGTGACCTGAATTTGCATTTATCTGCCTTGCCAACTCATCGATGTGTGACTTCTTGCCATCCATCAAAACGAGAAGCTTAGCATACTTCTCATTGTATACAAATCTTTTCATTGTGTTTCCACGCTCCTTTTCAGTTTTTTGTTCTGCTCTACAACTGCATTAAACTCTTCATCAGTCATAAGTTTGATTTCTTGATTTAAAAATAATACTGCTGGTGCTGTCCAGTTCATTCGCAGCTTTGCTCTCTCGAATGCTTCCTTTGCAGTCATCACTTCATGCATCGTTGCTCCTGGTATGATGCAGATGTACATCTTGTCCTGGCGTAATGTTTCGAGCTTCTTCAGGATCTTGTTCACATTCATTTCTGCCATGCTGCTGATCTGTATGATCTCATCCATTGTTCGGCTCTTGCTCCAGAACCACATCTTCAGTTTCTTCCATCGACTAGGTTTGCTTTTCTTCTTTTCAGACATCTTTTTTTCCTCTTAGTCCATTCATTTCTTGACAGACTCTTGTTGCTTCCTGTGGTAATCCGAAAGGTCCTTTATGCATCATTGCCAATCCGAATTCACTGCTCTTCTTGATCTTGCAAGTCTTCCTGCAATTGCTATATTTACAATTGTATGATCCTTTTAAAATACCAACTCTTAATTCTTTGACTCCCCATCTTCCGCATCCAGTGCATCTAAAAACATAAAATACTCCACTCATTTATACTTCATCTCCACGTATCGTTCCATTACATCGAGCACGTGCTGTCCTATCTTAGGTCTGCTGTGTAGTATTCCCATGTAGATCCCATCACGAATGTCATTTCTTAATGCTCGATCATACCACTGTTGTTCTTTGCCGAGATAAGTATTCATTACTTCATGGATCGGTGTATCACATTCTTTTGCTAGCTTCTTGACTTTATCTGTTATATCGCTCACTTTGGTTCCCCCAATTTATCATGTTCAGCTGATGCCCAGTTGACAGTCCAGGCGAT
>Ga0222628_1000815_pt1 | contig 11448 bp, 10 predicted proteins | sample AntAcemetageno95_FD_179860 | JGI IMG/M metagenome (GOLD analysis project Ga0222628, IMG submission 179860) | Saline water microbial communities from Ace Lake, Antarctica - #95 | ecosystem: Environmental > Aquatic > Non-marine Saline and Alkaline > Saline | place: Antarctica: Ace Lake | collected...
ATCTGGTAGGGCCGGAAGAAGAGATACGCAAGGCAGGGTTATTATTCAAGCGTTTAATCCAGAGCATTATGCAATTAAATATGCATGCAAAGATGATTATCTAGGTTTTTACAATTACGAAATGAATATTCGAAGACTTGCAAAATATTCTCCATTCTACTATTTGGTAGAATTAAAAGTCTTTGGTAGTAGTATGAGAGATGTTTTTTATAACGGAATTGAAGTCGTAAAATATATGAAAAGAAATCTTGATAATAAAGCAATTGTTTTAGGACCAGCAGTTCCAGTTATTAAACGAGTAAATAATAAATACCATTGTGAAATTATGGTAAAATATAGAGAAATAGGAAATCTAGATGAGATACTTGAACACGTAATGACCACATATCAAGTTAATGACAATTTTATTTCTATTGATCGATATTCTAATGTAGGGTAGGTGATAATTATGAAAGTATGTTTTATGGGAAGCATGGATTTTGCTGTCCCAATCTTAGAAGGGTTAAATGAGGTTTTTGAAGTTGCTTTGGTTGTAACCCAACCGGATAAACCCGTTGGGAGAAAACAAATCTTAACTGCAACTAAAGTGAAACAAAAAGCACTAGAATTGGGCCTTAAGTTGTTTCAACCTAAGAATATAAAAGAAGATTATGAAGAAATAACTTCATTAAAATTGGATTATATTGTCGTTGCTGCATATGGACAAATGATTCCAGAAATTGTATTAAGCCACGCTTTCTATAGAGCTATTAATGTACATGCGTCACTGTTGCCAAAATATCGTGGTGGATCACCAATGCATAGAGCAATACAATATGGGGACTCTGAAACCGGGGTGTCTATTATGTTTATGGCTCAAAAAATGGATTCAGGAGATGTTTTGTCTCAAAGATCTATGGAAATTGAAACCGATGATAATGTAGGAACTTTAGAAAAAAAATTAGGTGTAATAGGACGTGATTTGTTACTAGAAACATTAGGGAATATTACCAATATTGTTCCACAAAAACAAGACATGAATGATGTAACTTTCGCATATAATATTAAATCAAAAGAAGAAAAAATATCATTTCATAAAAGTGCTAAAGAAATAAATAACCATGTGAGGGGATTTAATCCTTGGCCTCTTACTTATTGTGTTATTGACAACAAGAAAATAAAATTGTATGAAGTAGAGCATTTTGAAAATACAAGTGATGGATTACCTGGAGAAATCATCCGAATTGATAAACATGGAGTGTACATTCAAACTGGGCATGGATTGTTAAATTTACAGAAAATTCAACTTCAGGGGAAAAAAGTTATGGATATATCTGATTTTATGAATGGTGTTGGTAAAACGCTATTTACGGTAGGAAAGATGTTTGAATAATCGAAATTATAGTTAAACATATTAATAAATATGTTATAATAATATGTTAGGATGCTTTTTATATTTATATAAAAAAGGAGTGAAATTATGAACAGAGATAAAAATTTGTTTTCAAGAAATGAAATGCTTAACATGAATATTGACATTCTCAATAAAAGAGGTGTTGAAATAAAAGACATCGCTGAGGTAGCTTATAGACAACAATCAAAATGGAATCCAGACATATCGTATCAAGAATGTTATGATTCTGTAGAAAAAATCCTTTCATTGAGAGATGTGTTCCATCTTGTTCAATTAGGAGCGGAAATTGACAGATTGACTGAAGAAGAAGCGTTTCAAGGACCAATTCAAGAAATTCTTGCTTCCGATTTAGGAATGTTTGGAATTGATGAATTATTTGGATTGGAATTATCTGGGATGTATGGAACTATTGGTAAAACTAATTTTGGTGATATCGATGTAAACAAACCAGGAATTGTAGCAGTGCTAAACGAAAAAGGTAAAGGCGATAAGCCAGCTTGTCACACGTTTTTAGATGATATTGTTGGAGCTATTGCAGCTGCAGCTTCTACTAGAGTAGCACAAATAGAAAATGAAATTGAAGCGAAAAAAGATCCATCTATCTTAGAAGAACCAAAATTATTTTGAGTTTAATTTTTAAGATTTAAAAAAGGGGGGTGAATTAATGGATAATCGGGAAAAAACATTAGACGAATTTTTTCGTAATAATGATCCTACAACTAAAAGAAAAGAAGAGAAAGCCAAAGTAAATAAAAAAATCGATGAGTATTTTAGTGCTGTATCTGTTGATAAAGCTCCTAAAAAGAAGACTTTTTTAGATAAAGTAATCGACTTTTTCAAAATATCTTCTTTTAAAAATAAATTTGATGAAAATAAAGTAGCTGCGAATTTGAGACAAAAAGAAGTGGAAGGCAAAAACGGAATTTCTAAACTGTTTTCCAAAATCAAATATTATTTTATTGCCAAGTTTAGTTTCGAAGCTGGAGTGGATATTTTAGATGAAACTCAAGTGTTACTTCGAAGAAATAGAGTAATTAAAAATATCACATGGGTTACCAATATTGTATTTATTTTATTTACTTTAATTGGGTCTGAGGGTAGCAATATAAAACTCAACTTAATTGTTACTCTAATTTTTTCTATTATTATGTTCTTGGTTTCACAATCTATTAGAAAAGTAATTTCAGAAAAGCCTACTACATTGCAAAAGCAACAAATGGGTGAATATGTTTCTGGAGTATACATATTATTAATGGCTGTGGCTGTATATTTGAAATTGAGATTTGCTTCTGGAGATATTTTATCAGGAGGATTCTTCTCAATCACTCAAGCAGGGTATATATTAATCTATTTTGCTTTAGTTGTGATTGCCCTGTACCAAGATTCTAAGTTGTTATCTGTTATTTTTAAAGTTGCGATTGTCGCAATGACCGTGATCCATTTAGTTGTTCTTTATCCTGTATATGAATATGCAAATGATTTCATTACATTATGGAACTATATTAAAGGACCAATCTTAACAGATATCTTTTTAAGAACACTAGTAATGGCTGTATTTATGATTGCGCTATACTCGAATGCGAAAATATCGGAAGATATGAATTTCAAACGTAAAGAAGAATTAATAAAACGAAGAGCTATGGAAAAAGATTTTAAAGCAGTAGTAGCCGATGTTTTTGATGTAATCGGTGTTTATAAACAACGCGGAGATGATCAATTTGAAAAAACCCAAGAAGCATCCGCAAGAAGAGTTGCTGAGATGTCTGGTAAACTGGGTAATTTCCTAGGATATTCAACGAAATTATGCCAAGAATTATTTGATTTTTCTACCATCCATATTGATAAGAAAGATGTATTGACATTAGAAGACTACAATCAGAAAGATCAATTAGAAGAAAAAGATTTTTCTCGAATACGTGAAAAAACAATCATTGGTTCTGTTATTATTAAACGTCTTCAATTAGAGAAAAAAGGCGAAGATATTGTAAGGGCACATTTTGAAAAGACAGTGAATAAAGATTTTATAAAAGAAATGAACAGTGTTCAAAATAACCGAGAATCTCAAGTGATTTTACTTTGTGAAATATATGAAATTTTAAGACAAGCAAGAAATTATAAAAGAGCATTAAAACATCAAAGAGCGATTGATTTAATTAAATTAGAGTTCTTTCCATATTTTGATCCTCAAATTGTAGATAGATTTGTAAAATATAGCGATGATTTCGAAGCAATTTATTATCGTTTGATTTAAAGGGAGAGCAGAAAATGTATAAATTTTTTACATCTGAATCGGTGACAGAAGGTCATCCAGATAAAATATGTGACCAAATATCAGATGCTATTTTAGACGCGATATTAACAGAAGATCCTGATGCCAGAGTAGCGTGTGAAACTCTTGTTTCTACAGGACTTGTATTGGTTACTGGAGAAGTAACAACTAAAATATATGTGGATATTCAAAAGATAGTTCGAGATACTGTGGCTGAGATTGGTTATGACAGAGGAAAATATGGGTTTGATGCTGAAAACTTATCTGTTTTGGTTAGTATTAACGAACAATCACCTGATATCGCTATGGGCGTGAATGAAAAAGAAGATAAAGAGCAAGGTGCAGGCGATCAAGGAATGATGTTTGGGTACGCAACAAATTCTACTGAAAGTTATATGCCAATTACTCATCATTATGCCAGTCTGCTAGCTAGAAGATTAGCTTTTGTAAGAAAAAATGGAATTTTGAGTTATTTGAGACCAGATGGCAAGACTCAAGTAACTGCTGAGTTTAATGATGATGGTAGTTTTAAGAGATTTGATAATATTTTGATATCTTCTCAACACTCTCCAAAAGTATCAAAAGAAAAGATTCGCAACAACCTAATTAATCATGTAATAAATGAAGTTATTCCGGTGGAATATATGGATAAAAATACAACGATTCAAATTAATCCAACTGGTCGATTTGTAATAGGTGGACCATCTGGAGATTCTGGATTAACAGGCCGTAAAATTATTGTTGATACTTATGGTGGTAGAGCTCATCATGGAGGGGGAGCATTTTCGGGAAAAGATCCTTCTAAAGTTGACCGTTCAGCCGCTTACGCGACGAGACATATAGCAAAAAACTTAGTAGCTGCTGGTTTAGTGGATGAAGTTGAAATCCAAGTTTCTTACTCGATTGGAGTAGCAAAACCTACAAGTATTGGTATTAATTGTTTTGGAACCTGTAAAATTCCTGAGTCTAGGTTATTAGAAATAATAAACAAACATTTTGATCTTAGACCAAAAGCGATTATAGATCGCTTGAATTTAAAAAGACCAATATATAAACAAACTTCTACATATGGTCATTTCGGTAGAGATGATTTGGATTTACCTTGGGAACAATTAGACATGGTTGATCTATTAAAAGGGTATTTGGGCGAGGATGTGAATTAAATGTTTTTAGCTTTTTTCTCGGAAACATTCTTTGAAGTATTGCTTCTAATATTGTCTGTAACGATTATTATTGTTGTTGGTTCAATATTTTTTATTAGAGATTTACGCAAAGACTTCAAACAAGTGTTTAAAATGCGTTCTAAATTTCACATTGAAATTCGAAAAATAGTGAATCTTATTTTTAATATCTTCAACTCGGATTTATTAGAACCATTCACAAAAGTCGTAATAAAAAAACTTCCTCATGAACAGAAGAAGATTTTATTAAAGAATATTGATATTGTGTATTCTCAACTTGATGTCAATGATCCCATTAACATGTATATTGTAGAAACATATGAAAATCTGCAAAAATTGAGAAGAGAACGTGATGCAAGGATATTAACTTATCATCACAAACTAAATACATTTCCTTACTCGATATATGCGAATATTATGAAACTTCCGAAATATGAATTGTATACAGAAAGCGAATAAGAGGGAAACCTCTTATTTTTTAATTCTTGAAATTTTTATAATATATGGACTCTGTTCTTTATTTATCACTTCATATTTCATTACATCAAATTTTGAATCTAATTTTTTCGCAAAATTAGATATTTTAAGACTTTCATCATGATTATGCAAATATACAACTATTACAATAATACCATTGATATTTAAGTGCTCAATAGCCTTTTCTAATGAATTAATCACAATCAATGCACTCGTTTTAATATCTTTATTTCCGCTTGGGAGATATCCCAAGTTATAGATTGCTAAGTCAATATCTTCACTAACAAATATATCAAAAAGGTCATGGGATTCTTTTAATACTGATACATTTTGAATATTGTTTTCTTCTAAGAGCTTTAAAGTGTTATTGATTGCTGCATCCTGAATGTCGAATGAATACACTTTTTTTGCAATTTGAGCAAGAAAAAGGGAATCGTAACCGTTACCTGCAGTCATATCAATAGCGATGTTTGGGTTTGGAAATTCGTTTAATATTTTGTGAGATAATTCTACAATGTTAATCATTGTTTTCTCCTTATGATCTGATTTTTAAAGTTAACTCTGGCAGTACCATAGACACCAGCAATAATCATAATTCCACCGACTAAATGGTACCAATAAACTGCTTCTTTCAGTATGAGATATCCAGCAATTACTGCAACTACAGTAGATAGATTGGCATAAATACTAGAAACGTGTGCTGGCAGTATTCCTAAAGCGAAATTCACCAAGAAAAACCCACCAATAGACGCTACAATGCCAAGATATGCAATAGAGATAATAAACTCAACGTTATTGATGCTACCGAAGTAATCGCCCAAATTCTGTCCAGCAGCTAATTGAATCACATAAATAATATTAAAAACAATAGCCCCAGATAACATCATAAAATATGTTAACTCGTGTGCTTTTAAATGTTCGGAAGCTTTTCTAGATGCAATATTAAATAATGCAGCAGATAAGACAGCAAAGAAGAGTAAGAAAAATCCGAATATATTAGAGTTTAGATTAAAACCAGATTTTAAAACCTGAATTAAAACGATTCCAGAAACGGATAGCAGAATAAATAATAATTGTGTTTTTGTCGGTTTTTCATTTAAAAACACCGTGGATAATATAGTAACAAATATTGGAATTAACGCAATCATCATTCCTGCTTCAGCGCTTGTTGTTAAATCTAGACCATAGGTTTCAAAAATAAAATATAAGATTGGCTGAAATATCGCGACTAGGAATACTGGCATGATAAAGTGTTTTTGGAAACGTATTTTAACAACCTTGGTTAATCTCAATAGTTCGAATACTAAGAAAGCTAATAAAAATCGATATGCAATGACCCCCATTGGAGACACATATTCCAGAGCAATCTTAGAAAACATAAACGAAAATCCAAAGATTACCGCGAATGAAATTCCAGCAAAATGTCCTAATTTGTTCATATTAATCACCTATTAATTCCTTGATAAGATTTCCTTTGACGCAGTAGTTTATCGATTTCATTTGTTACAACAAATTTCTTTAGTGTCCACTTCGGTTCTATTAATGATTCTCTTGGAGCGTCCCCTGTTAAACGGTGAAGAATTATCGATTCATCCAATAATTCGATTTGTTTTACCGTAATAGCTACGTAGTCTTCCAATGATAGTAATGGGAAAGGATGTTGTTGATAATAATATGCTAATTCAGTGTCTTTTTGAATGAATAACATATGAATTTTTACACCTTGTATATCCATATTATTCAAAAATATAGCTGTTTCTAGCATCTCACTTTCGGTTTCGCTTGGTAAACCATTGATAATATGCACAATCACATTAATGTTTCGGTTCCGTAGTTCTGTACAAGCTTCAACAAAAGACTGTAAATTATGGCCTCTATTGATAAATTCTAATGATTTTTCGTGTATGGATTGCAAACCCAACTCGACAGATACATAGGTTCTATTATTTAAATCGGATAAATAGTCCAAAACTTCTGTTGATAAACAATCTGGTCTTGTTGCTATAGATAGTCCAACGATATCCTTGTCTAAAGTTAATGCTTTTTCGAATAATGCTTTGAGTTTATGAATGGGACCATAGGTATTTGTATTTGCTTGAAAATAGGCGATAAATTTACCCTCGCTCCATTTGTTTTGCATCAACGTTTTAATGTCAGAGAATTGTTTCTCTAAGCTATCACTTTTGTCTCCTGCAAAATCTCCAGAGCCTTTTTCGGAACAAAAAATACAGCCTTTATAGGATAGTGATCCATCTCTATTTGGACAAGTAAAATCTCCATTCAAAGATATTTTATAGACTTTAGAACCAAAGGTTTTGCGATAGAATTCGTTAACGGTATTATAGGGTTTTTCTTTTGTAAAATAATTCATATTATCACCAAAAAGATTATAACACAATTCCATCCGAATTAAATATCCAAAACTCAAAAAAAAAACACGGAATAATGATATAATACTTAAGGTGATATAATGTTTAATATATTTGCAGATAGCTTATTCAATCCAAAAGGACTTGTAAAATATGTCAACAAAAAAGGAATATTCGTATTCTTTTATTTGTTTGTAATGGCTATATTTCTATCAGCTGGTGCGTTTGTAACCTTCTTTGCTCCTAATAATTCAATCATTACGGAAGAAACGACAGGTTGTCGTTTAGTAAATCAATCCGTTATGTGTGATGGAGACAATTACTCAGTAGATAAAACATTTTACATGTATGGGTTTGAAGTGCATTTATTAGATGAATTTACTGAAGTGAGTGATGTAACGACATTGAGTGAAACTACCATTATAATTAAAGATGATTACATGAAAATATTTGTTGGGAGTACCGAGATAAGTTCTCTTAACATCTTTTCAAATCAATATGGTGTAACAAACTTATCAGAGGGTATAAAAATCATTCAAACCAGTATTTTAATCGCAAGTGTAACCGTAAGTATTTTATCGAATTTAGCTTTGATACTTGTGATTGCATTGTTCTCATCGATTACGTTCTTACGATTTAAAAAGCAAATTCAATATCGAAAACTTTTTAAATTGGTTGTATATGCAATTACGCCTGTGGTTGTATTATTTACGATATATAATTTATTACAATTTAGCGATATTATATTCTTCATTTTAATGTTTATATCATACCGCTCAGTATTTACTCTGCAAAGAGAACTACAATATCAAATGGCAATCAGACAGGCGAAAGCAGAACAACCTGATGAAGTTGTTGAAACACATAATTTTGATGATATAGACAAAGAAGATGTAGATGATTCAGATAAAGAGGACCAATAAAGAAGTTTCATGTTGATAAATGCAAGATATATGCTATAATACTATTAAATACGAGGACATAGAATTAGTAAAATAGGGATATTTTATAGAGAGCTGATGATTGGTGTGAATCAGTAAAAAAACTATTTGAATTAGTCTGTTGAGTAGATTTCATGCAACACGTGAGTGAAATTCGTTTACTGCGTTAAGGTCTTGAGTGCTGGTTATTCCAGAACAAAGGTGGTACCGCGATTATGTCGTCCTTTTTTAGGGCGATTTTTTTATGGAGGAAGTTATTATGAGTGAATTTGTACCGAGTTTTGATGAAAAGAAAATAGAAAAGAAATGGCAAGACATTTGGTATTCAGGTCATTACTTTGATGCTGAAGATTTTAGCGACAAAGAAAAATATTACTCTTTAGTGGAATATCCATATCCGTCAGGTGTCGGTATGCATATTGGTCATGTAAGAGCATATTTATCTTTGGAAGTTATTTCTAGAAAACGAAGAATGGAAGGAAAAAATGTGTTGTTTCCAATCGGATTCGATGCGTTTGGATTGCCAACAGAGAACTATGCAATCAAAAACCAAGTTCATCCTAGAATTGTGACAGATAAGAATATTAGCACCTATACAAAACAATTAAAACGAGCTGGTTTTTCGTTTGATTTTAATCGTGTTGTGGATACAACCGATCCAAAGTATTACCGTTGGACACAATGGATATTCTTGAAATTATTTGAACATGGGCTTGCATATAAAGACGTTGCTTATGTGAACTATTGTCCAGACTGTAAAGTGGTATTGTCCAATGAAGAATCACAAGGCGGAGAATGTGACCGCTGTGGGTCCGGTGTAATACAAATGCAAAAGAATGTTTGGTTCTTAAAAATAACGGATTACGCAGACAAATTATTAGATGGGTTAAGTGATTTGGAATGCAATACAAGAATTCGTACGGAACAACAAAAATGGATTGGAAAATCTACTGGAGCTTATATCTATTTTCCAGTTGAAAATTCTCATGAATCACTTAAAGTATTTACCACAAGAGCAGATACACTATATGGAGCTACCTTTATGGTAATTGCACCAGAACATCCATTATTGGAGAAATTTGCTAATCGTGTAGAAAACATGGATGAAGTGAAGAGTTATCAAGAAAAAGCGCAAATGAAAACAGAATTCGAACGAATTGAATTAGCAAAGGATAAAACCGGAGTCGAAATCAAAGGGTTAAAGGCAATAAACCCAATGACCCAAGAAAGTATTCCAATTTTCATTTCTGACTACGTAATGATTACTTATGGTACCGGAGCGATTATGGCAGTGCCTGCTCATGATACTAGAGACTATGAGTTTGCTAAAAAATATAATCTTAAAATTAAAGAAGTAATAAGCGGAGGAGATATTTCCGAAGAAGCATACACTGATATTGAAGGTGGAACTATAATTAATAGTCCATTAATAGATGGTTTCGAAGTGAAAGATGCTATAAAAACTATGATTCAATATTTAGAAAACAATAATCTAGGAAAAGAAGCAATGCAATTTAGAATGAAAGACTGGGCGTTTAATCGTCAACGATATTGGGGAGAACCAATTCCGATTATCTATTGTGATGATTGCGGCATTGTTCCTGTGCCATATGAAGATTTACCAGTAACGTTACCTATGGTAGAAAATTTTATGCCTACGGATACTGGAGAATCACCACTTGCTAATATACCTGAATTTGTAAATTGCACTTGTCCAAAATGTGGAAAACCTGCAAAAAGAGAAACCGATACTATGCCACAATGGGCTGGATCATCATGGTATTTCTTACGCTATATGGATCCATTCAATGACCAAGAGATTGCGTCAAAAGAAAAATTAGATTATTGGGGTAAAGTGGATTGGTATAATGGTGGAATGGAGCACGTAACGAGACATTTGATTTATTCAAGATTCTGGAATCAATTCTTATTTGATATTGGAGTTGTTCCAAATCAAGAACCATATATGAAGCGTACTGCACAAGGAATAGTACTTGGTGCGGACAATGAAAAAATGTCAAAATCTAGAGGAAATGTTGTAAATCCTATGGAGATTATTGAAGAGTATGGAGCAGATACATTGCGTACATTTGTACTGTTCATAAGTGACTATGAAATGAGTACCCCTTGGAATGATTCAGGTATTAAAGGAGCCAGAAGATTCTTAGATAAAATTTGGCGACTATTTCCAAATGTTAATCAAAAAGAACAACACACAAAATCTTTAGAATTGATAATCAATCAAACCATCCTAGGTGTAACTACCGATATTGAAAACTTGAAATTTAATACTGCTATCGCAAAAATGATGATATTAATAAATGAATATCAAAAATCGGAAGAAATAACGAAAAAGGATTATGAAGTTTTATTAAAATTACTAAATCCGATTGCTCCGCATTTATGTGAAGAATTATGGAGTAAACTAGGTCATAAAGATTTGCTTGTATTTGAGGACTATCCATTGCATGATCCTAAGAAACTAGTGGAAGATGAAATTCCAATAGTAATCAGTATCAACGGTAAAGTGAGAGAAAAAATTACTGTGAACTCAGATATCTCAAAAGAAGAATTAGAAAAACTAGCTATTAACCAAGAGAAGATTCAAGGTTATATTGAAGGTAAACAAATTGTAAAAATTATTGTTGTACCTAATAAACTAGTTAATATTGTAATTAAATAATAAGAAAAGCCCCGATTTTTTTAGGGGCTTTTTTAAAGAAAACAATAGTGATAAAGGTAGTATTCTTTAGGGTGATTGAATTGATTGAAAGTTTATACAAAAAATCAACAGTTGTAGAATCTGTTCAAGCAATTT
>Ga0222628_1000819_pt1 | contig 11400 bp, 6 predicted proteins | sample AntAcemetageno95_FD_179860 | JGI IMG/M metagenome (GOLD analysis project Ga0222628, IMG submission 179860) | Saline water microbial communities from Ace Lake, Antarctica - #95 | ecosystem: Environmental > Aquatic > Non-marine Saline and Alkaline > Saline | place: Antarctica: Ace Lake | collected...
ATGATACACTGAATAGAATTTTAATAAGATGGTTCATAACACGAGATTATTTACTCTTTTCAGTGCAAAAGAGTTGATAATAAATAATAAAAAAAGTAGTGAAAAAAGAGAACTTTTGACACTACCAATAAGAAACCAAGGGAGAAAAATGAATAGTCCTTGTGAGGGCTGTTTTTTAAGGAGGAAATTATGCAATATAAAGAATTTGTGAGAACGTCTCTTCACAACCACTTCGGGACATCAAGTGCAGAAAGGACTTTGAATGACCCGGTCGATAAAAGTATTACTTTTGATATGACTGATTGTTATTTGAAAATAGATTCTGCGTCTAAAGAAGGATTTACAATGTTAGGCTTAACAAATGCAAATTGTATTCCAATTGAATTATTTGCTATTTTAAGTATATATGCTAAAGAAAAAGACATATTGCTTTTACCAGGAATTGAATTGAATTTAAAAAGTCAAAAAACTGGAAAATACATGCACGTTGTTGTGATATTTGATCCGAAATCACCAATTTTAGAAACATCAATCCAAATTGATCAATACATATTAACTCACTCACAACCTTATTTAACAATTGAAGAATTTGTAAGTTTAAATACCCAGACTAAGTGTATTGTTATACCTCATGCAATTAAGCAAAATCGAAGTGAAAGATCAGCTTCGACAAATCCGGATTTAATCCAGGAGTTATTAGCCTACGATTGCGCAATTCCATTATTGTTAGATGGAACGAGAGAATTTCATAAATTGCAGCTGATGCATAAACTTTCAGATGACCTTAGTGAGTATGAACTAGATATAATTAGTGATATTAACATTATATCTACAGCTGATAGAGAGGATTTTTCGAAAGTAATAGATCCTACATTTATATGGGGGGAGAATACATTTGAGAGTTTATACTATGCTTCCTTAATGGGTGGAGAAAGATTTGTTAGAGAGAGTGACCGTTATGAAAAGGAAAGATATCTAAGTAGAATTGCTATAAAGCCTAAATCTAATGGGGAACTTTTAGAGAATAATGAATTAACTTTATCACATGGTTTGAACTCTATTATTGGATCATCAGGAAGTGGAAAAACTCTTCTACTAAATTTTATTTTTAGAGAGTTAACTGGACAAAATATAGAAAACCTGACGTCGAGTGGTGCAAACTATGATTCAATTTATGATAACGTAGATTTGTATTTGTATGATAATTTCAACAGACCAATTGAGGAAGGAACTCTTAACGTTTTAGAAGGAGATAATTTGTATCAAATTCTGACAATGAATTATAAGGATAAAAGAGATGAAATGTTAGAAAAATTTGAGGTTGAAATAGATAACTCAAATTTTCTAGATGTAATTGGTGAGTTTAATGGTAAATGTAACGAATATATTGAAATGACATCTAAATATAATGACCTTAAAGTTGAAATTAACGAGCTGATAAGGAATCTTGTATCTAACCAAAAAAGTTTAAAGTTAAATAAAGAGAACTCGAGGTTTTCTATTAAGTATACATATGACTCTAGTATTAACTCGGAGTTGAGGAAACTTGAAGTAAATAGAACGACATTCCAATCAGACATTGAGTCATTAAGAAAAACTTATATAAGCATCAATGACATTGGAAAAAGATATAACGCTTCCGGAATAGTAACAAGTATAACATTAAAACTAACAGAGTTGAAAAAAGTAATTGATATCAAGAAATTTAAGAATGAAATCGAAATAAACAAACTTTTGGAAAGACAATACATATTTACTGAGTTGTCAGAAAAGGTTGAGCAATACAACCAATTAACTGGAAAAGCGGGTGCTATTGTTGTTACAGCAATGCAGGAAATTAGTGATGACCTTGTAACGATTTACGATAAAACACTTGAAATGATTGAATTGAAAGAAGGTATATTAATTCCCACAATAGATTTTTCTATATTAAAGGAATGTTTGAGAAAAGGAATCACACAAAGTGAGTTTACAAAAATCTCCATAAAACATCTAGAATATTTTGTAGATAAGAATGGAATGAAAGTTTTATTTAGTAATAATATATCACAAAATAGATCTAATAGTAAACTTGGAATGGGTTCTTTTGCTAATGATTTCAAGCTTGATTTAACATCAACCATGAGTGTTAAGTGTTTACTAGAAATATTCATTGAAAATAAATACGATAATAGAATATATTTGAATGAAGACTATAGGAAATATTTCGAGCTTGGTATATCAATAAAAGTAGGGGAAAATATATACCAAGATGTGACGAAATTAAGTGCTGGACAATTGGGTAAAGCATACTTTAAAAGTATGATAGAAAATAATATTAGGAAAAAGAAAGTAAATATACTATTTTTTGATCAACCAGAGAATAATCTAGAAAAAGACTTCATACTAAATGATTTGTCAAACTTATTGAATAAGCTAAAAAAGAATATACAGATAATAATAACAACTCATGAGCCTTTACTGGTTGTAAATGCAGACACAAATAAAATAATCGTTTCAGAAAATAATAAGAATATAAATGCCGCTAACAATATAAGATATATAAACATGACTTTATCGGATTCTGTTGGTATTGAGGAAGCAGTAGAAAAAATATCAAAGTTGGTAGATGGATCAACAAAAGCTATTAAGAAAAGAAACTATATATATGGAGGATTAATTAATGAAAATCGAAGTTAAGGATGCTAATAAAGAAATAGAAATATATTTGAATGGAAATAAAATTAGTTTAAGTGAGATTAATTCTGAACTACTTGAGAGTATAGTTGAGAGGGCTCTTGTTAAAGATTTTGAATTAGAAATTATTGAAACTCAAAAACAACATCCAATTTCTTTACTTCTTTTAAGTTTGAAGTCTATTTCTGAGGATGAACATGAGTTTAATGTGAAAATCAAAGAGATAAGAAAGAATAAAGAGGAAGCAGAATCAAAGCTTGAAGAACTTTCTCCAACTGATGAGGAGAAACAAGTTGATGTGGCAGATGACTTACCATTTTAATTTCACTTAACATTTGTACTAATGATATATGAATGTGATAATTCGATAACTTGAAGGGTACAGATACTGCTATTTCAAAATTTATTATAGAGCAACAAAAAGTAATTAAAGATGTAACTTGTCAAACTGATATTTTATAAGAAAAGTACAGAAATATTAAATTGAATATTTATATTTTGAATGTGATCTTACTGACTTTAAATAGTTCTAGACGGAATGATAGCTAAGATTATTTATTACCAATTATAGATTTGTTAAACATCAATATTAGTTAACAATAGTTTATGACAAAGATGAAAAAACTCAAAAGGAGGTTTCAATTATGAACCAAATTAAATGCCCACATTGTAAAAAAGAATTTACAATTGATGAAGCGAACTACTTAGATATCGTAACTCAAATTAAAAACAAAGAGTTTAATGAAGAGATACATGAGAAACTTGAACAAGTTAGAATGCAGAACGAGAAAGATATAATAATTGAGAAATCTATAATAGAAAGCAATTACAAAGAGCAACTTTCTGATAAAGAAAAAGAACTTGTTACTTTAAAACTGCAATTAGAATCAACTGATAACAATAAAAAATTGGAAGTTATGAATGTAGAATCAAAGTTCAAGGAGGCACTCTCAGTTAAACAACAGCAAATAATTGAGTTAGAATCAAAGTTTGAAATAGTTAATAAAGATAAGGAACTTGAGTTGCAAACTGCAATTGCAGAAAAAGAGAAACACTTTCTGGAATTAAATAAGCAAATAGAACTAGAGAAGGAAAAAGAAGTGAATGCATTAAAACATCAAATAGAATCAACGGACAACATTAAAAGAATGGAAGTCATGAATGTTGAGACTAAGTTTAAAGAAGAACTTACAGATAGAGAGAGACAGATTTTGGAACTTGAATCTAAACTTGAAATGATCGGTAAAGATAAGGAACTTGAAGCCCAAACGGAAAAAGCTGAAAAAGAAAAGCAACTTCTTGAATTAAAGCAAGAGATCGAATTAGGAAAACAGCAAATTGAAATTGAAAAGACAGCACTAAAAAACAATTATGATGCTCAATTAAAGGCAAAAGAAGATGAAATAGCTTTTTATAAGGATTTTAAAGCGAAACAATCTACAAAATTAGTTGGTGAATCCCTTGAGCAACATTGTGAAATTGAATTTAATCGAATGAGATCATTAGCTTTTCCTAATGCTTATTTTGAGAAAGACAATGATGCAAGTGGTGGTTCTAAAGGAGATTACATATATCGCGAGTTAGATGATCAGGATAATGAAATAATCTCAATTATGTTTGAAATGAAAAATCAAAATGATGAGACAGCTACTAAGAAGAAGAATGAACATTTCCTAAAAGAATTAAATAAAGATCGTAATGAAAAGAAATGTGAGTATGCGGTATTGGTGTCGTTACTAGAATCTGATAACGAACTATACAATAATGGTATTGTCGATGTATCATATGTCTTTCCAAAAACATTTGTAGTTCGTCCTCAATTCTTTTTACCTATTATCTCCTTGTTAAGAAATGCAGGATTAAATGCATTAGAATATAAGCAAGAAATTGCACTTATGAAAAAACAAAGTGTAGATATAACAACATTTGAAGAAGACTTAAAAACATTTAAAGATGGTTTTGCAAGAAATTATGATCTAGCAAGTAGAAAATTCAAGACTGCAATCTATGAAATAGATAAAACAATAACTCATCTCCAAAAAACTAAAGATGCATTATTATCTAGTGAAAATAACTTAAGATTAGCGAATGATAAAGCAGATAATATAACAGTTAAAAAACTTGTTAGAAAAAATCCTACTATGAAAGCTGAATTTGATGCATTAAAAGATTAATGTATTGAGTAAGATAAAGATATATAAATCGATAAATAATAACATCATTACTATAAGTGATGCACACTAATGCTTCAACAAATTGAAAGACCAAAAAGATTTTTATTGGTCTTTTGTTTACATTGGTATACAGAGTATAACAAAGCACTTTTGGGCTTTTTAATATAGAATAGAGTTTAAAATTTATTTATCAAAGAATTGATTTATGATAGAATACTTGTGTAAGTAATTTTAAGGAGCGGGGACATGAAAAATTTCATTCAAATAAGAGCAATTTTAGATAGATATAACAAGTACAACTCAGAGTATACATATTTATCTGACCCTGTCAAAGTTTCAAATCGAAGAGAATATTATAAAAACGGAAATATTAAGGCATACGTATCTGATTTGAATATTAGAGAACCATATGAAAATGTTAGGGTTAGAAACAAAGACTATTATTTGTATTCTGATAATTATAATCATGGTAAAAAGTATCTTGAGCTTTTACATATGACTTATAAGTATAAGATAAACAATAGTTTTTTTGTTAGTGCTTTAGCCAATTACCATATTAATAATTTGGTGAATTTAGCAACAATTGATGATATATTAGAAGAAAAGTTATTAACTATCAAAAATGGTAGAACAAAGCCTGGTAAATTACAAATAAAACATGTACAGAAACCAATTTTATATAGTGACAAATATATTTACAAGAAGATTGCATTTGAGAATGTTTTTAATAGAAAGAACAAGAGAACAGAATATCTTAAAAATCTGTATATAACTGATATTGGAGAATATGAAGACAAATTAGTAATAAATAATGATGAAAAGTTTAATTACTTTAAGAATAAGTTTTCATATGAAGCTTCTAAAGTGTTTCAAGATAGAAAAAGAAAAGAAACTAATAGTGAATATAGTAGTTTAAAACAAAACTTCATTTCTTTTATAAATGAAGAGAGTGTTCACGAATATTTAGATAAAGTTATCAATAAAAACCTTCATCTTGGGGAATTCTATAGAGATATGCAATTTAACTTTGATATTGATTTAGATTCTAGAGCAGTTCTTTTGAATCTGCAGATACCTAGGAAAAAGCAGTACCCAATTTATAAGGAATTTAAGATTATTAAAAAAAATCTAGAGTGTAGAGAAACTGAATATACAAAGCAGGATAGAATATATTTTATGAATAAAGCTTTAAATAGTTACATACTTTTTTACATTCTTGCTTTTGAAAAGATAAATTATAGAGATACTTTGAAAAAAATATTTATAAATCTTTTTTATAATGAATCATTACCAAATAAAGATACTCTAAAGAATTATAATTGTGTTATGACACTAGAAGCAGATTTAAATAGAGCAGAATCAACTAAGATTTCTACCATCGAAGAAATAATTGTCGAAATTTGTGGAAGAGAAATCAGGTATGAAGATTTTACAGATAATGTTTTACCAATTAAGAAGGGTGGGATGTAAATGAATGATTTCTTAATTATTGATAATGTTCTAATAAAATATAATGGAAATAAAACGGAAATTGATATTCCTAATAACGTTGTTGCGATAGGTGAATATGCTTTCTCTAAATCTAGAATTGAAATTATAAATATACCAATATCGTGTAAAAAAATTAATGATTCGGCATTTTTTAAGTCTTTAAATTTAAAAATAGTAAACTTAACATATGGCATCACTGAAATTGGAAGATATGCCTTTAGTAATTGTAGGAAAATTGAAAAAATATTTGTTCCGAACAGTGTACTTACAATTGGAGAATATGCTTTTGAAAACTGTATTTCTTTAACAAAGGTAAATTTACCAAATAATCTACAAACAATTAATAATGCTTTGTTTGAAGGATGTAGTTTGTTGTATGATATTGAGTGGCCTGAAAAGATCAAAAAAATTAGTAAATTTTCATTTATGGGTTGTAATAAAATAAAGAAGATTTGTATTCCTCATTCAGTGAATGAAATAGAAGAATTTGCATTTCATGATTGTGATTTGAGTAGTGTATGCATTACTGGAATCAATATTGAGATAAGTAAATATTCATTTGATTATTATCAGAATTTATTGTTTGACGTTAAGAATGATATAGTAAGGAATAAGATAGAAAAATATATGCATAAAGTTTTTGCAGATGGAGTTGTCTAAAAATGGAGGATATCAAAAAAGTATTATCAAGCTATAAGCAGAGATTTATTTCACCTAGATCGATATCAAGAACCTATTTCTTAACTAGACTTAGACCGAATCATTCTATTGATTTAGTCGATTTTAATGAGAAATTTGGAGATAATGATAATTTACTAGAACAGTCTATTAACTATGATTCCTTTGATTTTAAGAAAAAATCAATAAATATTCCAGATATGAAAGAACTACTGTATGAGAATACAAACTCTTCAAAAAAAGAAGTTTTATTGATTTTCACAAACTTTACAAAAAAAGATTTTGAATTAATTTCTAATTATAAAAAATCAATATCTAAATTTCACAAAAAAATTACTGAACTTGAAGTTCTAAAAGAATCCCGAAATCAAATCTTGATAGAAACAAAAAAAGATGCTGTTATTACAGAGGATGATGATTTAGAAATTACCGATCGTGATAGAGAAAGTATTATTTATGTTGAAAATATAGATGAAGAGATTATTCAAATTAATGTAAACATTGTAGAAACTGAAAAAACTCTTAAAAGTCAGATTAATGATTTTGTTGAAAAATATATTAAAAAACTAAATAAAGAGTTTTTATCAATCGAGAAATTATTAAAGATATCTGGTTCATATATGAAAGATTTTGGGAAGAATGATCTTTATTTAGGATTTCCATTTATAGAGGGTAGATTTCAAAGCGGAAAGTACTTTCGTGCTCCCTTAGTATTACATAGGGTTGAAGTCAACAAAACTCAGAATACAGTTAAACTTAGAATTGCTGAAGGAGAATCAATTATTAATCCAGTATTTTTGGTATCATATCATCTAGAAAACGATTTGAAACATCAAATGTTAAAATGGGATATTGAATCAAGTGATTTCATTACAGAAGCAAAATCTTCGCTTGAAAATTTAGGTATCAAATATAATATTATTGATGACAAAGTTGATACATTTTATTCTTGTACAAAAAGAGAATACAAAGAAAAAAACATTTTAGACTATAATGAGTTTTCTATGAAAAATAATTTAGTATTAGGATTGTTCCCTATATCTGATAAAAATATATTTAATGATCTTCTTTATCTGGAAGAATCAACTTTTGAAAATGAGGATTCAATCACTACTTTTATAAAAGGTAACGAAAATGTTGGAGATATCTTTCTTAAAAGAGAAGAAAAACGTGCCAGAGAAAATGAAATTAAATATATAACTCAACTAGATTTCAGTCAGAAGAATGTAGTAAAAGAATCACTTGAAAGAAATTTAGTGATTGAGGGTCCTCCTGGAACAGGGAAGTCTCAAGTTTTGTCAAATATTGTTGCAAACTATGTTGATAGAGGAAAAAAGGTACTTGTTGTTTCAGAAAAACTAGCGGCATTAGAAGTTGTCTATAATAGAATAGGAAATTTATCAAATAATGCACTTCTCATTAGAAATCATATTACTGACAAGACTAATTTTTATAATCAAGTTTCAAAGGCTATTAGCTCAATAATTGTTGAAGGAACTTTTGATACATTTAAATCTTTTAGTGAATTAGATAAGGAGTCTGAAGATGTTTTTGATAGATTAGAGAATAGGGATAAACTTTATATTAAAGAATATGATGGATTTACTTTTGAGGAAATTCTTAGATATTCAAATGCTAATTTTAGAGACATCAATAAAGTTGCACAATTTATTGATGGAATAGATACTGAAGGTACGAGAAAGGACAAGTTTACTTTAATTAATAAATCGATAAATGATATTCATAAAAGTGGATTATTTAATTCTTTGAAAATAATAGATCAAACTTTAATTCAATATCAGGATATAAAACTAAAATATATTAAGCACTATGCTGAGTATCTGCTAAACAAAGTTGAAAGTGAAAACTATAATAAAATTCTTTTTTATTGTTCTTTAAATGAGATAGATATTAAGAATTACGAAGACTATAATTATTCTGTAAGTTCAGTGAAAAAAACATATAAAACTCTTTTGGAAGACGTAACTAATTTGATTGATTCAGGGACGGTTAGAAAATATAAAGAACATTTATTAGAATCAAGTAATACTATTTATAAAAAACTAGGAATTAAAAAGGAATCAATAGATTTATTAAAAGGATGGGAAAAGTTTTCTGAAAAAGACAGAGTAATTAGGATTAAACAATTTAAATATCCTGAATTTCAACTTAGTCTATTTAAATCATTTAATCCAATTAAGGTTCTATCAAAAGATGAGAAGGATTTATATCAATTAATAGATAAATCAAGTAGTAATTTGCATCCTGAAAAAGTATTGTTAAACGGTCTTAGCAAGGATTTAAGATTAATGCTTGGGTATATTGTAGATAATGAAAGCGATAGCTTTAGTAGGCTATCTGTTGATATGTTTATCAAAGGATTGTATCAAATAGATTTGGGTATTCTAGAAAATTCATTTAAGGAAATAAACAGCATTGAAAGTATTATAGATTATGATGATTTGAAGAAAATTATAGATTCTCAAAATCATAATTTTGATTTATCAGTTTTTGCTATAATGGATAGCATGTTGAATAGAGAAGAACTTATTAATGCATGTTCTAAATATTTAGTTAGCAAAGAGTATATGTCTTTAAAAAACGATATAGAATTCTATGCCGAATATGATGTTATCTATAAAGAAACTCTTAATAATATCGATAAGAAAATGATGAAAAGCAGAATAAGTATTGAAAATAATTTAAGAAGAGAAATCAGCTTAAAAGGACAAACTAATCCAAATTTTGGTAGAGCTGTTGCTGAATTAAAGAGGATATCCTTATTAAAAAGAAAAAAATCAATTGCTGTAATTACTAAAAAGTTTACTAGAGAAATTCTTGATTTATTTCCAATATGTTTAATGACCCCTGGGAGTGTATCTGCCACTTTAGAAAATATAAAAAACTTGTTTGATGTTGTTATATTTGATGAAGCCTCACAAATGTTTGTTGAACATGCGGTACCATCAATACATCGATCTAAAACGATAATTGTAGCTGGTGATTCTAAACAATTGAGACCGTCTACATTCTTTTCACAACGATTTACTGAAGACGAACTTGAGGGGGAAGATTTAAGTTTTGAAGTAACCGCTGCTCTTGAAGAAGTGAGTCTACTAGACTACTGTAAAAATAAATATAGATCAGTTAATTTACGCTATCATTATAGATCAGATCATATAGAATTGATTGAGTTTTCTAATAGAGCATTTTACGATAATAAACTCGTGTTTTCAAGTAATATTACAAATCATGAGAAAAAACCAATTGAATTAATTGATGTAGCAGGAGAATGGATTGACAATAAAAATGAAATTGAAGCAGAGAAAACAGTTGAATTGATTAAAAATATTCTTAAAACAAGAGAGAATAACGAGACAATAGGTGTAATTACCTTCAATAGTAAACAGATGGACTTAATTGATGACTTATTACTTGAAGAGTCTTATGATAATGATGATTTAGCAAAAGAATTGAACAGATTAAATGAAGTTACAGGCTCTGACGAATCACTTTTTGTTAAAAATATTGAAAATGTGCAAGGCGATGAAAGAGACATTATAATATTCTCTGTAGCATATGCAAAGAATGAAAAGGGAAGGTTTTTAAATCAGTTTGGACCAATATCACAGCCAAATGGTGAAAATCGACTGAATGTTGCTATAACAAGAGCTAAGAAAAAAATATATTTGATAAAATCAATTCATTCCTCGGTAATGAATGTAAGAGAAGATAATAGAGGAGCCCATTTCTTTAAAAAGTATTTGCAATATGTTGAAAAACTCAATAACAGTGATGACATTGAAATATTCTTAAATCAGATTTCTGATATTGAACAAGACTCAGAAGTATTAAGTGATTTTGATTCACCATTTGAAATTGAAGTTTTTAATGCAATAAACAAATATATGAAAGGTAAATATGAACTTCGAAATCAAATTAAAGTTGGTAGTTTCAGCATTGATTTAGCTATATATGATAAAGAAAAAGAGATGTTTGTACTTGGTATTGAATGTGATGGGGCGATGTATCATAGTAGTAAAGACGCTGTAGAAAATGATTTTTATAGACAAGCTTATCTTGAAAGTAGAGGGTGGGTTATTCATAGAATTTGGAGTACAAATTGGTGGAATAACAAAGATTTAGAAGTTAAGAAAGTAATTTCAAGAATAGGTAGCTAATTTATATTAGATTATCCAAACGAAATAAATATATTATGATATGCGTATAATAATAAGTTGCAACTAAATGCGATACAACGAGCTGAACCACTAATAATCTCAACTAATGTTATGAATGTTGTAACAAAATCGCTAATTTAACAATTTGTTTGAAGGCATAACTATTAGGAATTAACAAAATTGAAATGTAGTAATGGTTA
>Ga0222628_1000820_pt1 | contig 11398 bp, 31 predicted proteins | sample AntAcemetageno95_FD_179860 | JGI IMG/M metagenome (GOLD analysis project Ga0222628, IMG submission 179860) | Saline water microbial communities from Ace Lake, Antarctica - #95 | ecosystem: Environmental > Aquatic > Non-marine Saline and Alkaline > Saline | place: Antarctica: Ace Lake | collected...
AACTCTAAAAGCTCCTTAAACTTACCCTTTTTTATTGGTGGCAAACAATAATCATCTGTAATAGATATGTCGTTTACTACTCTGCCGAAATAAGTATCTTCCCAACTCTCTTGCTTATCTTTGGTAACGAAATCTGCTTCGCTACCAGAATCTTCTACCTTTTTATCATCGTTTGCACTCATCTCTATCATCTCCTTTTCTAAACTCAACAATACGACAAGGAAATACCTTGCAAAACAACCACCATTTGATACGTTTCACTATAGTATATTTGTCTGTCATGCTAATACTAAGTTGCATAGGATTTTCACCGAACGATACTGTTAAATTATTATCAGGTAGTTCAAGCCCTATTGTTAAATCTTGTACTTCCATCTTATTTTCCCTCCATCTCATCATCTTTTAACGTGTCATAAAGCGTATCTGTATCATATTCCTCATCTTCGTCTGCTATCGCTAATGCTTCTTGTGCATAATCCCATTCGCTACTACACATTATACTTCCTCCAACATACAAGTTACCCACATAGCCAGGTCTAAGCTCTGTTGCACCGATAGTATAGCAGAGGCTAGGTAAAGCTCATCTCCTACGAAATAGGCTGCCAGTTGCTTGTCTATATATAGCTCATCTTTGATTGAACCCTCGATACGTTTGCTTAACTCTTTCCTTATACCTCTTAGCTCATCCATGTGTCTAGCATCCCGATTAGTATAAGTTGCTTTAGTTGTAAGCTCGTCCAACTCTTCTTGTATCTTATTATCAGACTTCTCTAGCTCTTTGTTTATCTCTTGTACCTTTTTAAATCTTTTCATGATTTCCACCTCTTTCTTAATCTATACCCTACCTTAGCACACAAACATTACATATTGCAACACTAGATATAAAAATAGACACCGCTATATGTGGAGTGTGCAAAATCTACCCATACCACTCGTTACGCTTCTTCTTATCCTGTATCTTCTCAGTAGTCTCAACCTTTCTGATTAGCTTAGGCTTCTTATATGGGTATATGACATAGCGATAGGTGTTAATCTGTATCATTAATAATCTTCTTTAACTTTCTAATGAAATCATAGCTAAAAAGCTCATCATGTTCTACTGAGCTATCGCCAGATAAATCCCAGTCTAAGGCGTGAACTGTTTTACCTAACAATTCGCCAAACTCAAGAAATATCTTAGCAGTTGGTGGGAATCTTTTAGCAACTTCCTCATCTTCTCCAACTTCTCTTAGCTTTTCTTCTATCGTAAACTGTGAATAATCCCAATGTCCTCCACTCATTTCAAACACTCCTCTATCTTTTTTATAGCCTCTTCTGCTCCATGACATATTATAGCGTCTGCATACTCGTAGGCGTTTATCTTATCTATCCATTCTCGTTGGTTATCTTTTATCACGTAGTCTTTAACCCTTTTAAGCTCTATGAACAGGATTTTATCTTTAAGGAACATCATAAGGTCAGGAAACCCGATAGCCATACCTTGCGACTTTAAGCTATTGATAGTGATAGCTATTTTTGATCGGCTGCCACCTATGTTTACCCCATTCAATGATGCTACTACTGGTATCTTATTAGCCTTACAGTATTTGATAACATCTTTTTGCTCATCCTTTTCAAGCTTAACCATCGTTACTATCCTCTAGTATTTCAGCAAACCCTCGTGCTATTAACTGCCTACATATCTCGCTTGCAGACTCATCTTCTTGGAACGCTAACTTGTTTATAGTATCGAACCAGAACTCATTAACCCTTATCGCTATTGTATGGTCGTTATTCATCGTCTCATATACCTTTGCTCTATCAGCTTCTCTTCTCTATCCCTTGCTCGTTTAATCTGCTTATCGCTTCTAAGCTCTGGACATTCTTTCTGTATCTCACGCCTTGCTCTAGTAATACTTTCAAAGGCTGGCATAATAAGTACTGCGTCTAAAAAAGTTCCAGTCGGCTCAAGCTCGTCATCTTGCACATACCAAGTAGAAAACAATTCTTTATCGCTATTCCTTGTCGCTGGAAACGTCTTTAGTATCCACTTAACCCTGTCCTTAACCTTTATTATATCGTTGAACATTTTACACCTCTCCTGACATTGTGTTCTCTTCTGCTTTCCAATGCTTCTTCAACAAGCTCCCTTATAATATCATTAGGAGTACGATAAGTGCAGTCAGCCAGAATATCTATTGCCTTAGATGTTTCATCGCAAAACTTAACATGCCTCTCTATTGAATCCCTACCTATCAGTTTAAGCTTTATAATCTCATTAGTCATTTTACACCGCTCCTGATTCTGGTAGTGCTATCCCTAAATCAGCCATAGCCCACGCTTTCATCTTGTCAACAAATTCGCTAAACTGTTTCGTGTTCATTTTACTAGTATGTGTTGGTATCTTATTACCTCTAGCACTCGTAGTGTAGTAGCCTAACTCTATCTTGACATCAAGCTTAACACTCTCTAAGGTATCGCCTACCTCGTCTGCCATTATAGAGAAGAGCAAGTGAAGATAAGCATTTTGATCGTTACTCCTATTCTTGCGTACTTCCTTTAGGTCTACCTTTTTACCCTTTTCCTTTAGCCAGTTGAGCCTTTCTCTGCACTGGCTTATTCCTACTTCTGTTGCTAGGTTGTACCTCATTAGAAGGGTATATTATCTGAAGCACCAAAGCTTGGCTGAATACCACTAATAGGTTGTCCGTCTTGTGGAACATATTCCTCTTTTTCTGGTTCTTGGTTAGGCTTCCATGTGTTAATGCTGACAGAGTGAGACTTTCCGTACTGGTCAACCTCTCTCTTTGGCTTAACGTCTAAGCTAATATATTTTTTTCCGTTAAAGTTCTCAATGTTCTTATCTGCATAAACATTACAATCATCTAAACAGACGTTAATTCTTACTGTTTCATAGTTTCCAGCCTTACCACCACCTACATATATCTTTTCTTCTTTTTCATTACTCATTATTTTATCCTTCTTTCATTACTATACTTAACTCCAACAAATCTCTAGCATGGTTAGTCAACGCAAAGAGCGTATCTTTAACACCTTGATATTCTTTCATGGTCATACTCGAATCGTTCAGTTGACTACGTAGCTCTCTCATCGCATCCTTGTTAGCAAGACACATATTCTCTAGTGTTGCCAGATGCTTATCCATTACTGCTGACTCAGCTTAGTCATTACAGCACTTGCCTGTACTCCTGTAAGCTCATTTAACGCCTTAATCTTGTACGCTGTGAGGATATTTGATACCGTAGCACCTTTTAACTCTGCAAGCTTCTCTATTTCTATAACCTCAGTAATCGTGATTGTTTGTGGTTTAGAAACAAAAGCAGTTGCACCTGTCCTTGATATTGCGTTTGCTACTTCGTCTGCACTTGCTATCTCTGTTCCTGCATACCCAAAGAATGCTAATGCTCTGCCGATCGCTGATGTTTCACAATTCTCTAATGCTGATGTTTTGTTGATAGAAGTAGAACCTCTAACCTCTTCAGCATATCCAGTAGCAGTTGCACCTTTGACCTCAACAGTAGCTTTCATAATAACGATGTTGTTTAAATCAGATACTAATTCAGTAGTGATACTAAAATCTACGTGATCCTTATGAAACTCGTTAATTCTCTCTGCTACTGTCTTGTATTCTTTACCATGTATTTTTACTGTCATTATATCTCATCCACCTTTCTATACTTACCAACCCTTACAACACTATAACCCTTGCACCTTAACTCTAGCCCTAAGCCCTTTAGAAAGACCCTTACGCTGTTTCTAGCTACTCCTAGACCTTTGTGTACATCATTGATGCTACTAGCTCTGTTAGCCTCTAGCTTCAAGTTCTTTAACGTTATTATCTTCTTACCCATTTACTTCACCTCCTCGTTATTTTGTTCTCCAAATTCTCCACAATCCTTGTTCTTGTTTCCTAGAAGCTAGTTTGTAGCCTAACCTATACGCAACATTAGCTATACTCGCTAGTGGTTTATCATAAACAAATGAATCTCCTATATCCATTTTCTTTATATCTCCTGAAATACTATCCTTTTTTGCCATGTCTATATTTTTCTCTATCTTAATTTTCATATCTAACACCTCTTTCTATTAATCTTCTACTACATTACCATATTACATTACAGATTGCAACATAGTATTAAACTTTCTTTTAGGCTAATTATGTTATAACCATTTTCTGTGCTATACTTAGGGAGTAAGAGAAATCTTTCAAGTAGGGTAGTTTTAATCGTCTGCCCTACTACGATTAATGAGGATGGAGACAAAATCCCCTTTAATATTAACAGTTATGATTTAACAACCTTTGCTATAAAAGGGAGTTCTATAGACAGCAGAGATGCTTTCTCGTCTTGACCGAACATCTGCGAAGACGTTAAAAGTAGGTGAGAAGTGAACAGAGTGAAATACTAGGCGACACTGTCCTAATCTGTGAAAGAGTGATGAGTATGCAATAGCATCTAGCCTTTATGACCAACAAGTCAATTAAGGACAGGTGAAACTATGCACTCACGCTCTATCGCTTAAAGTTATAGCTGTATTTGAAAGTGAGTAAATCTTGTTGAAAGAACATTGCTTAAGCTTTATAGATAGGCACTATTGCAATCTGTAACCTAATAGCTTATAATGCTTATAGATAGGTGGTAAACAATGAATTACTTAGTACATACAGACTTACATCTAGGACATGAAAAGGTTTTGGAGTTTGAACCTGAGAGAATAGGCTTCGAGCAATCAATAAAACACACTAAGCATTATACTAACAAGGATGACGTTTTAATAAACTTAGGCGATATAGGGTTCAAAGATAAGGAAAAGTGGCTTACTGCCTATTGTGAGTGTACTGAGGCTAAGAAGATACTGGTTAAAGGTAATCATTGTAGAAATATAAGCTATACACAGTTTTATAGGTTCGGGTTTGACTTTGTGTGTGAACAATTTAGTTTATACATTTATGGCACTCCTATAATCTTTAGCCATAAGCCTATTCCTATTATTGGCGATCAAGTTAATATTCATGGTCACTTTCATAAAGTTAAGTCGCATCACGATATTAAAAAAGAGTATCCGTTCTATAGCGATAACCATATATTAGTAGATACTCGGAATGATTGTAAGCCAGTTAATTTAAAGAAGCTTCTAGGCAAGTAGAGATTTGATAGCCTTACAAGCGATAATAAAGGAGAGTTGATGATGTTATATAACGGAGATTGTTTAGAGGTAATGGATAAATTAATAGCAGAACGTGTAAATGTTGATTTAATTATAACTTCCCCACCATATAATATTGGGAAAATGCACAGCAACCATATACAGTTTGGCACGTATGATGGTAATGATATGAAAGAAAGCGAATATCAACAATGGCAAGTAGATTTTTTGAATAAGTGTTATGACCTACTTCCTGAAAATGGGTCCATGTTTTATAACCATAAAGTTAGAATTAAAAACGGTATAGCAATACACCCGCTTGAGTGGATATTTAAAAGTGAGTTTATTTTAAAACAAGAAATAACATGGGATATGGGTAAAAGTGCAAATTGTGATAAGATGAGATTTTTTCCTTTTAGTGAACGAGTCTACTGGCTAGTTAAAACCCCAAAAACAAAACTATACAACGTGAATAAGCTTAGTGATGTTTGGAGATTAGTACCAACACATAAACGAAAAGATACAAAACATATCGCCGTAATGCCTGAAGGGATAGTGGATAACATACTACAGTCATTTGATGAGAAAGGCGTAGTCTTGGACCCATTCATGGGGAGCGGAACAACTGGAGTAGCTTGTAACAACACAGGAAGAAACTTTATAGGAATAGAGCTAGACGAAGAATACTTCAAGATAGCAAGCGATAGAATTAACAACGTTAAGCAGAGGTTATTCTAATGGCACGTTATCTAGTAATGTTCCTGATAACAATAGACGTAGTAATAGCTATAGCTTACTTGGTTAGTGGTAGTGTTGCTAAGTTTATATATTGGCTAAGTGCTGCAAGTATTAGTTTTAGTACATTGTTAATGAAATGAAAGGTAGGTAAAGATGAACATATTAAAAGAGGCTAACAAGATAACAAGCCATGACAGGAACTGTCAGTACGATGAGCCAGAGGATAACTTTGCCAGGATATGGGAATACAACAAGGCTTATCTAACTAATAAAGCTAAGGGCAGAAATTTAATTCCTGAACTAGAATGTCAATTATTGTCGTTTATAGGCTCACTTGGATTAGAATATATAGCTAGGCAAGGGTTATTTATTAAGTTAGGCAGAGAGGATTTTAAACATAAGAGAGATAACTTAGTAGACTTGGTGGGATACGTAAGGTGCCTAAGTAAAATAGAGGGAGATGAAAATGCAAAAGAATAAAGGTTGCGAGTATTGCACAAAGGATTGTAAAAATAAGGATAGGAACGCTTACTTCTACTGTGATAAGTTCGTGAATAATCCACAGGCTAAGAAAATAGATTTACCTGATTGCTTTAATGATATATTGGGTGGGTTTAATAAACATCATTAATGGTGTAATTGGTATAGTAAAAAACATCATAGATGGTGTGGAAAGGTTTTAAAATGTCAGACTTTTTTAACTATAAGAAATCGAAGAAGAGCAAGAGCAGGGTATTAGTCATTGGAGATTTACATGAGCCGTTTTGTTTAGATGGTTACTTGAAACATTGCAAGCAAGTATATAAAGAATATGATTGTAACCAAGTAGTGTTCTTGGGTGATACTATTGATAATCATTACTCTAGCTATCACGAGTCTGACCCTGATGGTATGAGTGCTGGCAACGAGCTAGATTTAACTATAAGTAAAATATCTAAATGGTATAAAGCTTTCCCTCATGCTAACGTCTTGCTTGGAAACCATTGTCTAATAATTATGCGTAAGGCTTATAGTGGTGGTTTATCTAAACAATGGGTTAAAGAGTATGGCGAAGTATTGAAAACGCCTCTATGGGAGTTTGCAGAAGAGTTTATAATAGACGATGTTGTATATTGTCATGGTACTGGTGGTAAAGCTAAGAGCAGAGCAAAGAGTGAGTTATGCAGTATTGTACAAGGTCATTATCATAGCGAGACTTATATAGAGTATCTTGTAGGAAATAACTTTAAAATATTTGCTATGCAGGTAGGCTGTGGAGTAGATAGAAAGTCTTATGCTATGGCGTATGGCAAACACTTCCATAAACCAGCTATAGGTTGTGGAGTTGTTATCGATGGTAGGAAAGCTTATATTGAAATGATGGAACTAGGAGGTAAGAGATGAAAATATTAGCAACAATAACATTGGTAGTAGTAACAATAGCATTGGTAATTAACAAGTTAGTAAAGCACTATGAGTATTAGCGATTTACTAGACATAGACCCACTGAAAGAACCAGAGATATATCTAGCTGAGTATATACGTGAGATAACAAATACTGACAAGTGTATGCAAAGTGATGATTGGATAGTTAAGTGTAATGGTGATACGTTAAAGATGTTATTAGATGATTAATGCGTGGTTCAGTACCTATAGTGAACTATGTAGTGGATTGTTTATACTAAACTAGAAAGGATAAACGATGATAGAGATAACAGTTAAGTGCTATGGTAACGAGTATGAGCTAAGGTTTAGCGATGAGACTGGTATGGTAGACTTTGCTAGAGAGCTAAAGAAGGTTGCTTATCTGGTAGGATATGGAGAAAAGTCTGTAAAGGAAATATTTAAGAAAGATGTTTAGTATTGCATTATGTAACTTGATGGTGTAAGGTTAATAAATAGAAAGAGGTGTAATAATGAGAATATGCAAGCGTTGCAGACAAGAGATTAACCCAAAGGATGTAAAGACTGAGCTACTAGATAACAAGTGCTGGTGTTTCACGTGCCACAAGGCTAAACAGGATGAGCGTAACGCTAAGTATTCTGCAAGCTGTAAGACCCCGATGATGTCAGCAGGTAAATGGAAACTAGGTGAAACTTATTCTACTAAGGGGCTATCAATGAATAACAAGATGAACTATTTTATGTCAGCAGTTTTGGAATGTCAGGATGCTGGACTAAAAGCATGAAAATGTTAGAAATGTTCTCAGGGATCGGTGGATTCCGTTATGGTATGGAAGCTGCTGGGTTTAAGTTTGATTGGGTAGGGTTCAGCGAAATAGATAAATATGCTAGTGAATGTTATAAAAACCACTGGACAGGAAGTGAGGAATTAGGAGATGCAACAACTATCAATGTTTCAAGATTGCCAAAAATCGATATACTCGTGGGAGGATTTCCTTGCCAAGCTTTTAGTATTGCTGGAAAACGGAAAGGATTTGAAGATACTAGAGGAACTTTATTCTTTGAGATTGCCAGAATCGCTAAAGCAAAGCGAGTGCCTCTTATATTCCTTGAGAACGTCAGAGGATTACTCAGCCATGACGAAGGAAGAACTTTCAAAACTATCATCAGAACGCTTAATGAGTTGGGGTATATCGTTCAATGGCAAGTGCTTAACTCAAAGGATCACAGAGTCCCACAGAATAGAGAACGAGTGTTTATTGTCGGACATCTTGGAAAAGAACGTTTCAGAAAAGTATTTCCTATCGGAGAAAACATTACAAGGACTACTGAAAGGACAAAGCAGCCCACAGTTAATACGCTTACAGCAGGAGGACACTCAGGAGGAATGCACTCATCAATGACCTTACTAGAACTAACAAAAGATAAAAGTCAAGGTTATCGTATTTATGATGCAGATGGTTTATCAACAACTATTGCCAGTGGAGCAGGTGGCATAGGAGCAAAGACAGGTCTATATATGGTGAAAGAGGCTACTAAAAAAGGATATGCAGAAGCAGGGCCAGGAGATAGTATAAATTTTAGTGTTCCAGATAGTAAGACAAGAAGAGGAAGAGTTGGCGTAGGAGTAGCTAATACTTTAGACACTAGTTGTAGTCAAGGTGTAATTAACGACCATAGAATAAGAAGATTAACTCCTGTAGAGTGCGAAAGACTGCAAGGATTCCCTGATAACTGGACAGAGGGATTTAGCGATACACAAAGATATAAGATGTGTGGTAATGCAGTAACAACTAATGTTATTAAAGATATTGCATTAACCTTGCTATGAAACAAAACCGTAAGAAGTATTGGGTTATCGGTTCAGAAAAGAACAAGGCTATTTTCAAAGATGGAAGTAGTCTCGACCTTCATCACGTGATACCATCAGGCATTATTATATTCGGTGAAAAGTTTACCATAGAGCTTGAATCTAACTATCAGTTAATCGAGCATTACCACCATATCAACGTTGTGCATAAACATTACCATTGCGAACATGACAAAAACGGCTTAACGGCTAAAGAGATAGCATATCGTGAGCTTTCTAGGTACGAGCTTATGCCTAAACGTGATGAATGGCTATGGGTTACTAGGCTTTTGCCTGTGTTAAATAGTTTAAGGGAAGAGTTCTCATAATTCGTCACTTCTGCTGAGTTAGAGTATAAAAGCAAGGATAACTCTTTACTTCTGGCTAGTTTGAATTTGTCATATTAACCCCGTTTCTGTTACTGTTTTATCAATAAATTAGTCCCATTCTATAACATTAAATCTAGTTCAAGTTGTTAATTTATTACCGTACAGGTTCATAATTCACAGTTCATAGTGAACCATAACATTAAATATCTTTTACTTTATGTTAAGGGGAGAGTTTAAATAATTCGTCACTTCTGCTGAGTTATAGTATAAAAGTAAGGATAACTCTTTACTTCTGGCTAGTTTGAAGGTGATTGAGCGATAGGAGGTGAAGCTATCGCCCATTTAAACATCACCAAAATGAACTTACCCAGCTACGCTGTGAAGAGGTTTGCGATGTATGTTGGTCTTATTATAACATTTAAAGGCTTATTTTAACACACGCTAAAACTACAATGAGGATTTTATCTATAAATATCTCTAGTGCTTGCATCTCTATACGTGAGTCTTTCTGCTCTTGGATAGTAATTAACGATTCGTATCTAGCCTTTTGCTCTGTAGCTTTAAGCATGACAGTACCAGCAAGCTCTGCATCTGTTTTAGCATAGCCCATAGTCATAAACATTATTAATAGTATCAGGCTAATTCTTTTCATTCCAGTCCTCCAGCATCTGTCTTTGTGCTTCTGGTGTAAATTTCTTGAACTTCTTAGCCTCGCTAGTGTTCCTTTTGAATAGTCCACCGAATATTAATTTTAGTAACATTTTAATCATTTCCTCATCGCCTCTATGCCTGATTTTATTGAGAACAGTCCAGTACTAGCACCTATTGTACTTATTAATACTACTGCATCCTTGAACATGAAAGCATAAACAGTGCCTATAGTTAGTGCTGTAAATGCGAATATCTTACTTGCTGTAATCGTTATGTTAAATTTCATATCTGCTCCTTTACTAATGTTATCTTTTTGAATATCGGTGTCCATGCTTCCATGTATTCCTCTGCTGTCTCCAAGCTCTTAGTCTCTACATACAATCCATCACGCATTAAATAGCTATTGTTCTTGCCATTCTTTACTTTGAACCTGTAGATGTTCATAATACTAAGCTCCTTTATCTACTATTTTACGCCCCTCTTACCACTAAGTCAAATCTAACTATATCATTTATCGCTTTATAAAACAGCTCTTTCGCTGATATGCTTCCTATTAATGCCTCTACTCCGAACATATCGCTGTAAGTTGACCCGTAAGCAATGCAACCTTTTAGCTCGCTTACCATGTTTGCTGTGTGCATAAGTATATGAGTTCTTCCCTCTACGTCTTTTAATTGGTAAACACTTTTGAACTTTGGGCTTAATATTCTTTCGCATTGGTACACCCCCTCAGGTATGCATGATATATCTACTTGATTACCTAGCCATGGTCTTTCTAGTGTTAGGCAGATAGGCTTACCTTTGACTACAAGATTTCCCCATGTAGCTGTTGGTGTATAGAATCTTACAAGCTCTACTTTCAATTTAAACCCCTACTATTATTTTTACTATCATTGGAAGCAATTGGTCTGCTCCTGCTATAGCTCCTATCACGAATAATCCAAAGTATAAATATAGTAACTTCTTGTCGGTTGTTGCTGTTCTTCCTATGCAATGTTTAGCATATACAAAATTATCTTTTAGATACTCCTTAAGGTCTTGCATCTCTTCTTTAAATATGTCATGCACCTCTAAGTACATCTTTTTTGTTAGCTCTTTTTTCTCTTCTTCACTCAAAATTTAAACTCCCAATGTATCAATCTATATAATCCGTAACCTGCAAAGTTCGCAACAATATCTTTACTATCCCATTCACCACCAACCATAACATCTACCTGCTCTTTAGCTAGGCTGATAACCAATAGCCCTAAAGCTGACTCGTACCATTGCCATTGCTGTACTGTCTCAAGTTCATCTACAATGA
>Ga0222628_1000823_pt1 | contig 11380 bp, 16 predicted proteins | sample AntAcemetageno95_FD_179860 | JGI IMG/M metagenome (GOLD analysis project Ga0222628, IMG submission 179860) | Saline water microbial communities from Ace Lake, Antarctica - #95 | ecosystem: Environmental > Aquatic > Non-marine Saline and Alkaline > Saline | place: Antarctica: Ace Lake | collected...
AGTTCATTCGTACACCGCAAAACCCTTAATACTAGGATAACCTGTAGTTGGACTAGTAGTTTTAGGTATTAGTTTAACTATGCAAGTTGTTGGTTCACTAGCGAAAGCAGTAAAACTAGATACCTCATTATAAGTTAGCCAACCTGTATCACTAGTAGCGTTAGTTAGTTTATATTGTATGTTAGCACCTGTTTCCCAGTCAGCAACTAAAGCACTTCCGAAACAACTACTTATTGTTGAAGAGAAACTACCAGAAGGTAAATCGTGTGTGACTACTGTATTGTCAGCCATGTCGCCATAAGTTATGTTTAACACTCTAAAATCGAGTGTACCACTTGCGTGACCGTCACCAGTAAATAAGAACCTAACTCCTTCCACTGAAGAATTTAATTCATAAGAATCCTCGTAGTATTGCAATGAAGTTTCTGCACCATAACCTACTGTTGTCTCATCATTCCAAGTAGCTCCATCATAAGTTTGCATTTTTATAGTGTGGAAGCTTCCTCCACCGACATATCCTGCAACCCTGTATTGAACTAGGTTAACGTTTTTTGCTGTGAAAGTCTTTCCTAAACTCCACGACCTAGAGCCACCATCAATAGTTTTTCTTGCGTACGTAGTTCTGTCACCGTCAAAAGCATAACTAGGATTAGTAAAGCTATTTGGGTCACTCGTTGTGTCACCACTAGCTTCATCGTCTACTCCAGCTACAAACTTTTCTTCCAACGAGTTGTAAAAAGCTGTTGCTGATGCAACACTATTCAATCGACCATTACTATCAGTGTAAGCTTCAGCCCATTCTCCGACATCAGCAGAGAAAACTACACTACGGTTTTGTAATTGTCTAATAAGGTTAGAACTTGTAGCTGTTAAAGTTGTAGCTTGTATACCATTTAATTGTTGTGCACTAAGCACATTTCCATCTATAAAATTTGTTAAAGTCATTTAAAGACCTCCTTCGTCGTTCTTTTTATTCATTCCATTCATTTTATTCCACCACACCAAAAGCATTTATTGACGGATAACCTGCTGTCGGTGTTGTAGTCTTAGGTATTAATTTAACGATACAAGTATCAGGTTCTGCTGTAAAAGGTGTGAATGTACTTATTTCATTATAAGTTAACCATCCTGTGTCTTCAGCCCCAGCTGTACCTGTTAATTTGTACTGTATATCTGCACCTGATTCCCAGTCAGCAACTAAAGCACTTCCGAAACAACTACTTATTGTTGAACTAAAACTACCAGTAGGTACTGTGTGCAATATGGTATTTGAATAATCTTCAGTTGTTGCGGTAAATAAAGGAATACTACCATCAGCAAAGGAATCATATTCACTAGGTGCTGTATAAATATTTCCGCTTGAAACCCAAGAAATACTTCCTGAACACAACATAACTACACTAACGGCGTAACCTGTGCCCCCACTACCACTTCCACCAGTACCTATATTTAATTGAGTCCCTGATGGTGTTTCCCATCTGGTATAATTAGCACTACTACTAGAGTCTCTATGATATTCTAATTGACACGTAGCAGGATTACTCAGCTCGTCAGCTGTCGTATCAGTGTTTTTTTCATGGACATCACCTGAATTATAGAAAGCGTCACAGTTAGACCAACTACTAAAATCAGTGTTATCTGAGGTATCGCTGAAAGTACCAGTCCAATAACCTGTGTAGTTTCCTCCTGGACTACCAGCCGACGAAAGAACAGAGTATATACCCCTTTTACCAACATCCCTAGCAATATTTGTTTTTAAAGCTGTGACAGAAGTAACGGAAGTTACTAAAAGAGACGAAGAACCCCCCCCAAATAAAGTGTTATAAATTTTAGCCCTTTTAACTTCGTTATTACCTACATCACAACTTACCTGCCACTTACCACTAGACACTTCAACAGCATTACAGTCATTAATATTGAACGCTGATTCTGTTAAAGAAGTAGCTTCAATAATTACAAAAGGTTCAGTAGATGAAGTAACTGCTTTATACTTATCAGTATCAAAAATTGGTCCTGCACCTGTAACACTGTTCAATCTACCATTAGAATCACTGTATGCTTCAGCCCATTCTCCACCATCAGAAGAAAAAACTACACTTCTATCCTGAAGTTCCCTCTGTACATTACGTAATCCAAGCTTTAAACTAGAAACACTATTACTCATCCATTCACTACCACTAGGGATAGCACCATTAATTATTTTATAAACCATAAATCATCACCATAAAATCAAATACTTTTATTCACTAACTCAACATAAGAGTAAAATACTGTACCATCCAAATAACCCTCTCCAAGAACACCCCAGATAGGATGACCCAAAACAATAGGCATAAAAACTGGATAACTATTAACCTCACCATAAACTGGGTGACCAACAATCATAACACCAACGATAGTACGCTCATTACCAACAATAGTACCAATAGCCACTAATTCTTCACTATTATAAACACCGATAGCACCACTAGACTCATTACCACTAAGGTTATCACGAACAAGATTCTGCTCATTAGACATAGCACCTAGTAAACGACCCAACTCAACACTAGCAGTAGTCATCCCAACTACCCCTAGAAAAAGTAAAAGCTTCATCAACATCAAAATCAAAAGCTGTAGTATGCAAAATACTAGGCAAAGTAGTCACAGCGAATATCTCTCCACCAGTAACGCTATCAAACAAACCAATACCAGTCAACGTATCACCAGTAGCAGTATCAACAACGAAAGCTGTAGACCTAACACCAGAAATAGTTATTAAATTATCAATGATAGTAACACTGCAAGAGACCCTACTACCATACTCACCATCTAAACTAGTAGCGCCAGGAAAAGCTTCCAAAGACGTATCAGTACTAAAACCCAGATAAAAACTGTGAACACTAAAATCAGTAGTCACTTTATTCAACATAATATCGCTTAACATTTTCTTATATACTCCCTATATCCTCAACAAATTCTAAACTATCATTTTGAGTAGTATAATTAATACTCTCAACACGTAAAATGGTATTACTAGGTAACTCATCACTAAGAAAGTTACATAAAACCCTATTAGCAATCCTATAAGGATTATTAATAGGCTTCAAACCAATACTAATCTTCAATTTACCATTCTTACGAAGCTCAACAAAAGCCTTACCAACATCCTCTAACTCATCACGTAAATAAGAACGCAAAGCAATAGAGTAAGCATCATAATTACTATAAGTAACACCCTTACTCCAATAAGGAGTTACAGGGTAACTAGCATCCTTCATACTATTAACTCCAGACATAGCCTTATCAATATCCTGAACAGTCTGAGTAGTAGCTGCTTCATCAGCTAAAATATAATACTTGAAACCGTGCTTAGTAATACTAGGGTAATCAGCATAACGACTCTGTATAACTCTACCGTCAGCATCTAAGCCACCCTTAATAACAACAAAGTTCTTAACATCATTAACATCCTTAGTAGGTTTGAAAGTTCTCATAGGGATTATACTCTCATCAAAAGTCTCAGTGACCGCATCAGTAATAGGACCCCAAGTCAACTCATTGTTAGAATTAACATACCAAAAATAATTACCATCACCAGTCTTCTTCTGAGAAACATACTTGTCAAGAATCTGAGAGAAAGGCTTATTGAACAAACGCTCATTGCATAAAGGGAAAGACTCCCCACCAGTAGTAGTAGTTGGGTTACTGTTATTCCAGGAAACAGTAAATACTTCATTGTTAAGACGTAAGCTGCTTATAGCCTGCTGTAACATCTCATTAACAGGTAAAGTAGTAGCGTCAACAAAGACTAAACCACTCATAACACTATCACTAAAGTTATAACCGCTAATGGATAAATCATTAATAGAACCCGTCTTGTTAGGAGTTACTGTACGAACAACACCGCTAATCAATAAGTCATTATCAGTAAAAGGACCATTATCAGTTCTACGATAAATAACGATTTTATCCTCACTATTAATATTAGGACCTATAACATTAGTCTTAAAGTTATAACGGTCCTTACCACTACCCAAAGATAAATCAACCTGAACATCTCTGTAATCAGTAAGCTCAGAACCTGAGTCCCAAGTCTTAGAGCTTAAGCGAACATAATGAACAATTTTCCAATTAACGATAGACATTTTAAGACTTTTTAACCTCAATCAAAGGAATATTAAGCGTAGACATATAACTATCACGACTTTCTTTGGTAGAGAACTTAATGTTAACCCCACCATCAATAGTGACAGGAATATCGGTAGTTTCAGATAAGCTATCTGTTAACCAAATATTATTATACTTAACATTGAGTATCATTCCCTCATCATTTTCTAAATTAAAAATTTCTAATAAAGTACTGTAGTCTAAATCAGCAACTCCCAACTTAACATTGTCAAGAGTATACTTAGCATTTTCTCTACCAATGGTTTGAACATCGACAGGGTACTGAGTATACAAAGTATTAGGAGACTTGTCATTCTTTTTGTTAAGAGCTACAGTTACGCCAGTACACATTATCTGTATTGCGTCCCCACCATTAACGTCTTCGTGTTTTAAACTTACATATGTTTCTGCCATTTTTAAATAACCGCCCTTTTTAGTTCTATAAGTAATGATTCTATATCTGCTGAAGGGGGCAATATTAGATTGTCAATATGTACTTCCCCAGACTGTGCTGTTTGTGTATAAAGGTCCTGTATAAGCTTATAAAGTTCATCACTAATTAAATCCTTTCCTTGACTTTCTCTTAAAGTATCTCCCTTTAACAGAAGATTCATTAATTGAGCATTTGTAAGGTTCATAGAAGAGCCAATCATACTTAAATCCTCAATACCCAAACCCATTTTATTAAGAACATCATTCTCATCAAAACGGATATCTTCACTAGTTAACTGAGCCCTGTCTTTTGCAGACTGAAACTCAGCTAGTTGCCTATCAATCATGGCTAGTTGCTCATCTAAATAATCCATTCGGTCCGTATTCCAAGCAGGTTCTTCCTGAGGAGTATAAGTTACTCCGCCCATATAGTCACCAAGACCTAAAAAATAAAGTATTGCAGATGGGATAGCATCTATTACAGTGTTTAGTACGTCAGCAATAGCTTCACCAGCGTTATTAGCCACTTTGTAAGACATTTTGTTTAACATACTTCCTAAGAGACTATCTGCAATTGCAATAGTACTCATGATATCTCTTAAGAAATCATTATCACCAAGAGCCTTTAAAACAACACCTATAACTATAAACCAAGGAGCACCCTTACCTCCACGCATTAATTGTATACCACCAGCGGTCACTAAAGCTCCACCAGCAGTACCTAATAGACCATCAAGCCACTTACCATCTTTCCACTCCTCAACACCTTTCATAATGAAAGATATACCTACAATTATAGCTGCAGCTCCAGCAATCTTATTAAACATCCCCTTCCAATTAAAATTCTGCATCTTCAAGGCTTCAGCCTTAATAAGACCCATCTTTAAACCTAACTCAATAAAACCATTAATAGCGAGTACACCAGTACCCCCAACGAAAAATAAAGAACCTAAAACGATACCAGTAGAAGTCAATACTCTAGTTAAACCTTCATGGGTAGCAACCCAATCAGACATTTTATCAATGATAGGAATCAAGAACGCTGTAACAGGCTCTAAAGCAGCTCCTATAGTAAACCCTAAATACTTCGTAGCACCTTCCATTTGTTGGAAACCATTAACGCTATCTTCAACACTCTCATTAATTTCTCTGAAAGACTTATTACCCATCTGCCAAATAGCCATACTAGCTCTCTGTAGAGCCATACCAAAGAACATCAGGCTCATAGCCCAACCAGCAAACTTACGACTATTCTTTTTAGCTTCATTATTCATAATAGCTAAATCCTTATTAGCTTTAGAAAGACCTACTTTCATAGGCTGTAAAGTACCACTAACCTTCTTCTGTAAACCACTATAATTACTTTTAGCAGAAATTAATTGCCCGTTAAGACCTTGCATCTTAGTACTGTGAGCCTCACTAGAAACCCTTAAATCAGACTCTAGCATACCACGCTGCCTCTTTAAATCCTGATAAGCCTGTTTATCAAAACCAAAAGTACCACCAGTCCTACCAGAAACACTCTTTTGTTCTATACGATTAGCAGTCAACAAACCCTTATTACGAGAAATAGCTTTTTTATTAGACAAAGAAGCAATACGCTTAGTGAGTTGTAATTCTTTAGTCTTAAGAGAATTAAGTTTCTTCTGGTCAACAACCCCTTTACGACCAATCAAACCTTCCATTTGTTGTTTAATAGAAGCAATCTTAGCCTTAGTATTAGAAGTATCTATATCAAACTCTAACTTCTCACTCTGCATCTTGCTAGAAATAGAAGAAATCAAACCCTTCATCTTATTAAGACGAGGTTCAAAACTATTACGAGCTTCCTCAAGGTCAAACCGAGCTTTGATAACTATGTCTGTCTGAAATCCTATATCTTGATTATTTGGTACTCCCATTTTAACTACTTACTCTTCTCCCTTTCCTTTTTCATTTGTTTTTCATTCTCTTCAGCAACATAGTTAGATGTTGCAACAATACCTATAATATAAGGTATTGGTAATGAGGTAAACTCTGACATAGATATTCCTTTCTCATAAAACATATGATAAACCATCTGAGGTTCACTAGGAACAAAAGAGGTTTTTTCAGTGTTTTTAAAAGCCTTATCAAGACTCTCTAAACCCATCAATTAGAATCACCTACTTAACAATAGGCTCTTCAGCTTTAGGGAGGTTAATCTCCATAAGAACAGGCAATAAATTAAGGAGGTTTTTACTAATGCTGTAATTAAGCATTTTTAGCTCCTCAGCGTCATCAACATCATAAGAATTCTTAATCATATGAAACAACAATAAGTGAGACTTATTAATAACTTCTTTAGTTAAGTTGTCAAAGACAGAAGACTTATCATCCTCTCCTTGAGGCATAGCCTTCAAAACTTCCATGAAATCCCCATAAAAACTACCGTTCAAAGGGAATAATTCGTACTCTACATCCTTACCATCCATACGGACAGTAACTTTTTGTTTATAAATCCTAAAACTATCTGGTAAACTCATTTTCTAAAACGCTCCTTCATACTCTTTATCGGAAACTTCCGTCTCCTTATCAGCTTCCTTGGAAACTTCTATTTCACTAAACTTATTCTCTAAAGACTCAACAGCACTCCACAACAAACCTAATTGTTTAGAAATACCATAACTCTCCATAAGTCTCTTAAGACCAACAGTGTAATCATTCTTAGTCTCATAATAACAAAACTCTTTAAAGGCTTTGTGGATGTTAGCGTTATTAACATTATCTTCAGTTCTTATTGTAAACTTGATAAAACCTTCATCACTAATATTCTTTAAATCTAAATCTTCAATCTTCATCATTCATCACTTCCAAAATTAATAAGGAGGGGAAACCCCTCCACAAAAAAAAATTTGCTTTATGGTAAAGCAGACCAAGCAGGCATACTAACCAAATCAGTCTCAGCACTTATAAAGTTACTGACCCCATTACTATCTTCACTACCAAACTTTAAGTTCAGAGTTTTTGACATGTTGTCATCAGCGTTATGGCTCATATCCAAAGTAGTAACGTTACAATTATTGAAAGCATAACTCATACTAGGAGTACCTAAAGTACCCTGTGTCTGGATAAAAACAGCCTTGTCATCAGCAGATACGTTACTAACGAAAACTGTCAAAGCACCAACGGTAACGTTAGCGTAAGCAAAGTTCTCCCACATATCAGCATCATCAATACTGGGTGTAATCTCGAAAGATATCTCGAATTGACTACGAGGCTTCTCTTTGTCAACGTCTCCACCAAAGTGAGGGTCAGACTCAACATCTTGTTCTCCACCGCTTTTAGTGTAGTTTTTAATTTCTCCTTTTATATAATCTGTAGGTAATACAGCTCCTGGGTTGGTCCCAGCGTCCATAATGGCGATATTCACCATTTTTCTATTTATTGCAGTCATTTTATTTAGTTAAACCTCTTTTAATTTTTTTTCCATCAGTATAATCATTCATTAATCTTCTTCCGAAATCCTTAGCAGCTGCCATAAATCTTGGGTTACCACTATGGATTATTTGTTGCCCAGCATGACCAAGTCTTCCTTGGGTGATAGCCAACAAGTAGTTGTTATCACTTTGCAATACTCCGCCAGTCTCAGCCATCCAAGTAGCTAAGTTAAACCCAGGACTCGTAGCTGGTGATACTCTGTTACGTCCGCCTTCCGTTGGGTTGGTAGTGTAAACAGTATAATCAACACCTTTGTGTCCTTTAGTAACTGTTTTAATATGTATGTGTTTTCTAAGGTTAGTAGTGTCTTTCGGTGCTTCACTCACTGCCATACCATGAACTCTTTCAGCAACGTCTTTAGCAGCTTGTTTAGTGTTAGCATCTATGACTCTGAAGTTCTTCCTCATCTTAGTTTTACCTTTAGGAGTCCAACGAACAGTAACTTTTTGTCCAACCAAAATTATTCCCTCACGTAAGATACGCTAATGCTCTTTATATGGTAAGGAGCGTCATTAACTTGTGAAAAGCTATAACTAGTAATGTGATTTAAATAACTTAAACCGTCAATATCGTCAGCTTCTAAGTAGTTCTCTATAGCTTGTGATAGGGTGTCTACATCCAAAGTGTTATTTGACATAATAAGTATGTCTACGGTAACATCATAACGACCAGCAGTAGAACCAAATTTCAGAGTATTCTTATTCTTACTTATTGGTTGAACAACCACTAAAGGTTTACTAAGTGTCTGGTCATTATAAGTAGGGACTACTGATGCTGTGATGCTATCGCTAGTTAACCCTGCTACTATCCTATTCTTAACAGCACTCCAAATACTGTTATTGAGAGTAATATCTGTTATTACCATTTTATTGACCTACATCAAAGAAAGCTCTAAAGCCTTTAATAGGGAGGAAACCTTTGTTTCAACCCTAGGTGGTTACTTTTCTTAGTAATACTAAACTAACCACTATAGTTGGCAATTCAGGCTGTCTGATGTCAACTATTGTATAACGAACACTGTTAATTTCTAACTCGTCATTGATACTAAATGTTATGTCATAAGGTATCGCTGCTGTACGGTCTCCCGTTTGAACAACTCCCCACTCCATACGTTGTTTACTAGATGTTTTAATACCGTAATCAACTATTGTAATGTCTGATTCAGTCTCAGTATTACCTGTGACCTCTCCTCTACCATTATAAGTAGGTGAACTTTTCTTTATAAGCTTGACAGTTTTTCCATATTTTGAAAAGAGGCTCTTTTGAAGGCTCTCATGTATCCCATCTATACTAACCATAGCGGTACACCTTGAACCCACCAGACAAAGTATTCTCCAAATCCTTAATATCAGCTTTTAACTCTTTATAACTAGCCACCCCATAACTTGCAGGCTCAACAATAGATATGTCACCGACACTTATAGAACCACCATCGTTACGCTCATTAACGTTCTGATTAATAAGACTAGTCAGTACTCTGCTAGCAACTAACTTAGTAGCCAACATCTGAACATTCTTAGGAATAGTAGCGTAACCACTAGAGTAAGTAACTCTGAAACGATTATAACCACTCTTAGGATTGAAAGCTGTAAAGTTAAGAATAACTATACCCTTATCCAAGTCTGCCGTGTAGTTAGTGTATTCTGTTAGTGTTGTCCATACTGGAGCAACTCCTTCAGCTGAACTATTATATTCTACTTTAGTAACGCTTACTAACGGAGTGTTCTTAAGGAAAAGAAAGTTTTCTCCCCCATAATGAAATACGTCTGTGTAAGTGGTTACTGCGTAGACTTTACTAGCTAAACCATCTATATAACTACCAATCTCTTCTATCCATGTAGTTATGGTTGCTAAGGAAGGATTTGTGCTATTACTGAACGCAGTTGAAGCTCTCAGTTCTACTTGAATCAATGATGCTGTAGTATATGACATTTTAAACTCCTCCAAATAATTTATCTAAATTATTAACTATTAATGTGATTATAAAAACTAATACACCAGCAGCGCCAGCATAATAAGCAAATTTGATTTTCAAGCCTTCAACATCAGTTTTGTCCGCTTTCATTGCTAATAAATCTTTAAAGACTCCTAACTTATTAATAATTTCTTTTTGTTGTTTCTTGTTATCTGCTACATTAAGTTTATCTACTGTCATGTGGTTGTCTAGTTTAGTCTCTATATTTTTCATTTGTGTTTCCACCACTGCCAATTTTATAGCTTCTTTTTTATTCATTGGTAAACACCATTTTTGAATTTTAAATTTGTTATCTTATCTCCAGCATCTAAATCTGCTACTAAATATTGTGATGTTATATATGTTGAGTCATTGATGGGGTTTGTTCCTGAACCACCAGTTGTATCAACAAGATTGTATTCGTTTCCGAAGTCTCCACCTTTAATGAATACTGCGAAATCATCTGCATCATATATTCTTCTGATTGTTAGTCCTGAGACTTTGTAGTCTGTGGCTGTTGAGGCATTGGTAAAAGTAATAGTACCCATTGTTGTGGCCGTTGGAATTAATATAAATGAATTTTTACCATTAATAGCATTAACTGAATTACTTTGTGTTGTTCCACCAATACTTGACCTAAATCTACAATATGGAGCAGTTCCACTATTTAATGTTAAATCAAATTCTATTAAATATTTTACGGTATTTACAATAGATATTTCGTCAGCAGTTCCGCATCTATGTGTTCCAGTACCATTACTCGTAGCATCAAATCCGTATCTTCCGTTGCTGGTAAAAGTTGTATAATCCCTATTTACGCAAGCACTAACCTGCAAAGTAGGAATATCTTTAAACACTCCTTCGCTTGCAAGTCTGGCTACCTTTAGTCTGTACCAAGTGTTGATGTCTATATAGGAGGTTGCGGTGGATAATAATTGGACTGCACTTCCACTATTTACAACACTAAATTGAACTGCCTCTGTTGATATAAATCTAGCTCTATACCCATTCCCAGAATCATCTTGCGTTGTCATTATAGGGAATATACGAACATCGTTCCCATCAGCACCCTTATACACTGAAAACTCCCAGCTACCATAAGCTTGTTTGCTTTGAGTTGCTATTGTTCCTGCACTATCACATTCTAAATATTTATCTCCTATATCTAAATCTTTGAGTACTGCATCTTGTGTTGCCAATTCATCAACCTTATAGCTTCCTGTGCCTGCAATAAATCCCTTAGGAAGCTTGACAATGCCATCCGCTCCTGTGTCAGAAAACGAATCACGGAGTGTGAGTTTTGCAAAACTATTTGAATAGTCTTTTGCTTGTTGGGGAGTCAGTTCGTTTGAATGAAACTTTAAATCTTCAATCTCAAAGGCACCA
>Ga0222628_1000826_pt1 | contig 11360 bp, 13 predicted proteins | sample AntAcemetageno95_FD_179860 | JGI IMG/M metagenome (GOLD analysis project Ga0222628, IMG submission 179860) | Saline water microbial communities from Ace Lake, Antarctica - #95 | ecosystem: Environmental > Aquatic > Non-marine Saline and Alkaline > Saline | place: Antarctica: Ace Lake | collected...
TGGAAAGCAGACCGCATGGCTCATGAGCCTGTTGCTGTTGAGATCCCAGAAGTTACTCTGCCAAGACCAGGTCACGCAGACCTGGCCGGAGTCCAAAAATTTGGATTTACAGACATTCGCAATGTCCTGGAACGATCTTCCGCTCGAGAAACAGCCATGCGCGTTGCCTTGGGTGCTGTCTGTCGAGCATTTTTGAAGGAATTGGGAATTGAGATTGCCAGTCACGTGGTGCAGATTGGTCCCATCAAATCCAGCTATAGCGTGGATGATGCGAGTTCAACTTTTAATTCGCAAACGGATGCATCAGCTGTTCGTTGCCTGGATAAAGACGCCGAAGCAGCCATGATCGCTCATATTGATCGGGTTCGAAAAACGGGAGATTCCATTGGTGGTGTGTTCGAGGTTTTGGCTTCGGGCTTACCTCCCGGTCTGGGGTCCTACACCCATTGGGACCGGAAACTGGATGCCCGAGTGGCCGCTGCAATGATGTCCATAAATGCCATGAAGAGTGTTAGCATCGGGGATGGTCTGAATGTGGCAGAAGCCTCAGGCTCCCAGGTTCATGATGAGATCATAAAAATGGATGGGAAGATACGCCGCGCTACCAATCATGCTGGGGGAATTGAAGGGGGTATGACTAACGGTGAGACCTTGCGGGTTCAGGTTACCATGAAACCCATTCCAACCCTGGCGAGACCTTTAAGATCTGTGGATATCAAGACTGGATTGGAAGGGTCCGCGCACAAAGAACGGACGGATGCCTGCGCAGTGCCTGCCGCCTCGGTGATCGGGGAGGCCATGCTGGCGCTGGTATTGACCGATGCCGTTTTAGAAAAATTTGGTGGGGACTCTTTGGAGCAAGTCAAAATACATCTGGCTGCCACACGCGGTGATCAGTGACCGCACGTTCACCCATTGATCGAATTTATCTCATCGGCCTCATGGGAGCCGGAAAATCAACCCTTGGCCGCCTGTTGTCAGAGTCAATGCATTGGCAGTTCACAGACCTTGATGAACAAATCGAGGAAGCGTGGGGATTCAGTGTAACTAAGATCTTTAATGATCATGGGGAAGCTGCTTTTAGAGACGCTGAATCAAAAGTTCTTCAGGCTACTTTGAATCAAAAGCAAGTGGTGGTGGCTTGTGGTGGTGGTATTATTCTGCGATCAGAAAACCATGATTTACTCAAAACGGGCTTGGTCATCTGGTTAGAATTAAACCCTCATGAAGCAGCGAGTAGAATACGTCTTTCAAAGCAAAGACCTTTGCTCAATGAAAATACAGATACGGCCACAACCCTGGCAAATATTTTGGACGAGAGAAAAGAATTGTACGAAAAGGTGGCAGAGATTCGGCTCAATTGTAGTGGGTCCTCGCCCGATGAATTGGTAAGGCAAATTTTAAACAAGGTCGAGAGTTCCTATGAGCACGCATAAAACGATCTCAGTCCGTCATCAAACTGGAGAATATAAAGTCCTGGTAGGGAATGGTCTTTTGTCCGAATTGGCGGAGCAATGCCAGGGGATAGAGGTCTTGGGACCCATTGGAATCATCACCAATGCTACGGTGAATGACTTATATGGTGACACGGTTCGCAATGTGCTCCAGGATGCCGGGTATGTAACTCGAACCATTCTGATTCCCGATGGAGAGGCTTTCAAAACGCTGGCATCGGCCGAGCAAGTCATCTCGGCGCTACTTGCCCAGGGAATGGAGCGCAGTGGAACGATTTTAACACTGGGTGGTGGGGTGCTAACAGACCTGGGTGGGTTTGTGGCCAGTGTTATTTTCCGAGGCGTGAAATTGGTCCATTTGCCGACGACTTTATTGGCTATGGTGGATGCTGCTGTGGGGGGTAAGACGGGTGTGAATCATAGCAGGGGTAAGAATCTCATTGGTTCCTTTTATCAGCCTGACTTGGTACTTATGGATGTGGACACACTTAAGAGTCTGGAGCATCGAGATGTCGTCTCTGGCTTTGCTGAGATGTTGAAAATGGGTGCCATCAGGGACCCGGAATATTTGGATCATCTGAACCAGAATATGCAAAAATTTATTGAGGATCCTGCTGCAAGCGGTCTTGCAGAGGCTTTGGCTCGTAGTGTTGAGATGAAAGCGGAAGTGGTGGAAGCTGACGAGAAGGAAGCTGATCTCCGACGCATCTTGAATTTTGGGCATACCGTGGGACATGCCATTGAATCAACCCTGGGATATGGTGTGATGCGTCACGGTGAGGCCGTGGTTCTGGGAATGTATGCTGCTGGCTGGTTATCTAATCAACTCTCTGAATTAGCCGATGATGAATGGCAGAAACTGGCTGAGATTTTAACAGCGGTCCCTATTCAGGTGCCCCTGGAGAAATTGGACTCAAACGCCATTGAGCAGGCGACCAGGATGGACAAGAAAGTTGCCAATTCTCAGTTACACTTCGTGCTTCTGAGTAAGATTGGGCAAGCCAAGATGCAGGCCGGTATCCCGGTCCTTATGGTAAAATTGGCCGTAGATGCTATCAAGAAAGCCTGGAAGGAAAAAGCATGATCGATTATGATGCATTTATGCACGCCTTTGTGACCCTGCTCGTCATCATGGATCCCTTCGGGGGCCTGCCGGTGTTTATGACCCTGACCAAGGACTATGACGATGAGCGTGTGAAGCGGAGTGCCCATCGTGCAACCAGGGTTTCGTTAATACTACTGACGGTTTTCGTTTTTGTCGGTGAAGGCGTCCTGAATTTTTTTGGAATCTCTATTTTCTCGTTCCAGGTAGGTGGCGGGTTGATCTTGCTCATCCTGGGGCTCCTGTATGTGCTGGATATCAAACTGGGAGATGATAAAGCCTACTCCAAAGATATCGTCATTCCCATGGCGACACCTTTGATTGCTGGTCCTGGAGCCATTACTGCCATCATACTGCTGGTTGCCAAGTATGGTATGGCGGTCCCCCTGTTGGCCATGTTGCTGAATCTTTTCATCTTCTGGGTAGCCATGTACTATGCTCGCTATATTAAAAAGTTTTTGGGAGAACAGGGTCTGGAGATCATGAGTCGTATCATGGGTCTTTTGCTGGTAGCTCTAGCAATTGAAATGATTCGGAGTGCTTGGTTAGAACTCCTTTGAGTCAACGGCAATGAATGCTGTATACTTGATTGAGAAGTGATCCGACGACAATTTGAATATTTCGAAAGGTATTCGATATTCATAAATGGTTTTTCCTCATTATATTGTTTCCACCAAGTGGTCATTTTGAGGAAAGCGAAAAATCTCTGTGATGTAGTTTGGTTGAATGGCTTCCGGCTGCCCCCTTACCAGGGTTTCGCCGCGACAAGCAGTTAGTTATCGCTGGGAAGAAGTCAAAAAAGATATTAGGTCGATTGGCTCAGCTGGTTAGAGCGCTCGGTTCACATCCGGGAGGTCGTAGGTTCGAGTCCTACATCGACCACAATTAAAAACAGCCCCGATTTTGGGGTTTTTTTTAACCATTCGGATCCGGTACATTGAGGTTCTCGAGATGTCCAAATCGTCACAACATATCCAGAGACGTCCTGAACCTCAGTCTCCAGTTGTGTTTTCAGTACAAATACTTGGTTAGCACCTCATTCAGATGTTTTACAAAGTCTGCTGTGTTGTCCAGCTTTATGCCTTCTAGCCGCAGGGCTTGTTCATAAAGCAGCTCGGCGGGATTGTCACCCCCCTTTTTTTCGCCTTTACGAGCTTGCTGTGCAAGCTTGCGAACAGAAGACCCAATCCGTGCATTGGATGAATAATGAGTTCTTCGCTTTGGCCGGATATCATCATTCCCGACAGGCGTCTTCACACCCAGCAGATTTGGTTCTTTTGGATGTTTATGAGGACCCTTATAATTGCCCAGACCGATCAAGTTGAGGTCTTAATAAATGGTCCCTCCTGTATACATTTATCTCATTGTTAATAGGGCCAAGCATGAAATTGATTGTGGCCAACACCTCATTGAGACGTTTGACAAAGTCTGCTGTGTTGTCCAGCTTTATGCCTTCTAGCCGCAGGGCTTGTTCATAAAGCAGCTCGGCGGGATTGTCACCCCCCTTTTTTTCGCCTTTACGAGCTTGCTGTGCAAGCTTGCGAAGAGAAGACCCCGTCCATACTAGGGCTGAATGATGAGTCCTTCGCTTTGGCCGGATGTCATCATTCCCGACAGGCGTCGTTACACCCACCAGATTCGGTTCTTTTGGATGTTTATCAGGACCCTCATAAATGCCCAGACTAATCAAGTTTAAGCCTTAATTAATGGTCACTCCCGTATATATTTGTCTCGTTGTCTAAAGGGGGCAATTATGAACATAATTCTGACCATTTTAGTTATGTCGGGCGCGTTAACAGCCAGCACAATAAATTCAGACCTGCTAGCAAGCATCCCTGTGAATGATGCAAGACCGAGTCGCTCAGTGGTTCCCTTCGAACAGAAGATCACTTGGCCGGCAAATGTTGAGCCCAGAATCTTTTCCTATGAAAGAACAGTGAAGCAGGGTGGGCTTAACCCTGAGACTGGTAGGGTGGGTGTTCGTAGAAGGCAGTATCATTATCTAGAGACCCAGGATGGTCTATTTTTGAACCCAGTCTATCCCGTTGGTTGTTGCCCCAAGTTACAGGTCGGTCCAATATCCCATTCTCCCGCTTTAGAGTATCGACCCAGCTTGCATGGTTTCCTGGGCGAGCCCCTGCTCATTTATGTGGATCCGTATAAACTCCCCGATGCTCATGGGGCGGACATGCCGCTCCTTATTGGACCGAGATTTCGAAATTAGAACTTCTTCAATGGGGGCTTTGATAATCAGCCCTCATAAAAATGTTAGGTGGCCCTTAATTGAGAATAAAACTCATATTTTTCTTACTTGTAATCTGTTCCATAGCAGGTGGCCAACAGCGTCGTCGGGCTGAGGTCTTCGATCATTTTATTGTTCAATTCTTTGCGCTGGAAGAGTTTCAACGGGAGCGCACCATTCTGCCACGGGAGCACTCTAGATATCATAGTGGGCAGGATACAATCTTAACCGAAATCATCACTGAAAAATCGTGGCAAGTTTTGAAGGATGAGGCGCTAGTCAACTCACACTATTTCCGTAGGATCTATGAGAATTTCGAACTTCGACGAGAACCTACGGGACAAAGAGTGTATGCCTATCAAGGCAATGAGAATGGGAAAGATATTCGCTACTATTTTGAATTGCAGAATGGTAAATGGTTTTTGCTTCGGAGTGAAAACCTTAGCAATTAATTTTTTGACCCAAACAGTCTGTCGAATGCTTATATATAACCAATGAAAGAAGCCAATTGATCAGATCGAAGATAATTTTATTCAGCCTCCTTCTATTGATTATTCAGAATTGTGGTACCCAAAGAACCGTGTATTCTTGGGCTTCTATAGACAGCTCTGAGCTAGGCGCAGATTCGCTGAACGCCGCTTTTCTTTTTACTGATGTGGGAGAAAAGTTGATAAGTCTGGAAAACGATATTTTCGTTGGAAGGCAATTGGCTAACCTGCATGCAACGCGTGACAGTGCCCTAATCCGTTCATTTACAAAGTGGGCTGATGAAAATAAGGACCTCCTGCCAATCATTGAAAAAGCGACTCAGTTACCAGTCTGTGATTTTTCAAGGATTTCAAATTATTACCCCTCTTTTAATCTCGCATCAAAGCAAGCAATGTATTTCCAGAAATTTGTGTTCTTGCTTTTGAGCAATGCCTGGCAGTACAATGAGGAAAGTAAATTTGATTCGGCGTTGGTGATGTATGAATCTATTTTTGGGATACTTCGAGAATTTGACACACAGCAAGAACAGCAATACTTGTCAAAGCTGATGGAAATGATGACGATATCAAACGTCACTCAAGCATTATATCATCAAATCAGAGGCATAGAGCACCAAAATATTGAATATTTCCAAGCGCTCTATTTCATAGTCCTGTCCTACCTTGAATCGCGGAAGTCTTTAGAGCCGAGTATGTATGACGAGTGTTTCCAGAAAATCGACTTTCAATCCATGGCAAGCAGGTTTTCTGCTGATCTTTTAACCAGAATTCCAGACCTCTCTGAAACTGACTTGGAACGATTTATCAACCTAGCCAGTATGAGTGCTGAAAAACGATACTTGGAATATACCGGGCAGTATTATGAATCAGTACTAAGAGCATTTCGAAGAAACAAGCCCTCTCTCGCTGACCTGAGCACAAAACTGGATAAGTATTCTGTTCAAATTCAGTCCCTGCCCCTTTCCGTTGCGATTCATCTGGGAAACTTTGAGGGTGCTGCTATTCGAATTGGAAGACTGACTGGATTCACGATTGGCGCAGTGACGAAATTTGATTTTAGTGAAGCAATCTCTGCGTACTACATAAACGATGCTGAACTCAGATTAATTTTACTCCTGTTAGACTTCAAAATTAATGACCATTATGATCTTACTATGGATTTAAACAATGTTTATACGGATGCATTTAACAGTTTCCGTCCCTTGAGAGTCTTGGAATCGCAGGAGGGCGAAGTTAGGGTCTATAGCTATGGTCCAGATAAGAGCGACGGGCATGGAAAAAATCTGCTTTTTTCTGTGGAAAACATTGAGCAACTTGAAGATTATGATATTGGGTTTGAACTTTGACCATAGCGTTTTTCTGCAATTTATGACTGGTCTGAGTGCAGGAGCGAGCTGACCTTTCAAGAGGTATTGATTTTAGTCTCGGAGCGCAAACTTTAGCGATTAATTCCTGACCTGACAGGCTCTGGGAATTAAATTTGGGTCCTGATAGGACCGCATTAGACGCATGGGGAACAAGATGAAACGATTAGAAGTTGGCTTGGCTATTGTTGCAATGTGTTTAATCATTTCATGTGTAGGGGAGCAAATAATTGAGAGGGACAAAACTGTTGTATTAAGAAGAGTTCCGCAGGCCAATCATATAGAGATGGGAATCCCAGTCAGCGATGGAGATGTACTCATTTCTGGAGGATATCAAAATACGGTTTCGAATGGCGATGCTGTTGTCTATCACGACACAACCATTATTGAGAATACATACCTGTTAAAGAAAACCATTACCTCAACACATTATTATGAATCCTCGCACCTAGTCTATGGCAATTTCGCTTATGGCTTATCCGCCAATGTGACTGGAGGAATTGGGGTTTTGTACTCGTTTGGAAACGCGCAAATACCGTCAGAATATGATTCACCTAAATTCCAAGAAAATCTCGTCCAGACTTCAGCCTATCTTAGGCTGATTGTTCCCATGGATAATTTTGATCTTGGTGTACGTCTTGATGGTTCAGTAATGGTACTTAATGGCCGAGTATTCTATAATACTGTGGAGGATACTATATGGGAAGGGAGTACTGAATATCATGAGCCAAACTCTCGAATTAGTATATTTGGCCGATATAAATATTCACCAAGAATTTCAGGTTTCATTGGTGTGCAATACCAGAATCTCACAATTATTCCCGAAGAATCGTATGAGGACACCTATTCAATTTATGGAGGTTTCAATTATAAAAACGGTGATTACTCATTTCTATCACCCTATGTCTCGATGGGGTTTCGGGGTAAACAAAACGACTCTAGCCTGATACTCAATGTCGGGATTACTCTGAGCCTGCAGAGCAATTGACACCAAACAAAGGTCTGTGACAATCGCACCAAGAGGGGAAAACTTAGCGAAGATGTCTTCGCATAATTAAATTAATTACCAGGTCAAGAGCCTGGACATGCGCAGCAAAAACCCAGAGCGTTATATCAAAGATGCAGTTCAGTTAACTAAAGGGGGAATGAGTGAAGAAAGTAAAAAGCATCATTATTGTAGCTACATTGATAACGAGTATCGTTGCTGCGAGTGATTTTGACCAAAATGTGTACTCGCAATATAGAATAAAGGAATTATCATACACTGTTCCTCAGTTTAAAATTGATGGGTATCTCGACCAGGACAATGATTTCTTTGATGAGTACGTCGGTGACACATTGGACTACCATCGGATTGAAAAATATTTTAGGCTTTCTACCACATCATTACTTCATCATTACTTTGAGTCAGAAGATAGGGTCATATCAACGGGGCTACGGATTTACCGCTATCGAAGGAATTCTGATTTTCACTATGATAGTTATCGAATCTCTGATAGGGGTAGTCACTTGGTTCGCACTGATATCGATTTCAACTTCACAGGTCGTTTTTATCCATTCTCAAGCAATCTCTTTTTGCGTTCGAGTCTAGATAGTTATCGTCATGTAAACCGAGATGAATCGACGCAAGAAGTGCTGGAACTGACCAGTGAGGTCCCTTCCTCCGAAAGAACGACAGGACTCGCAGTTGAACAAGATGTTGAGCTGGGCTTGGGAATTGGTTTCGGCAGAGTACGAAATGTTACTTCGGTACACCAGGCTATTCTCATATTCAATAAATTGCACAAAATATTTCCTGAAATGCCAGAAACAAGTTTGGAAGCTTTGATTGCAACTGCCCAAACAGTTCAGAGTCGAAAATATTTTCTCGCAAATCACTACAGGTATAATAAATACTTTTGGGAATCATTGTCCCTTGTCCTTGATTCTCTCGGGTATGAAGTGTCTGAAATGGATCCTGAATCAGTATTTTTTGTGAATGAGTCGATGAGTGAAATCCATTATTCAAGATACATTGGCTGTAGATGGGATGTGAATGTTCATGTGAACTATAACAAGCTGGCAAATGAACACATGGACTATGGAAATCAGGATACACTTCTAAATAGTGAATCTGAATGGCGTGAAGATTCTTATATTGCCATTAATCCCCAGTTTGAGTGGTTTCTTCCGACATCCTTGAAATCTCAGTATCATTTCACAGCAGGATTATTGGCTGGACCTACGCTTCAAACCGATCGGATCTATAGTCAGAAGTATATTTTCGAATCTTCCCTGGGATATAAGTATGATATTTCAGATCGGCTTAGTTTTGCAAACACCATTGCTTATCGGTATCAACAAAGGAATGGGGATACGATGACTTTTGATAGTAGTTGGTCCTTCAATCCCGTTTTCAAATACTACCTCATAGATTATGCCTATATTAGCCTAGACTATAAGTTCAGTCATTTGAAGGACAATGTGCTGCAGGAAGATCCGCCGAAATACCGGAGGTTTAGAGACAATCGCATACTATTAACTCTGACACTTGGGCCCTCGTCTCCTTCTGTGGCCACATCGCTATAGTTGATACATTGGCTTAGTCTCAATATTGAAATGCGACAGTGGTAAGGGGGATTCTTATTTTGAGCAACCGTCGAGTAAGTGAAGTCCAGGGCAGGCAATGGGCTGTCCGATGTAGCAAAGCCATGGATGGTTACACTTTTCGGGTGAACAACGCAGGGCGATAGATATTTTCTAAAAAGAGGGGATTCATGAAATCAATTCGAAGTACTCTAACTCTGGTAGTTATCTTTACATCAACATCTTTTGGGCAATTTACACCAGCAGATTCAGTTGAAAAAATACACTCTCGATATCAGGAGCATTCAATCTATCTAAAGCATGCGATGTTCATCTTCAATTATAAGGTTGTTCAAAATGACCTTGAGTATCGTGGAGGAAAACACTTTAAAAACCTGCCCCAGTATATGAGCGAGTCTCCCAAAGATCAAAAGTTTGCCATGCGAGCGGTTGAACGAAGAGAAATTGTTGACAAGGTGTCCATGGTTGGAATGGCGATATCAGTTTACGCTCTCTATAAGGGGTTAAATGATGGAAATAGAGATTTAGCCCAAATTGGACTCGTAGGGTATGCAACGATACCATTCGTACTGTCGCTTGAGACCATTCGATTAAGGAATGAGTTGAGTAGATTGGTTTATAATCATAACAAATCACTTCTCAAATAAAGCACTATCTGATAAACGCCAGACAAGTTTGTCTCGCCCCGATGTGAGATTCAGCTGACCTCCCACGTGGGAAGTAGTACTTGAGAATGAATCAGAGCATACACTTGACACGGTTGTCCCGGAACTTTTGTCTGGGTAGCAAATCCTTTAAAAAGAGCTGCTTTCCCAGTGATTCCCATGAAAGGCAAGGCTTTTCAAGTGAACACGCAGGGCATTAAGCACAACCCAAAAGGGAGAGTCTTTGAAAATATTTGAAGACATCGCGCTTGTATCTGAAATACTTAACAAATGGAAACCCGAACTTGGTGTAGATCACCGGGGCTATGAGAACCATGTTAATCGCATGATTCGATTTTGCTTTATGCTCCATGATTGGAATGAGAAGGAGCAAACAAAAATCATTATTGCTGCTTGCTTTCATGACCTTGGAATATGGACCCATAATACTTTTGACTATATCCAGCCCTCAATTTCACTGGCTGAGGACTATCTCCAGGAAAATAAATTAAAAGCCTGGACCGCAGAGATTTCAACCATGATTGAATCGCATCATAAACTCACTCCCTATGAGAATCGAGACTTGAGGTCGGTAGAGATATTCAGGCAAGCTGACCTGATAGATGTAACTCTAGGTTGTATCAGATTTGGACTCACCAAAGATCAAGTTAGAGGCGTCAAACGACAATTTCCCAATGCAGAATTTCATAAGCGTTTGGCAAAATTGATTTTTTCAAGGTTCACAACCCATCCATTCAAGCCATTTCCCATGGTTAAATGGTGAAACTAACAAAGGCCATTGGCTGAATAATTCAAGAGCTAGGACATAGAAGCATGGGAAATATGAAAGTAAATGGTTAAACCTTCCATATTTACGAGAGAATTCGATGCACCAAGACAGTTGGTCTTTGATGCCTGGACCCAACCGGAGCATTTGAAGAACTGGATGTTCCCCATGCCAGGTGTCACTTGTGAATATGTCTCTTCCAATATTGTAGCAGGTGGATCTTCACTCCACAAAATGAGTTTTCCAAATGGACATGAAATGTGGTTGTTGACCAAATATGAATCGCTGGAATCACCGAAGAAAATCGTATTCAGGCAGTATAACTCCAATGCTGATGGGGACATTCTTCCTAATATGCAGATGGGAGATTGGCCTGAAGAAATGCGGGCTACTGTCCTATTGGAAGAGAATGCTGGCAAAACCCAACTCCAACTGATCTGGGAGCCCGTGGATGCGACCCAAGTTGAACTGGATACGTTCGAAGCCTCACGGTCACAGCACAGCAATGGTTGGGAATTTGGTTTCGATCAACTGATCAGTTATCTGGAGACTCTCTAAACCCAATATTCAATAATCTGTATTGAGCTAAATGTGAAACCGCCCTGTAAATTGCAGGGCGGTTTTGTTTCGTATTTCTAAAGGGACATACTGGATGGCACCAGCATGTTCAGAATTGATTTAGAGCGCTTTGGC
>Ga0222628_1000828_pt1 | contig 11346 bp, 11 predicted proteins | sample AntAcemetageno95_FD_179860 | JGI IMG/M metagenome (GOLD analysis project Ga0222628, IMG submission 179860) | Saline water microbial communities from Ace Lake, Antarctica - #95 | ecosystem: Environmental > Aquatic > Non-marine Saline and Alkaline > Saline | place: Antarctica: Ace Lake | collected...
AGCTTTAGAAAAATAGGATTACGAAAAAACGTATGCCTTAACGAAACAACGTGGAGAAATTACGGATATAAAAGAGAATCACAATTCTTCTCATTCTTTGCTGATGATATGAAGTTGATGAGTTGCTATGTTATGACTTGGAAAAAAGTATAAAATAAACTTGCAACCCGAAGATCACAAGCTTATATTGTAATTACTCTAATAATTACGATATGAATATACAGAAACAAAGACGAAAATCAAGTTTAACCCAACGAAGACTTAAAGAGGTTTTTTCTTATAACAAAGAAACTGGTGTTTTTATTCGCAAAATTAAAGTATCAATAGGAACTCGTGTTGGAGATATTGCTGGATGTAGATCTGGTGGGTACTTATCCATCTGCGTTGATGGAGAATCTTACTTGGGATCAAGACTCGCGTGGCTCTATGTATATGGAGAATTCCCAAAATATAACATTGACCATATAAATCAAAATCCATTTGATGATAGAATTGCAAACCTTAGAGATGTTACTCAAGCAGAAAACCAAAAGAATCATCCAATACAGAAAAATAATAAATCAGGTGTTCCTGGGGTATCTTGGGATAAATCAAAAAACAGATGGAGGGCACATATCCAAGTTAATAATAAAAGCATATTCCTGGGACGATTCAGAAATAAATCAGATGCAATCCTAACTAGAAAAAAAGGAGAAGAAAAATATGGATTCCATAAAAACACTGGACAAGAAAAACAGAATCCAATCTTATTTGCCCTCTAAGCGTTTAAAATATATTAGTAGATAGATACTACCCCTCTCTCTTTAATATCCTCTCCGAGATACAGAGCTGTTATATGGAACATATCAGGGGACACCTTCCCGTTGAAATCTTCACCAATTAACTTATCTCTATGTTTTACGTATTCACTCCGTGCTTTTTCTTGTAATCCACTCTGTTTTAAATCAATCAACCCAAACTTTTTATCTTTCATTTTATACAAAGCCATAGCTTCGTGTGCGTTCAGTGTTTCTTGAGCTACGAGATCATTACGATACGTTCTCATATCTGCTGTATTTATTTGTACAGTTCCAGTCGCAGCTATTCCTGCGATTCCTATTCCCAACGCTGCCCGTGTTAAAAATTTTTTCATTAAAATCCTGAGCCAAAAAATACTGCGTTTCCACCTGCTACTGAGAGAACTACAACGATTCCGTTAATTATGTATTTCTTCATTTTTTTTCAATAAGTATTGCCAATCTTTCTTTAAACTCCTTGCTCCATACCTCTTGCTTTTGTGTGAACTGCTCAGGTGTAATTTTCCGAGACTTTAACTCATCAACATATTCCTGTTGCATATCTGCGTCAGCCTGATGCAAAGCGGAGATGTCTTCATTCATTGATTGTATTGTATTATGATTTTAAAAAGAGAAAAAGAGTCAAAGTGTCGAATCAGTCCTTGAGGCACCGAAGGGAGAACCCGTGGTACTTATTGCCTGCAACGCGGTAGACGGTAGAGTAGCCCGAATTCAAGGACCGCCTCCAAGCACTTGCCGAGCTATACTGGGAAGATGACCAGACGCCTACATAGGAGCCACTACTGTAGAAGCCTCCTGTATCATTTCGGTAGCCCGCTAAAAGAGCGGAAAATCCAGAAGTGCTACAATTACTACTTCCGAAGCATTTGTCAACGGTCTTCGTTTTATCCCCTTCGTTCGTTCCACGCCATCCAGTGATATCTTGTTGAGCTGTACTCATTCCCAATTGCCCCTCAAGCGTTTTCCATTCCGTATCGGTAGGGATATGCCATCCATCAGGACAAATCCCTTGGTGGGGCGTAGTTATCTGTGCAGAGCAGTCGGTGTACGCACAGTTTGCCGGTAAATCCATCGCTTCCTGCCATTCGTAAAGAGCTCCATTTGCCGTACAATTCGCTTCATCATTGCTGTAGCAGTATTTCAATGTTGTTCCTCCAGTTTCTCCACGCTGACAACTGGCATAGGTTTCTGTTGTACAGTAGCATTCGATTCCTCCAATAGTCTGGACGGTTCCTGCATTTCCAGCACAGGCGGCAGTGATAGCCGTTGAACCCGGGTCATCTATCTTTGTTCCCACATTCATATACTCTTGCATCCAAACTTGGTCACCAATCTGTACCCATTTCGTTACAGGTTTTGTCTGCGTGAGTTGTTGATTGATTTGCACGATTGATAATTCTTTCCCGAACAATTGAACACTCGCCAAAGTACCGTCAAAATATGTCGTTTCTTTTCCAATATCTAAATCCGAAGCCGAAAATCCTGTCGCCGTTGTAATCGCTACATGATGCCAATCAGTATCAAGAGTAGAAGAAACAGAACCGTCAACGTAAATCGTTGGAGAAGAAAATCCTGTCGCTGTAATTGTTCCACTGGAAACTTCAATCGTATGAGTTCCTCCGTCCAAGTCCATAATATCTTCCGAGGTCGTTGTTGGTTTTATCCAAAACGAAACAGTGTTTACTGTCTTTCCTGTATCTCCAACATCTATAACGTCATTCACTCCATCAAACCGAGTGTAATCCCCTCGATAGGACTCCCCTGTCCATGTGCCGTGATTCCTCCATGGAGTTTTATCACTCACCACCGTTGCGGATTGTTTATCGTTTCTTTCCAAAGTCCATTCTCCGACCTTTTGTGGAGAGTAGGGCATGTTTGTAGGGTTGAGTGCAGGATCAACTTTTGTAGAAAATCCACCGCTCGTGATAACCGTGAAAGCCGAAGCTGTCCCGATTGTCAAAAGTCCGAGGGTGAGTATTAAAAGTTTTTTCATTAGAAGTTTGAAATCAATGCCCAAGTATCAGTTGATTTACACAAACACAAAGCCCCATCTCCTGCACCTGTATCCGCACAATCGTCAGAGTCGGTATCCTGAAATACCATTCCGACACTACAAGTCGCTGGCAAAGCCGTTCCGTTTGCAATCTCTAGTGTAGAACCGCCAGAATTTACAGCCCCAACAAAAGTAGTCGCTGTTACAGTTCCTACTACTTCAAGAGCCGTAGAGGGTGTAGTTGTTCCTATTCCTACTCCCTGATTCTGAATCCCTCCAGCACTGTCTGCTTCTGCGTAAATTGTCAAAATGTCGTTTGCGTCTACTGCGAATGAGTAGCCCTCTACTACCCCCGCCGCAGGTGTAGCCGTAACTCCCATATCCACGAGAGTAACAAGTCCTGAATCGTCAGATAAGTCCAAAGTTCCAATATTGATTGCCGTTCCAAATTCTACCTCGTCAGAAGCGTTTACTTTCATTGCGTTGATTGTTCCTGTAGTAGCGTTATCTGTCCAAGTAAGCCACATATCGTTGGAAGCCATTTGAACATATGAAACGGTATCTTCAACAAGTCGGAGCATTTCTTTTGCCCCTGCAATCAAAGAGAGTTGGTCAGCGGCATTACTTCCTATTCCTGTGTCTGCATCAGACCTTGTTGGTACAATATTTGGAACAGTAGCAGTTGGGGTTTCATCGAGAAGAGCAGATTTAGTATTGCTTTCATTTCCTAAATAAGTATTTGTAAATGACCACTCAAGAGTGCCACCAACAGAAAGCCGCAAAGTGTCATCATCACTCTCATAAAACCCCGTATCGCCATCTCCAAAAGAAAGAGTCGGAGTTGCTGCGTCGTTCACAAGCGGAAGATTAAGAGCACTCCCTATAACGGGAGCCTGATTTATGGAAACTTCGCCAGTATCACTGACTCGAATTCCTTCATCTCCTCCATCATTTGAAAGCCAATGGTCATTAAGTTGAATATTCCCTACCGCCGCACCGTCAATAACAAGTGTATTGATCGTGGCAGTTCCAGTTACAGTAAGACTTGCAAACGTATTTGTTCCCGTAGGAGTAAGACAATTACTACCATCGAAATTACAAATAGAAGTCGCTATAGCACTTCCCATGCGATAATCAGTACCTACTTGGTTCCAATCCACACCGCCTATAGCGAAAGCAGAATTTAACAAGGCAAATAGTCCAAACGAAGCCAGTATCAGTTTTCTCATAAGTTTAAAATTTGATTAACACCAACCGTGTCTTTACCTACTGTAATGAATACTTCTGAATCCGCAGTAGCATTAGTATCAAGAATAAGGTTTACGTCTTCAATGAATTGTCCTTGTACAGAGAATCCACCAGAAGTCATATTCCCAAGCGTTGCCGTAGGAACATTCCCATCGACACAATATCGAATTGGTTGCCCGTTGTTTACACGAACAATAACAACATCTCCCTTTAGGAGTTCTTTAATATTGCCATCAGCCAATAACTGAGTTTTGAGGTTGATAACAGTTGAGCTAACAGTTATTTGTGCGTTAGCAATAGTGCCGAACTTAATAAATGACATAGTATATGGTTAAATTACACACGAATTATACCACACCCAATAAAGTAAAAAAGCAAATAACCACTAAAAAAGGGCTGGTTTTACCCAACCCCTTTATTAAACCCCCGTAATTAGTGTCCTAGTCAGGAACTACAGCAGCTACAACCGCTCCGATTGCACTGTACGCGTGAGCCATCCAACCGATTGTGTTACTAATTTTCACAACCTTCATTACTTCTGTATCTGTACAGAGGTATTCTTTCGTACCATCACAATCTTCAGAATTGATTTCTTCTCCTGAAGCTGCTGGTGTACGCATTTCAAAGTTTGCACCTGCACTACAAAGAATCGTGATCTCGTGTCCGTCTTTAGTATCTGCGAGAGCTGGAAGAACGATCCAATCGTTTGCATCCGTTACTACTCCTTCTACAGAAACAGAACAAGCATCGTTACGAACAGTTGAACCAGATTTATTATCTGCTGCTGCTGTAAGAACTTGTGCTACATGGGAATCATCCCCATCTTTATTTTTAACCTTTGTACCATCTTCAAGATAGATACCGTCCGCAGCATCTTCTCCAATAGTGGCTTTATGAAAGAAATTGATTGTACCGTTGCTCATATTTAGTGTGTTAAGAATTAAGCACCAGAATCATACCTTTCTTATTTCGCTTGTCTCAAAATGAGCGTAAAATGTTTATATGAGGTATTTCAGACTTCCACAAACGAAGGCAGCTATTGGGATGGTCGATGATGTGAAAGATGCTTTTCACGAAAAAACAGACTCGAAGGCGATTATGCTGTTAATGCGTTGGGGGTATATTCGTATGTTCGGAAAAAACTACAAGCAAAAAGACTTGCAATCAGATCACAAGTCTTTAAGATGAATTTACTACTAATAAATTCTAATGGATAATATACGAAGAAAACGCAAAGTCAAAGATTTTACAGGACACAGGTTTGGAAGACTTGTTGTTTTAAAAGAGTGTGAAAAAATAACATTCCCGTGTGGACACAAAGAGAGGGCAGTATCTTGCCTATGTGATTGTGGAAATAAAAAAATAGTACAACTTAGAAGTTTAAAATCAGGTCATACTAAGTCATGTGGATGCTATAACAAAGAGCAAACACTTAAAGCAAACCAATCACATAAAATGACACACGAGAGGATATATAGAATATGGACAAACATTAAAACCCGTTCATCCAATCTCCAAGCATTTTCTGTTGGTCGTTAATATCAATATCCATTCTTTTGAATGGTTTTTCAAAAATTCTCTTAACTTCATAAATCATGTGAGTACCACCTTCTGCCATTTTTAATTCTAGCATATTCTCACCCACAACTAATATTTCTGAAACAACTCCATCCCCTTTCTGAACCTTTATAGATAAATCTCTATATCCGTCAGAAGGATTTTCATATCTATTTTTCTTGTTTACAATTTTATAACCTTGTTTTTTAAGTGATGCTAGTATAGCTTTCTCACTTGGCTTCCCTGTTGGTATTATTGTTGTTCTAAGTCCGCCTTGTATTGTTTTCCCTCCCTCCATTTTCTCAGTCATTCGTTTTACCCCCTTGACTGCAAACTTTTCAGCATTTTCCATTAGCGAATTTCCAGTATCTTTTGCAACAGTATCCATATCTTTTAAAAATTCATCTTTAGTTGCTGTTGCTTGTTTGTGTATTTTATTAGCTTCTTTTTAAAATTTAGCTTTTGTTAATGTAGACTTCATCTCTTTAAACCTTTCTCTCCCAAAACTTTTCAACACTCTCTGTCCCATCTTACCTCCGAAGAATTCGGCAAGCATGTACTCAGCAACAAGAGAAGTTCCACCAGTAGCAAACCCAACTCCACCCCTCAAAAGATTCATGTTCTGTAAGAGTGCTGTCTGACTTCCTCTTGTAAGAGCACTTGATTTTGCAAGTGCTTGATTTAGTGTATCTAGGTTTTTCAATAGCTTCACCTGTTTGGGTGAAAAGATGATATTTAGCTTTTCTTCTCCGATGGCTTTCATTTGTCTTGAAAAACCAGTAGGTGTAAATCCATCTCCTCCTGCCCTTCGAGACTTCCCGATAATGTTTGACAGAAACTTTCTTTGTAGCTGTAGTTTAATATCGCTTCCAAGAGTCTCATACATTATTCTTATCTCGTTTGCAGAAACATTCGTCTTCGTTAGAAACTCGGCTATCTTATCGAAATCTCCTTTCTCTGTAAGTTTTTTTACCTTCTGTACAAATGGTCTAGCTTCGATGTCCTTAAACTTTCTAAAGAGTGCGTTTGCTTCTGCTAGTGGTTTTTTCATTTGTGGTAATACTTCTCCGAGAGAGGTATCAAAGTCTTTCTTCAAAGAACCATAAAGTTTTCTAAAAATCTTTTCCTCTGTGGTAGGATTAAATGATTGGAAGTTTGCTTTTTCTCCAATTTCTTTTAAAACAGCCCTTCTCTGTGCCACTGACTGAGTTTCGTTAAACCCTTTTCTAAGTATTCGTAAAAATGGAAGCTCAGGGGATGCTACTCCAACTTCTTCTGCCAATGCTTTTCTTTCAATTAGGTCATCCAAAAGTTTAACAGTTGGTGAATCCTGTTTGAATACAGTCGTTACTCCTGTCGTATCTGCAAGTTCTTCTGCTGCATTGTAAAGGTCTTTTATTGTTTTGTTGTATGCTGCTTCAACTTCTTTAAATCTGTTTGAAACAGTCTCTCCAAGAGTCGCAGAAGAAGGAGCTTCTTTTTCTATCTCAGTCACAATATCATCAAATTTCGATACTGCCTTTTCTGCTCGTTTTTTAATTTGTCCACCAAACAACCCTTCTCCAAGCAGTTGCTCGCCCTTAGAAGCTATGCCAGAAGTTGTAGCAGAAGCAGGAAGCTCAATCCCAAAACTCCTTGCTATTTGCTCTGCTTCGTTTTCTCCGACTTTCCCCAAGTCTTTTGCTCGTTGTAATATGGATGGTCTTTCTGCTTTAGGTATCTGTTTAAAATATTGCTTCCATTGTGGAACACTTAATTCGACTGTACCAAGTTCCAATCCTACAACCTTCTGAAATCCTTTTTGAACTGGTTTTCTTGCTAGACCACCTGTTAATACATCTATACCGAATTGTAAAAAGTTCCCAGCAAGTCTGTAGCTTCTTGCTCCTTCTGGGTTTCTGGCTTCATATTCATCCCACGCTTTCCCAATTTCTGTTACAGCATCAGCAACTGTCTTTCCACCAGTATTCGGTATTTCAGACTCAGCAACAGCAGTCCCTACTTTCCCGAATGTCTCACCTATTTTATCTTCTGTACTTTGTGTGAATGGGAGCTTCATTGCTGTCATAAAGATTGCTCCAATGTAATCAACAGTAGTCCCCAATACTTGATTGGCTGTTTCTTTTATTAATTCCTGTGCTTCGCCAAAATCTGACATATCAGTATTAATCATAAGCTCGGCAAGTACATCACCTCGTTCTTTACTTCTTTCTGAGATTCCTTCTCCTGCTTCTCTAATATCGGATGGAGCATCAATAATTGCTCTCGGAAGTGCAGTAAGACCTCTTGTAAAAGGATTATCTGTTAAATTCTTTGCAAATCTTTTGGAAAATCCATCTACAGGTATTCCAGCAATAACGGCTCTCGACATTAGATTGCTACCAGCCCTTCTTTCTTCTGGTGCTTCAGGTGCTTCTTTTGTTTCTCTATTTAATCCACCAGCAGCACTAAAAATATTAAGTGCTTTTTCGTTAATATCGTCAACAATTGGAGTTTCAACTGATTGTGCAACAGGGTCTGTTTCAACCCCTATTTGAGTTTCTTGATCTGGTGGTGTTGTTTGTGCTCCACCGAGTATTTCGAGTGCCTGTGTGTTTATATCAGCCATTATGCGTTTTGATTAGACTCTTTTGAAATTATTTTTTTGACCTCACTGAGAGTAAAATCACCTATCTCTTCTCCTTCTTCATTAAAATTCAAGAAATTAAGAATTTTTGATGGATCTTTCACCCCCTGTGAAATTAGGTCTCTTACGGCATTTGTTCTTGATGCCAATATGTTTTGATTAAATTGAGGACTTTGATTAAATTGTGAGTTTCTTACAAATTCTTTTATACTTCCAACTGTTATGTCTCCTCCGTTTTTCGGTCTCCATAGTTCGTTTACGTCCCATTCATTAGAATCCTTTTTAAATAAAATTCTACTGTCTGGGTCTCCTACGCCATCTGGTGCTGCTATAGCCATATAAACATCTTCTGGTGTTTGTAGGTCGCTTGTGTTAAATCCATGTGCCTTTGCCTTCATTTCAAAGTATTCTCCTGCAAGTTCCACTTGTCCCTCTCTTGGTAGCTTCCTGATTTCTTCTATCGTTGTTCCAAGTGCTTTCGCTGTAGATGCTGTAAACTGAATCATTCCACTAGCACTTCCGTGTGGATTTTGTATTGCAGGGTTAAGTGTCCCAGCTGTTTCTATGTTCATAGCTCTTATAAAAGATTCTGGATTTATACCAAGTCTATCAGAAACATCATTAACAGATGTATTAAATGTTTCATCTGGTTCGATTCTTTCAAATTTACCGCCTACTGTTGAATTTTTTTTTTGCTCACCCTGTATATCTTCTTTTGTGTCAATTAAATCCAACACCTGTCGTCTTTGTTCTGGTGTTGCCTCTTTAAACAAGTCTATTGTTTGGTTGTTAAACCCTGCTTCCTCTAGCCTTGGCACAAGTGCAGAGTTCTCATATACTCTTAACTTTAAATCATCATTTAAGAATGTTTCAGCATCGTCTAGTGTCGGAAGACCCTTTTGTCTCCTTCCAGCGTTGTGTCTCAGTAGTGCGTCTTCTGATAAAGCAGATAGTACTGATCTTGCGGTTCGTGGTTGGTCTGCCATGCTTACCAAAAATGGTCTTAGTTGCTCTAGCTCTGTTTCTGTAACAGCCGTTCCTCCAAAAGCTCTACGGTCTACTGCCATAAGTTTTGCCATCCTTGATGCTAGTCGTTGTGCCTTGTCCACCTGTATTTGGTCAAAATTAAGCCCCTTAAACACACTATCTGGGATCGTTGCTTTCCCTGCCTCAAATTTAATCTTATCAAACCGTCCCATAAATTTATCGCCAACATCATCTATAAGACCAATAATCTCATCAGATGTTCTTAAAATAGCATCTGTTGATGCCTGACTGAATTCTGATTCAACCTCTGGTAAAAGTGCGTTCTCTACCGCAGTAATAGCTCCCATTGGGCTATTTAAGTTTATTGGTGCTGATATATTCGCTAACTCAAAATCAGGTGCAGTTGCTACTTTCACACGAAGATATTTTGCCAAATCAATCTGGTCATTATTTACAACAATAAACCCTTTCAGTTCATCGACTATATCTTGTACCCCTCGCCCCCTCCTAACATCAGCTAGGATTTCTTTTTGTCGCTCTCTTTTTTCTAAGATAGCATCTTTTAGCTTTGTTGGGAGTTGTCGCATTACCTGTGTAATAATTCTTTGTTCTTCTGGTGTTCCTTTTGAGCCACCGAATCTTCTCCCCTTTTCTGTAATTAAAGCTCTCTGTTGTGCATCTGGCAGGTCTTTGATTGCTTTTCCAAACTCTGTTTCAGAAATAAACCCAGCAACAGCACTATCAAGGAGGTTTTCAAACTGTGGAGCAAATGTCGTTCCTCCTGCTTCATCGCCACCCCCCAATATTGATACTCCTTCTAGGTCTGAAAGTTCATCTTCTACGACAATTCTCCCTGCTGTTTTTAAATTTGGAGAATCTTGTAATTCTAATAACGCAGCTTTAACAATTTTGTCACCAGCTGTTGTTCCACTAAAATCTTTCTTTAAACCCTTTATGTATTGATAAACATCTGAGCCATCATTTTGTCCCCCGTCTTCTAAAATATCACGCTTCTGTATATTCAATTTTGTTAGACCCATGGTTTCATCATCATAACCGAGTACATCAATCTGGAATGCCTCTTTTTGTTGTTGCACGTCTCTGGCAGTAAAACCACGCTCCTTCATATACTTTTCTGCATTAGACACATTATTACTAAACGCAGAAACAGCAGTCTCTAGTGTAGTAGAACGGTCAAATCCTTCTGTGAATATTTTAGAATCCAACCCTTTCGCGATATCAGCATACTTAGGATCCTTAATTGCTTCTTTTTCTCGTTTCTTGTATTCAGCAATCGCAGCAGTAAACCCAATCGTACTACCGATTCGAGCCTGTTCCTTCTGGATATTAAACGCTCCTGTCGCTTGGTCTTGAGCAAGTTTTCTGTTCAACTTACCTTCTACAGAATTCCCTTTTGCCACCGCTAGATCAATACCAGCCTGAGCAGATTTCTGTTTGTTTTCAAATACCCGAAGATCATCATCAATACTCTTAAACTTATCGTCTTTAATTTTTTTATATTTTCGTGCCTGTTCAGCAAGTTCAGCTCTTCCATCATCAGTAAGATTCCCATTAACCGTGTTAGCAGCAGTAATACGTGCCAATTCGTTTTCCTGAGCTTCCCCGTTAGTTTCAAGCCAATCATCCTTTGCTTCTTGTACATCCTCCTTTGCACGGTCTGTAGCGTCCTGTGTAACGGTTTTTTTATTGATAAGGGGTTCACCATCATCTGTAAAGGTTAGAACGTCCTCAGGGCTCATATTTAAGTCAGCACGTATTTTTTGTTCTTGGATAGTAAGCTCTTCTTTTACGTTCTCGGAAATCTCTTGTACGAGTGACAACATATTCCCTTGAGCCTTCGTGTTTAGGAAATCTCGTGCAGCTCCCTTCTGAGCTGGGGAAAGTAGGTCGAAATTCGCAGATAATACTTTCAATGAATCATCTCCAAGTGTACTTACTGTCCTTGAGAGTTCTTGAGCAGCTAACTTATTCTCTTTACTGAGCTTGTCTTTAATCGGTGCTCGACCTGACTCAGCAGAAATAGAGTCTGGTATAAATGATTGTTTATTTTCCTGACGTTGAGCGTTCAGGATTTTTTGGTTTGTAGTAAGAGCTGTAAACTCAGGGTTCGCAATAGT
>Ga0222628_1000832_pt1 | contig 11299 bp, 18 predicted proteins | sample AntAcemetageno95_FD_179860 | JGI IMG/M metagenome (GOLD analysis project Ga0222628, IMG submission 179860) | Saline water microbial communities from Ace Lake, Antarctica - #95 | ecosystem: Environmental > Aquatic > Non-marine Saline and Alkaline > Saline | place: Antarctica: Ace Lake | collected...
AATAAATTTGCAGGAGCAACGCTAAAAAAGGAATGGACTAATATCTGCGCATGGGAAGCCAAAAGCCAATGTAAACAGCAATTTGATAAAGTTTTTATAACTTATCATTGGTATTGCAAAAACAAACGTAAGGACTTAGACAACATCTGTTATGCCAAAAAATTCTGTAATGATGGACTGGTGAACGCAGGAATATTGCTAAATGACGGTTGGAATAATGTCACAGGGTTTTTAGACAAGTTTTACATAGACAAAGACAATCCGAGAGTTGAAGTCGAGATAGAAGAAAGGAGCTAAAAAAATGATGGATAAAATCGGAGTATATCAAATTGAAATAAATAATAAAAAATATACATACGAAATAAAATATTTCTACACAAATAACAAGCTTGAAGAAAAAAAGGCAAAGGCACTTTTGAATTAAATTTTAAAATCGGGAAAAAATTAAAAAATCTTTTCAAGGCACAAAACATTATAGCTGAAAAGGAAAATGCAATGGGCGTGTTTATACTTTATCACGATTTGATTAAGAAAAAGAGGGTTATATGAAAAAATACTTTTTAACCATATTATCAATCGCACTAATAGCAAGTTTCGTCATAACCTCACGAGAAACGCAAAAACTGACTTCTCTTGTCATTTTACAGCAAGAAACGATAAGTTACACCACCGAACGCATGAACGACTTAAAAGCGAAAATAGACGCATTAGAACAGACACTTGGAGAGGATATAGGGCAGATAAGAATTGCGAATGAATATTTAATGCAAGAAATTGAGAGGGGGAATGAGTAATGAAACACATTGTAAGTTATTCGGGAGGAAAAGACAGCACAGCTATGTTGTTGATGATGATAGAAAAGAATATGCCGATTGATGATATTGTTTTTGCGGATACAGGGCTTGAATTCCCTGAAATGTACCCTTATTTAGAAAAGGTCGAAAAATATATCGGTAGAGAAATAACAAGAATTAAGCCTCTACTTACGTATGAAGATTATTTTTATAGAAGATATAAAAGAGGTGGAAAAATAGGTAAAACATATGGTTTCCCTTGCATGAATGGTGCATGGTGTAATTCGCATTTAAAAGTATATCCATTGAGGAAATATGAAAAAACACTAGGAAAACATATTTCATATATTGGCTATGCAGCAGATGAGCCTAAAAGATACAAAAGATTAAAAGAATATCAGAAAGCACTATTGTACGAATGGGGTATAACGGAAAATCAGTGTTTAAAATATCTTGAAGAAAAAAATCTGTTGAATCCTTTATATAAAAAATTTAGGCGGTTAGGGTGTTGGTGCTGTCACAACCAGAGTAAATCAGATTTAAGAATATTGAGAAAAGATTACCCGGATTTATGGGAAAAATTATTGCAATATGATAAAGATAGCCCAGTAAAATTTAAGATAAACAAAACGGTGCATGATTTCAAAGAAGAGTTTGATATGGAAGATAAGCAAGCGACAATATTTGATTGAGGGGGAATGAGTAATTATGAACAACACGAATTTAGAAGTTCTAAAAGGATGGTTGTCTCCAGATGGTGAATTTATAGAGTGTAGCTTTATAGAGCATCTCCAAAGTGCGTATGAAATAGTAACAAATGTTTTTCCTAATAAGTACAAAAGGCTAAGAATAGACAGGCCTATTTGTGAGGAAGATTACATACTTGAAAGGGGATATATAAAGATAGGGGATTTGGGTGTTTTCTTCCCAATGGATAGTGATTTTGTTCCCTTGGGTATAACACCATTGCAGACGCGCTGGATTCTTAAAAATCTGGGAAAGTTCTCACCTTTACAAAAGGAGAATATTTTTGATGGGATTGTAAAAATTGAAGAAGCCAAAGAATTGAGAAGGGGGGAATGAGCAAATGATAGGTAAAGAAATTGGCAAACATTATTTAGTTTGTGATATTTGTGGAGATTACGAAGAATTTGATACTTGGGGTGAAGCAGTCGACTTTAAGAAAACCGAAGGTTGGGGAAGTAAAAAAACAAAACAAGGATGGATGGACTTGTGTCCAAATTGCAAGGAGGATAAAGAATAATGAGTAATTATGAACAAATAGTATCAATTGTTTCGATAAGTATAGCGACAATAGCGTTTTTATACTTTTTTTAAAACCCTAATAATTTAACAATCGTGTCATGATGTTTGCAGGGGGAGAGATCCCCCAGACACGAAGAAAGGAGAGAGTGATACATAATGACAGGTAAAGAAAAAATGATTGAATATTGCGAAAAAAAAGTCCAATTTTGGACAGAGCAAATTGAAAATGTAAAGCAAAACAAGAGAATTGAACACCATTGCCCTTACGAGATAGGTTTTAAAACAGATTGTATAGAAGTGACAGCAGAAGAATGCAAGAAAGTAGGAGCAATAAAAGCAATGGAGCAAAGTTGTGATAAGTGCTGGGGCAAAATTTATAAAAAAAGTTGTTAGGAGGGGTTTAAATGACTGATACAAAGAAAGCCATGTTTATTCTTAAAGGTAAACGGTATAATATCGAATTAATAAAATACCCAAAAGAAATTGAAGAACTTGCTGAATTTTATATAACCGATAAACCTTATACCCAAGAAGAATTTGAAGAGATTGAAAAAACAGAGGTATTAGAACTTGAAGAAATTACAGTAACAATGGTATATAAGGGTAATGAATTAATTTTTAAAACTATGGGAGGACAGGGCTATGTAAATGGTTGCATAAGAGATGGATATATGGGGAAATTATATTGAATAGAATAAAGAATAAAGAATTATACATTTTAATAATGCCAACGATAATATTATTTTTCGTATTCCTATATATCCCAATGGCAGGATTGATTGTTGGGTTTAGAAAATATGATGTAGTGTCAGGGTTATTTGGGAGTGAATGGGTTGGATTGAAGTATTTTAAACAGTTTTTCAACGATCCGTATTTTTTTAGAATTTTAAGAAACACAGTAGTCTTAAATTTTAACATGTTAATATTCACTTTTCCTGCACCTATTGTATTGGCATTATTCATAAACGAAATCAGGCAAAAAAAAGTAAAAAGATTATTCCAATCGGTTAGTTATCTACCGCATTTTATAGCGACAGTTGTAATTGTGGGATTGATGAAGGAGGTTTTATCAGGGCAAGGATTAGTTAACCAGATTTTAGAAGTGTTTGGGATTGAAAGACAATTGTTTTTCAACGATGTAAATTGGTTCAGACCGATGTATATTGGTTCGAGCATATGGGAAGGTACAGGGTGGGCGGCTATAATCTATTTGGCAGCATTGACAGGAATTAATCCGGAGTTATATGAATCTGCATCAATTGAAGGTGCGAACAGATGGCAGAAAATAAGATTTATAACAATACCCGGATTATTGCCAACAATAATTATCTTGCTAATTTTAAGATTTGGGAGTATAATGAGTGTAGGTATCGAGAAAGTCTTTTTAATGTACAATCCCGGAACGTATGAAACAGCAGATGTTATAACAACGTATGTATACAGACGAGGAATCCTCAATATGGATTACAGTTATGCAACAGCAGTCGGAATTTTCAACGCAGTTATCAACTTTTGCTTATTATTAACAGCAAATAAAATCAGCAAGAAAAGCGGGAATAATTTATGGTAAAAAAAGCGTTAAATTTTATAATAATATCAATGTTTTTTATAGTATTTTTATACCCATTTTTATATATTGTGAATATAGCAATATCAAGTTCACACGCTATAACAAACAACGAAGTTTATTTAATACCAAAAGGAATAAATTTTATAGCATTTAAAGTGGTTCTGCAAAGTAAAAGCATATTAAGCGGATATATCAATTCTATCGTTTATACAACAATCGGCACAGTATTGACATTAATCTTATGCACAAGCGCAGCGTATGTTTTATCAGTTAGGGAATTTAAGTTTAAAAAGTCAGTAATGGCGTTTTTCACAATTACAATGTTTTTAAATGGTGGTATCATACCAAGTTTTCTATTGATGAAGTATTTAGGATTAATTGATTCAATGTGGGCGGTTATAATCCCAGGTGCATTATCAGCATGGAATATAATTATATTTAAAACTAATTTTAAAAGCATACCGCAGGACATAATCGATAGCGCTAAAATAGATGGGGCTAATCATTACTGGATATATGGCAAGATAGTAATTCAGTTGAGTAAAGCAATAATTGCAACAATAGGATTATTTACAATCGTTGCATATTGGAATTCATTTTTCCCGGCATTATTATATTTAACTTCACAAGGCAAGCAACCATTAATGATTGTTTTAAGAAAGTTAATTGTAGTTGAAAATATGCGTGGTGAGTTTATGAATTTGATAGGTAAGGCGGTAACAGTAGATATGGACGAAATTGGATTTGCGAGGTCGGTTAAAATGGCAATAATAATAGTGTCAATATTCCCAATACTTTTAGTATATCCGTTTTTACAGAAGTATTTTACAAAAGGGGCATTAGTGGGTTCGATCAAGGAATAAATAAAGGAGGGGAATTATGGACACAGGATATGAAAAGTTATTTCATGCAATATTTAGACAGGCAGTAAAAGACAGCATAAAAGAAGTAAAAAGATGCTGAACGAAAGATTAGGTTTAGTCTTTTCAAAGAAAGGTGTTGAGGAAATTATTTTAAAGTATAATGATGAAATTGCGTTAAAAGTAAAGAGAGTTGTTTTTGAGGAGGCAGACGATTATCCAAATGTAAGAGGGATAATTACTTACAGAAAATTGAAAGCGATCAATGGTAGTATTGCGAAGAAAGCAATAATGGAATATGCAGGACTATAAAGGAGATGGAATATGAAAAAGGTAATATGTATTTTAATGGTGTTTTGTTTAATAGGAGCGTTTGGGTGTGCTAAAGAAGTTGAACTAACTGAAAGTAATGAAGTTAAAAAAGTAGAGTGGATGATGAGGGACAATGGTGGCAATTATGATACTGAATTAAAAATATTCAAGTGGATGAACGAAGTAGCAGGAATTGAAATTGTACCGGTTATGATACCGCCTGATGTTTACATGGAAAAGTTATCAATTATGGTCGCAGGAGGTAGCCTGCCAGATATAATCAATGTTGGTAATCAGGATATATTTATAGAATCATTAACACCTGATTTTAACTTAATTCAAGAAATTGGAGCAAAAGGGTTATTAGTGTCAATGACAGATAACCTTGATAAACTACCTCATTACAAAGCGTGGATGGATAAGTTCCCTTCATTTTTAGGAGGCATAACAGCTTCCGATGGTGATGTTTATATTGCTTCAACAATAAGAAACTATAGCCCTACATCAAGTTTGGGCGGTGTAATCAGGTCAGATTTATCAGGCACAACAGAATTTGAGACATTTGATGATTTGCTTGCGACATTAACAGAAATGCGAAGTAAGACAGATAAGCCAATTTGGACTAATAGAAATGGCATTTTAGATTTAAACTTATTTTCTTATAGTTTTGGTACAGCGTTAATTGAATATCCTTATTACGATCAATACGCTAAAAAGTTTATTAACCCAATTGCAACACAGAATTATAAAGATGCGATTATATTCTTTAAAACATTAGTTGAACAAGATATATTAACGCCAGAATGGGCGAGTTATCTAGAGCCACAATGGTATACAGATGCAGGCGCAGGAGATACTCAATTTTGGGTTGACAACATGATGAATGCCCCTACACATATGAATGCTATGAAAGTCAACGGAATTACAGGAAGGTTTGAAGCTTTTGTTCCTCCGAAGTACAATGATAAGTTTTATGGATGGGCAGGCAAGTCAAGATTTAGCACAACAGGAAGTGCAATTAATGCAAAGAGTGAATCAATAGATGAAATTCTTATGTTATTCGATTGGCTTTATGATTTAACTAATCATGATAAATTATATTGGGGTGAACTAGGAGTAACATATAAACTGAACGCATCAGGAACGCCTATTATAATTCGTGATGGTGCAAGCAAAGACGAAGCATATCAGAAACTTGTGTCAGAAGTTTACGGAACTGGCGAAAATTCAAACTGGGTGAAAGTGTTCACAGATGCCGAATATTATAATGACAAGTGGTATGAATCAGAAAGAAAATGGTATCCGTACGGAAAAGTTTACGGTGATAATGTATACACTTATTCTATACCATCTGTAAGTATTGATGAAGCTAAAGCAGAAAAGATAAAAGAAATTAAAGCACCATTGAACACATACATTCAAGAAAACGTTACTAATTTTATTAACGGTAAAAAATCTATGAATGAATATGATGATTTTGTTGCTAAAGTTGAGAGTATGGGAATTAACGAAGTAGTAGAAATCTACAACAAGTAGGTTATATGGACTTTGGCGAGTTACCCTTTCGGCTTGCCTTAGTCCAATCTTGAAAGGTGAGTTATGGAGATCAAAGAAATTGTTAAGGCTTTTAATATACATGACGAGTGCAACGAAATACCGTATATAAATGGATATGGGAAACCACAATTTGTTGAACTACATGCTATACGTTCCAAAGCAGTTTGGCTTGATGGAGAATTTACGTATAAAGACAAATAGAGATAAGGAAAATAAATATGAAATATAAGGAGAGATGAAATGGAGATTAACCCAATTCTAACATATACGCCAATACATGACGTAGAATATAAAAATAAATTGGCATGTTTTTATTCAATAAGCAATAGGTTTATAACTAAATTTATGGATGAATCTGATTATGAAAAATGGAGAAAAAAAGAATATGGCAAGTGTAAAGAAGCAAGATATCGTGATGAAAAAAGCATATACGAGTGTTGCTTTTCAATCCGATTGAATCGTACACATCAAGAAGCATTAATTGTTTTGTGCGAAAGTGGGTTGTCAAGGTTAGATTGTTCAATGTTATTGCAAAGGACAGAAAAAGAACGTTTTTGTACTCGATGCAATAAACTGTTATAAAGGAGATATTATGTTTAAAAAAATTCATGAAAATGCAGTAAAGAAACAAGCAGAGCGGAAAGAAACAAAAAGAAAGTTAGATGAAGCAGGAACACCTTATTGTCCTATATGTTTATCCACCTCATTAATTTCAGAGAAAAAAGGGTTTGGATTTGGTAAAGCGGTCGCAGGTGGTTTATTATTAGGACCCTTAGGGTTATTAGCCGGAGGAATAGGCAAGAATAAAATTAAAGTTCATTGCATGAAGTGTAGACATAAGTTTACAATTTGATATAATAGGAGTATAATATAAGTGAGGTGTTGCTATATGGTTGATTTGAATTTTAAAATGCCTGTTCAAATAAGTAAAAACTATGAAGCGTTTAAAACAAAGAACATGGTTATTAAAAATTTAATGATTGAAAAGTTTAAGATAAAAAACTTTACAAATTCAATAAAAGAGATAAAAGAAAACTTTTTATATGTATTAGTGACACAAAAAGTAATAAATCCATATGTGTTTATATTATGGGCAATTGAAAAATATAAATATATAGATGAATTATATATTGCAACATATAGACTTTCATATAAAGCGGCGATAAATCTAAAATATTTAGTTGAATCAAGAACAGTTAAAAAATTAATTATAGTAGCAAATGATAATTATGAAACGCTTATGAAAGATAAAGCCGACATACTTCTAAAACTAGATAAGGAAAATGATAACTTTAAATTGATAAAAAAAAATTCTCATGCAAAAGTAACATTAATTAAAGCAAAAAATGAATATATCGTAATATCTGGCTCAGGTAATTATTCAACAAACCCAAAGATTGAACAATATACTATATTAAAAAATAAAGAGCTATATAATTTTCATAAGGAGTGGATGCTAAATGAAATGGACTGATGAAGTCATAGAAGAAGTTAGAAAAAGACTAGAAAAGTATATTGACGAATCGGAAATACCTATCGTTTCAGAATTTGCTTATTTGTCAAAAATAGGAAGGCAACAACTATATACATTTGCAGAAAAAAATAAATCATTTTCCGACACTATAAAAAGAGGTATAGAAAAAAAAGAAACACAACTAGAACGATTAGGATTATTAAATGTTATAAACCCAAGCGTAGCTATATTCTCGTTAAAGCAATTAGGATGGACTGATAGAAAAGAAATAAGCGTTCCCGAAGATATAAATCTTGTAGTCAAATTCAATGAGGTAATTGATGAAGATTGATGTAACTATAGATAAGAGAATAATAAACGATATATACTTTGAGCATTTGAATAACAACAAAGCTATACAGATATTTTATGGCGGTTCAGCATCAGGGAAAAGCGTATTCTTAGCACAAAGATGTATTTATGATATATGCAATGGTGGCAGAAATTATCTAGTAGTAAGGAATGTACAGAACACAATCAAAAAATCAGTATTCAATGAATTAACTAAAGTAATTATAGAATGGCAGTTGACTAAGTATTTTAAGATTAACAAAACTGATTTAAGTATCACTTGTGTAAATGGTTATCAGATATTATTCGCAGGACTTGATGATGTTGAAAAGATAAAATCTATTACACCAACTAAGGGAATAATAACTGACATATGGGTCGAAGAAGCCACAGAAACAGCCAAGAATGATATTAAGCAATTACAGCGTAGATTGAGAGGACAAACAAGACTTTCAAAAAGAGTAACATTAAGCTTTAATCCTATTCTAAAATCACATTGGATATACCAAACATATTTCAAGAATTGGGACGATAATAAAACAACATACAATGACGAAAGTTTAAGTATACTTAAAACAACCTATAAAGATAACGCATTTTTGACACAGCAAGACATTGATTTACTAGAGAATGAAACAGACAAGTATTATAGAGATGTTTACACTCTAGGAAATTGGGGAGTATTAGGCAATCTTATATTCAAGAATTGGGAAATGAGAGACCTAACCGAAGAAAAATTATTATTCGATAATTATAAGAATGGTTTAGACTTTGGGTTTAGCGCAGATCCCGCTGCATTAGTACGTTCGCATTATGACAGTAAAAGAGGTATTATATATATAACAGAGGAAATGTACGAAAGAGAAATGACCAATGATGTTTTAGCAAAAGAAGTTACAAAGATAATTGGTAGGGAATACATCGTATGCGATAGTGCAGAGCCGAAATCAATCAAGGAGTTACAGCGACTAGGGATTAACGCATTAGGAGCGAAGAAGGGGAAAGACTCTCGTAATTTTGGAATTGATTGGTTACAAAGACAGCAGATAATAATTGATTTGAAATGTCAGAACTTTAAAAATGAGATACAGCAATATAAGTGGAAAGAGGATAGGGATGGGAATGTTTTAAGAGAAGCACTTAAGAAAAATGACCATTTATTAGATGGAACTAGATACGCTTATGAGGACGAAATGACCGGACGAAAAGTAATAGCAATGAAAGCTATAATGTAAGGAGTGATAATATGAGTTTTATGGCAGATATTATACAGAGATTAAAGGTAGGGTCGGTAATGTCAAACATTATTGATGATTTAATTAAAGACCATATGATTAAGAAAGACAAGATGATTGCCAATTATAAAAGGTATCAAGCAAGTAAAGACCCAGATGGAGTCCCTATTTTCAACAGGTCTTTCGAGGATAAGAACAAGATTAACAACAAGGTCAACAATTCATTTGACGCTGATATAATCGATGTAAAAGTCGGCTATATGTTAGGAAACCCAGTTATTTATGAGATAAAAAAAGAGCCTTATATAAAAGATGATGAACTGAATGAATCGGCATATTTAAAAGATATGTCAATAATAGATGATTTTAATATGCGTAATAACATAGCTGATTTAGACAGTGAAACATTAAAAATGGCTTCAATATGTTCTTATTCAGCAAGATTATTATATATGGACATAAAAGCCAAAGCAACCATTATGAATATTGAACCATGGGAAGTAATCTTTATTGATGATGGTTCTTTGGAACTTCCACAATATGCAATGCGATATTACCAAATTACAGATGGAGACGAGAAAAAGACTTATGTTGAATGGTATGATGATAAGAATGTTTATTTCTATATCAGTAGTGGGAAAGATGAAAAGACAGATAAGACCACTTATATCCCTTATGTCGTAGAAGGAGTAACAGAGCAACCGCACATGTTTGATGGGATTCCATTGATTGAGTTCAAGAACAATAAAGAGAGACAGGGTGATTGTGAAAGGGTGTATGCCTTGATAGATGCGTATGACAAAACCTTATCAGATATGAACTCCGAATTAGAACAGTTCAGATTAGCTTATATGGCGTTTTACGGACTTGCACCAGATGAAGAAACAATGAGTTTAGCTAAAAGGACAGGAGCATTTGGACTAACAGATGCAGACTCAAGAGTTGAGTTCATTACTAAAGAGATTAACGATGATGTAATTGAACATCACCTAGACAGAATAGAAAAGAATATTTATAGTTTCGCCAAAAGCGTAAACTTCACAGATGAAGCGTTTGCAGGGAATATCTCCGGCATAGCAATGAAATTTAAAATGTTTGGGTTAGAAAGTAAGTGTATAACCTCCGAGCGTAAATTCAATACAGGGTTAAGGAATATGTACAGATTATTGACTTCAATGTGGAAAATTAAAGAAACTGATATTGATTATACCGATATTAATTTCGTCTGGACAAGAAATTTCCCATTGAACTTGCTTGACGAATCTTTAACATCAATGAATTTTGCCGGAATGATAAGCGACAAGACCAGATTAGGTTTGTTATCCTTTATTGATGAGCCGGATAAGGAAATTGCAGAGATGGAGCGAGAGAATGAGGGTAAAATCGACCTAGAAGGAAATGGGGCTATAGGCGGAGAAAATGCCAATGTGCCACCGACGGGAGAGTAAATTATGAAAGTATATATTATAACATCAGGCAGTTATTCAGATTATACAATCAGACGAGTATTTTTGGATAAAACTAAAGCTGAAAAGTGGGTTAGTTATAATTCGCAATTTGAAGTAAATATAATTGAGGAATTCGATTCTTCTGATGAAACAATTTTCCATTCTGTTACTAAAGTGCTTACATGGCTGTCTAGGTTTAATGGTAAAATAACAAAGGGTTGTTTTATTGAACATATGTCAAGTGAAGAATTAACCGAAAAACCAAGCATTCAATACAGAATAGATCGTATCGGATACGAAGTAGATAACGAATTGGCTATGGTAAGTATTTTATCTGACAATAAACTAAGTGAAGAAGAACTTGAAAAAAAATATACAAAAATATGTTATGACTTGTTAGGGCAGATTGATAATTTGATATTAAACGAAAGCTGGACAATCAAAATGATTAAT
>Ga0222628_1000833_pt1 | contig 11295 bp, 14 predicted proteins | sample AntAcemetageno95_FD_179860 | JGI IMG/M metagenome (GOLD analysis project Ga0222628, IMG submission 179860) | Saline water microbial communities from Ace Lake, Antarctica - #95 | ecosystem: Environmental > Aquatic > Non-marine Saline and Alkaline > Saline | place: Antarctica: Ace Lake | collected...
ATTTGATATAAAGACCTATCAATTGATATATAAAGTTATCGGTTTATTCCCTTAATCCAATTTACACAATAATCAATCATTTCATTTAAATGTTTTTCATCTGTGAAATTGTGATCTGCACCTTCAATTATCTTTATTTCTTTTGGTTCTTCTGCATTCTCATAGTAATCTTGACTTTCTTTAGGGTTCAATGATTTATCTTCTGATCCATGTATAAATAATTTAGGGCATGTAATTTTTTTTACAAGTTCCAAAGCATTGTATGTGGATATGTCTTCAAAGAATTTTGGGAATACTTTAAACTTAGTTCCATATCTTTTTTCATTATAATAGACAAATTCATTATTTTTTATTTTTTCTTGTTGTTCTTTATCATAATTATTTAAACTATTTTTTGTTTCACTCTGACTTGAAATACTGATAAGAAAATTACTATTTTTATTCTCTGATGCATAGATAACTATTATTAATGAACCTGTACTATGTCCTATCAAACTGATTTTATAATCTTTTTCTTTGAAATGTTTTATTATTGAGTTCAAGTCATCTTTTTCTTTTGAAACAGTGGCATCTTCAAATTTTCCTTCTGATTCTCCGTGTCCAGAAAAATCAAATCTAAATGAATTAATATTATTTTCTTCTAATTTTTCTGAAATACTTTTTATCAATTTTCTATCTTTGCTACCGGGCCAACCATGGCAGATAATAACAACGGCTTTTTTGTCATTAACTTTATGAAAAACACCTGCAAGTTTTTCTCCATTCTTATTTTTTATGAATATTTTTTCCATTTACTCTTCTTCCTCAGCCTCTTCAACTTCTTCCTTAAAGTTCTTTGCATAAGTTTCATCGAAATCTTCATTTGCATTCTCATCAAAAACCATTTTTGCAATTTTTCCTCTATCTTTTTCAAGCAATTCTTTTAGTTGGGTTTCTAGTTTTGCAGTTTTTTCTGCATTCAAGCCAACTAAATCTTTTATTGCCCCAGCTAAATGAGGAATATATTTTTCTATGTAATTTCTTTTTTTGAATTCTTCTTTTATTCTTTTTTTCTTTCTTGTATAACTTGAAAGTTTTCTTCCTACTTCTTGTAGAGCTAACCGTATTTCATTAATTATTTCAGGATAATGAGCTACTGCTTCTTTACTTTCACTTGTAAAAGGAACCCAAACAGAAGCAATATGAACAACAAGTGTCATTGGTCCTATAGGAATACTTTTTTGTGATTGATTTAAGCCATAGGATTTCCATTTTGTTTGGGTTATTGCTTTTGTAAATCCGCATGCACCCTGTTGAAATAATAACGGGACTTTATTTGCATAACGCATTATTGTTATTTGTTTATCTCCTGGTTGATTTCCCCCGTAAGCAATTGCTGCTTCAACTTGAAAAGGGTTTCCTGAATAAACACAAGGTGATCTTGAAGTTGCTGCATAGAATTCTGCATTCACTTCTTTTCTTAATCCTTTTTCAAGTTCTTCCTCTCCTATTGGGCTGATACAATCAGTTGGAGGTGCCATTATTTTTGTTTTTGCAATAGCCTTGATTATTTTTTCAGCATTGTCTCTGTTTATTTTTTTTGGTTTAGTTTTGGGATCAACATGAGCATTATCACAGATATCCTCAACTACTTTTTTTGTCACTCTTGAAAATTCAGAAGTAAGAAATTGTTGTAGCGTTTTTGCTTTTGAACTACTCAACATTTTTATTATTGTTCCAAGTTCAACTCCATAAGGATGAGGTTTTATCTCTTTTGCTTCTTTTGGCAACACTTTTATTGCTCTAGGAAATATTTTTTGTTCTGCTTTAGGATTTACATAAACAATTGTTACATGAGGATTTGCTATTGCTGTTTCTTTTAGATATGAATCAATACTTTGTGATCCTTTTTGATAACTAGCTTCCAAATCTATGACTATTTTTGTTCCATGATCTTTTGACCATTCTTTAACTTCATCTTTCAGGATTTCAGGAGCATTCTTTTTTGTGTCTAATTTGAGTTCATAGTAGTGTGCAGGTTTGTTCTCATCTGTTTTGGATATGATTTTTGCAGCTCTGCCAGTTGTCATTTGTCCATACATTACAGCTGCACTTATTCCTATTCCTTGTTGTCCTCGAGATTGTTTTAATGAGTGAAATTTGCTTCCATATAATAATTTTGCAAATATTTTTGGTATTTGTTTTTTTACTATGCCGGGGCCATTGTCTTCTACTATTATTCTAAACCTATCATTCTCCATATCTACAATTTCCACATATATTTCTGGGAGAATGCTTGCTTCTTCGCAGGCATCTAAAGCATTATCAACAGCTTCTTTTATTGTGGTCATAAGAGCTTTTCTTTTGTTGTCAAAGCCAAGAAGGTGTTTGTTTCTTGCAAAGAACTCTGCAACACCTATGTCTCTTTGTCCTTTTGCTAATTCTTCTGCTTTTTTACCATTTGTTGAATTATTTTTTACTTTAGAAATAGGTTTATCTTCTTCTTTTTCTTCATAATCTGTTAAAGATCTTTCTACACTCATCTAAAAACACCAAATATAAGTTTAAGAATGTTATTTATTAATGTTTCTATCTTTATTATTATAATAATATAGTTCATTATTAATAATATTTTAAAAGAACAGAGGTTTTCTTTGATATTATTGCTTTACTATTATTAATTAATTTATTAATTAAACTCATAGCCCTGTAGTGTAGTGGCCAATCATTTCGCCCCCTGGAGGCGGAGACCGCAGTTCGAATCTGCGCAGGGCTATTTTTTGAAAAATAGTTTTGTGCAGGATGATAATCCGATAAAAAGAGGATTATTCGGCTCCTGCGCAGGGCTATCCATTATATTCTTTTATTATTTTAATTTTATTTATATATAAAAATAGATAGGTTTAAATAAAAATCCTGATTTAGGAATAAGATTACTAATAGTAATAATATAATATTTGGGTGAGTGTGGGATGCTTAATGACAGAATTAATGAAGTTAAAAGAAATTGTGAACTTATTTCCAGATGATTTTTTTTCAAAGGAATTTCTACAAGTAAAAGGATGCAAAGAGATTATAATTGCAAGAGCAGAACTAAGCAAATTGGTTAATTTATTAAGTTATCAAGGTCTTAATAAATATTCCCAATCAGATGATCTTGAAGAATTAAGTTCTATTCAATCATCTATAATGAAGGGTGCATTGATGACATATAAAAGAGAAAGTTCTTCTTTTCATAAAATGACTTTATTAGCTTGGTTTTCATTATGTGGAGAATTAGGTTTAGATGCTTCTAAATTAAGGTATGAATTCATTAAAATAGAGCACAGAATTAATGGGGAAAATAATAGGGGATTGAAAGAAATTCCTAAGAACCTTGAAGGTAGAAAACCAAGAGATTTAGAGGACAGTCTTAAATCTAAAAATGAGTTTTATAGAGTTAAAAATGGTTCTGTGGAATCTAGGTTACCTATTCAAAAATTTAGTATTGGCCTGAAAGAAAAAATTGATTTAATTTATGATTTTTATTCAAACGAATTTAGTAATTCTGATAATCGGTCCTTTGAAAATTTTTATAATAAGGTAATCAAAGATCTGAAGTTAGATATTTCATATTCTTATTTGGGAACTATTTGTTCAGAAAATAGAAAAATAGGCAAAGAGATGATATTTGCTAGGGCAAAAAAAAGAGAAAGAAAAACCAATCAACTAAATAGGCGGTATTAACTAGAATTCAAGTTTAAGTATATTATTTTAATTTTTTTCTTTATTCTTCAGAAATATTTTTTGTTTTTTAGAAATTCTACTTTTCTTAGGACACCAAGGTATTAATATGCTTGTTCTTTTCTTATATTCTTTATATTCCTTGCTAGCACTAAATTTTCTATTATAATATAATTCTAATTTAGGAATTCCTGTTACAAATACTAATAAAATAATTATAAATAAAGGACTTATTATACTCACAATTGCATTCAGCCCTGTTAGTGTAGAAAGAGTGAAAATGTATATTCCCAGCCAACACATTATTTCACCAAAATAATTAGGATGTCTTGAATATTTCCAAAGACCTGTTGAAACCCAAGAATCTTTTTTCTTATTACTGGATTTTTGTTGGTCTGCTTTTTCTTCTATTATTAATCCCGCAATCCAAATAAGAAATCCAAGTATTGTAAAAATATTAAATCCTAATCTATCACTGGATAGATAAAATATTGCAGGAATCATTATTATCCATACAGCTATTCCCTGCATTAGCCAGAAGCTTAAGAATTTTATTGGGTTATTTCTTATTTTGTCAAATCTAGGATCTTTGCCTGTTTTCTTTATTCTGTGTGTTAAAAATAATATTAATCTTAATGCCCAAGTAAATATCATTGCAAACAGCAATATTTTCCCATAAGTAATTCTATTAAAGATTATTATAAATAATGCAATTAATATAAAACTTAAACCATATGTTAAATCTGTAAATTTGTCTGTTTTTTGTTTATTTGCAGGTATAAAGAATATTATCTGCAATACTATTGCAATTATTAAGGATATTATTATTTGTTGCATTTTATTAATTTATATTTTAGATTATTATAAATGTTTTTAATATTTCCCTTTCAATATCTTTTGTCTTTGTGGTTCTGGAAATTTCTCAATTGCATACCTTAATATTGTTCTGGGCATTTGTTTGTAATATCTTTTAAGAAAATTTTCTTCTGTTTTTTTATCTCTTTTACCAATTTCCCTAAGCATCCAACCAACTGCTTTATGTATTAAATCATGTTTATCATTTAATAAAATTCTTGCAATCTTTAATGCATCTACATATTTTTCATTTTTTATAAACCAGTAACAAGAAATCATTGCAATTCTTTTTTTCCATAAATGGTTTGATCTTGCAAATTCATATAACATTTTTTTGTCTTTGTCTATCAAATATGCTCCAGCAATCTTGTATGAAGTTAAATCTACTAAATCCCAATTATTTATATTATTGTAATTTTTCATGTAAAACATAAATATTCTTTTTTTATCTTTTTCTTCTGCTTTTTCAAATTTTAAAGTTAAAATAAAAAGTGAGGCCTGCCTATATTCATGTATTTTACTATCCAGTAATTCTTGAATATCTTTTAATTCAAGAGAAACATAGCTTTTTGCAGCATTTTTAAGGTCTGGGTTAGTTATTCCTAAAAAAATATCTCCTTCTCCATATTCTCCTTTTCCTGTTTTAAAGAATCTTTGTAATATTTTTGCTCTTGCAGGATTCTTTAACTTGTTTAATTCTTGTTTTAATTGTTTTGCATTCATTTTATTATCTAAAAACAGTTTTAATATAAAAACATATTTGTTTAAATGCAAAAAAAACTATTAGTTATAATAATTTTGCACAAATTTAATAATTTAACTTATTTGTGCAAATAGTGTTGTGCAGTATACTGCACATATAATGCAATCTATGATTGCTATTAATTGGTTGTGCAACCAATTTGCACAAACAATAAACTTTATAAATAATTGTGAATTTCAAATTCACAACCAATAATTGGAGGTAAACAAAATGGCAATAATTCATATTAATAAAGAAAATTTTGAACAAGAAGTATTAAAGTCAGACAAACCTGTGCTTATAGATTTCTGGGCGCCCTGGTGCGGGCCGTGTAAAATGATGGGGCCTGTGTTTGAAGAGTTAAGTGATGAAATGACTGATCTAAAATTTGTAAAAATAAATACACAAGATGAGCAAGAATTAGCTGCGCAATTCCAGATACAAGGAATACCGACATTAAGTTTAGTAAAAGGAAATAAAGAAGTTGATAGGTTTTCAGGATTTGCACCAAAACCAATGCTTAAGCAAAAAATAGAAGCAATGACAAAGAATATCTAAAATGGTAGAAATACAATTAGCTAATAAAAAACAAGAAGTAGACACCCAACAACAAGTAGTTGATAATAATCCAAAAAAAGAAGTAAAAGAACTTTATGATACTATTATTGTTGGTGCTGGTTCTGCTGGGTATACAGCTGCAATCTACTCTGCTAGATATAATTTGAAAACTCTTATTTTAGGTGAGGAACTTGGTGGTCAAATGAATATTGATTGTGAAGTTGAAAATTATCCCGGGTTTAAAAAAATAAAAGGCAGTGAGTTGATGCAGAAGTTTGAAAATCATGCAAAAGATTTAGGTGTCCAAATAGAAATGGACAAAGTAGAGAACATAGAAAAAATAAATAATGAAAAATTTAAGATAACAACAATGTTTTCTATTTATTATTCAAAAAATATAATTTTAGCATTAGGAACAAAAAGAAGAAAACTAAGTATTCCAGGAGAAAAAGAGTTTTTGGGCAGAGGAGTAAGTTATTGTGCAACCTGTGATGGAAACTTCTACAAAGATAAAACAGTGGCTGTCATAGGTGGGGGGGATGCAGCATTTTCATCTGCATTCATCATGTTAAAACATGCAAAAAAAGTTTATATAATTCATAGAAGAGATGAGTTTCGTGCAAAGCCTGGGGTAGTTGATTCAATGAAAGAAAATCCTAATGTAAAGTTTATTATGAATGCAAATGTTAAAGAAATTATTGGAGATAATAAAGTTACAAAAATAAAAACAGATAATCCTAATAGATCTGAAATAGAGCTAGATGGTGTTTTTATTGATGTGGGTATAAATCCAAATACAGAATTAGCAGAAAAGATTGGTGTTGAATTAGATCAAAAAAATTACATTAAAGTAACACCAAAACAAGAAACAAATATTCTTGGAATATATGCAGCAGGAGATGCAACAAATGAATCTGCAAATATAAAACAATTGATAGTTGCAGCTGCAGAAGGAGCTATTGCAGCTAACTTTGCATTCATAAACACAAGAGAATGCACGCACAAATTAGAAGGAGGAAATTGCGATGATTAATAACCCCTTTGAAAATATGCAAAAACAATTGCAAAAAGCATTTGATAAAATAAATATTAGTGAATCAGAAAAAGAATTTCTAAGCAAACCAAAAGAAACATTAGAAGTTAATTTTCCTGTAAAACTTGATAGTGGAGAAACAAAAATTTTCACAGGATATAGGTGTCATTATAATACTTGTCGTGGACCAACAAAAGGAGGAATAAGGTTTCACCCAGATGTTACAAAAGATGAAGTGCAAGCATTAGCTGCATGGATGACCTGGAAAACTGCAGTAGTTAATATTCCTTTTGGAGGAGCTAAAGGGGGAGTTATAGTTAATCCTAAAAAACTTTCAAATACAGAATTAGAAAGATTGAGCAGGAATTACATTAGAGTAATACACGATTTTATTGGACCTGATAAAGATATTCCTGCACCTGATGTTTATACAAATCCCCAAATAATGAGTTGGATGATGGATGAATATAATCGTATTACTGGAAAACATCAACCACATGTTATTACCGGTAAACCCCTATATATAGGAGGAAGTCAAGGCAGAGGAGATGCAACAGCTAAAGGTGGTTATTATGTCTTACTTGAAGCAATAAAAAAACTTTCTTTAGATAAAAAAGATTTAAAAGTTGCAATTCAAGGATTTGGAAATGCTGGTTCATACCTTGCAAAGATGTTATATGCAGAAGGTATGAAAATTGTTGCTTTATCAGACAGTAAAGGGGGAATTTATTCAGAAAAAGGATTTGATCCTGATAAAGTATTAGAGTATAAAATAAAAAACAGTTCTTTAATAGATTTCAATGATTCTAAAAAAATAACAAACAAAGAGCTTTTAGAACAAGAAGTTGATATACTAATTCCAGCTGCACTTGAAAATCAAATAATAAAAGAAAATGCTGAAAATATAAAAGCAAAAATTATTTTAGAATTAGCTAATGGCCCAACAACTCCAGAAGCAGATGAAATATTATTTAAGAAAAACATATTGCTAATACCAGACATACTTGCGAATGCAGGTGGTGTAACAGTAAGTTATTATGAATGGGTTCAAAATAGAACAGGGGAATACTGGGATCTGGAAACAGTTTATTCAAAACTTGAAAAGGTAATGAAAAAAAGTTTTGAAGAAGTTTTTTTAATAAAAGAAAAACATAAAATAGATATGAGAACAGCTGCATACATTTTATCTATTACAAGAGTATTAGAAGCTGTCCGTCATAGACACATGTAAAAATGGCTAAATACTTATGCAAGAATTTTGATTTAAACAGCATTATTAAATGCAGTTTTAGTTTAACAGAGCCAGAACTAAAAGTTCTCTTAGAAATAGTAAAACAAGAAAGTGTAACAGTAAATTATTTATCAAACAAACTTAATAGGGATAGAAGCACAATACAAAAAATAATAATTAAACTTTTAGAGAAAAATCTTATTATTAAAAAAAAGAATTCTTTAAAACATGGGGGGTACATATTTTATTATTCTCCTATTTCTAAAACAGAATTAAAAAAAGGTATGCTTGCAAATGTTGAAGCATGGCATAATAATGTTAAAAAAGAAATAAAACAATGGTAAGCATTTATTTTGTAGTAGAAGGAAGAGTGCAGATGGTTGGTTTTAGATATTTCTTAAAACAAAAAGCTGAAGATCTGCAAATAACAGGTTGGGTTAGAAACACCAAAGATGAAAAAGTAGAAGGAGTAATACAAGGCGTAGTTGAAAATATTAGTAGAATGCAGAGGTACATAAAACAAGGGTCTGCAACTGCAGATGTATTAAATTATTCTTTTAAAGAAGTTGCAGAAGAAGATTTTAGTGGTTTTGTTATTAGAGATTAATTATTTCATTGTTGCAATCAAAGAATCTTTATCAATAAACAAGTCAAGAGCATCATTTATTGATTTAACAATTATATCGCAAAAAGGAATTGTTTCTATATGAATGCCTTCACCTTCAATAGTTAAAACAGAAACTTTTGCATGCTTAAATGTTCCTATATCAATTCTTGAATTTCCTATAGAAGCACAAGTTTCTGGTTCTAGAGAAAGAATTTCTTTTTCTTTTTCTTCTGCATTCTTACAGATAGCACAATCAATTCCAAGCTTTTGAGCTAATTTATCTGCATTCTCTCTATGATTGCCTGTTAAGAGAATTATTCTATAACCCAATTTTTCTAATTTCTTTAATCTTTTTTTGACACCTTTCACTATTTTTCCTTTTACAGAGAGGGTGCCATTTAAATCAAGAAGTATTGTTTTAATTTCAAATTCTTCTCTGTTGGGTATGTGAAACTTCATGCATTTATCTTAATTTCCTGTATATATAAAGGTTTTTGTGTTTTTCAAGGCAAATAAATAGAAGCATTTAAAAAGGAACTCGCTTTCCAATAAATATCAGAGCATTTTGGCTATTTGTCAATTAAGAGTTTTTATTTAACAAATTTGTTAGGATGATTCTGAAAATTAGTAATTAGTAAAATTAGAGGTTTTAAAAAAAATGAAAGGAACTGTGAAATTTTTTAACAACATGAAAGGATTCGGCTTTATAGCTGGAGAAGATGGCAAAGAATATTTTGTACATGAAACTGGCTTAAATGAAGGCGTTTCATTAAACGAAAACGATGCTGTTGAATTTGATGTAGAACAAGGGGACCGAGGTCCAAAAGCTGTTAATGTTAGTAAAGAATAAATCTTTATTCTAATTAATATTTATTAAATTAAATTATAGCAAACATATTTTTCTATTTTTTTTTGATTTTATTTAATATTCAATTTTAAAGAAGAATTATGCTTACCAGAAAGGTTTTGCATCAATTTAACACTAATAAAACTTCCATCTTCATTAAGGCAAGTTTTATATTCATCAGAAAGTCTTTGCATCAATGTTTTAACACTAATAAAATTTCTATCCTTATTAAGGCAAGTTTCTGGAGTGCATAAATAAGCATTTGAACCTGCAAATGCAAAACCTTCATCTAAATTACCTTGGTGTGCATTAATTAATGCTTCTGCAATGCAATATAATGATTTTTTTGGATCACATGTTTTAAGACATTGATATTTGCAATTAAATTTCTTCTTCTTTCCCTTTATCACATCTTCTAAAAAGGAGTTCATGATAGCTCTTCCAGGCATACCAACAGGACTTTTAATAATTACCAAATCCTTTTTCTTTGCATTAAGATATGCTTGTTTAAACTTATCATGTGCATCACATTCTTTTGTTGTTACAAATCTTGTTGCCATTTGAACTCCTGCAGTCCCTAAATTTTTATAGTAAGCAATGTCTTGTCCAGTATAAATTCCTCCTGCCACAATAACAGGGATATGATTATCAAAACTATTTGCAAAATTAATTACTTCTTTTGCTATATCTTCTAATTTAGGAGAATTATTATTTATTAATCCTTCATACTCAAAACCTAAGTGCCCTCCTGCTTTAGGGCCTTCAACAATAAATGCATCAGGAATTTTACCCTGACGCTTCCAAGCTTTTGTTATTATTTCTGCGAGCCTTTCACTTGAAACAATTGGTACTAAACTTATAGATTTGTCTTTAACTAAGTTTGGAAGATCTTTAGGTATACCTGCCCCAACAATTATTAAATCAATTTCTTCATCAACAGCAACTTTAACTAAGTCTTTATAATCTGTTACAGCATGCATTATATTTACTCCAATAACACCCTTAGACATTTTTCTTGCATTTCTAATCTCTTCGCGTAATGCTCTTTTATTATATTCAACAGAATTTTTAGAATATTTTAATAATCCTAACCCAACACTAGAAATAATTCCTGCACCACCGCAATTTGCAACTGCACTTGCAAGACCACTAAGGGAAATACCAACCCCCATACCACCTTGTATAAGATTAATTTCTAATTCTCCGATTTTAAATTTTGGTAAGTCAATCATAAAAGCCTCTTAGCTATTAGAGTTATTAAGCTTTTAATTTCAAATAAAAGTTCTTTTTGGCTTAAATTTTCATAAACCTTTTTACTATTTATAAATAAATAAAGAAGAACTACTATAAATAAGTTTGGATGATTTTTTAATTTTTCTATTAAGTTTAACATCAGGGATAAAAGAAGTTTTGCCGTAGGCAAAATTTGGGTAAAATTCTGCAAGAATTTTCTTCTAAATCCTTGTTAGTTGCGTCTGCAAGACTGAGGGATAGGGCAACGGTTTTTGCGAAGCAAAAAATCCCGAAGAGTTGAGAAAAAAGGCGTTAAGATCAAGAACAAAGCTCTATAGATTAACAGAATAAGATGGCGAAATTTTGTAACTATTGGGGAATAGAAAATTATTTAAAGCAGAACATTTTCTCTAAATTAGAAGATGACTGAAAGAATATTTGGAATACATATTGGAGATATTTTACAAATTTTTACATACGAAGGAAC
>Ga0222628_1000834_pt1 | contig 11286 bp, 9 predicted proteins | sample AntAcemetageno95_FD_179860 | JGI IMG/M metagenome (GOLD analysis project Ga0222628, IMG submission 179860) | Saline water microbial communities from Ace Lake, Antarctica - #95 | ecosystem: Environmental > Aquatic > Non-marine Saline and Alkaline > Saline | place: Antarctica: Ace Lake | collected...
AATTTAACTGAAGAACTTTGTACTAAGTGTGGTAACACTTTTTTCAACAAGCTATACAGAGTGTATAGCTTGGAGGGAGATAAGACTGCCAGTAAAAGAAAAGAATATTTCGAAGTTCCTGTATATGTTTGCGCTAACGGTGACTGTGGAAATATTATTGAGCCAAATTAAGGAGTTGTGTGGAAGAGTTAGAACTAAAACTAGTCAAAGATAAGATAAAAGAAGATAATCACCTAGCAAATATCTACAAAAATAAAAGATACAGGGGTTGGTATCGTCACAATTTTATAGAAAATAAATCTTTTGGTTTTGAAGAAAATATTTTTATTCGATTTCGATTACCTCCTAAACTAGCTTTGTATGGTAAAGTTTTGAGAAACTTTACTGAAGAAGAGAGAAAAGTAGGTATACACCGTATGTTAGTTGGGGAAGATTTGCAGGATCAAATAAAGAGTATCCTAGAAGACGAAAACCCTCAAGAGTATATGAAAACCCTAGATGATGAGACGGTGGCTAATCTTTTAGATAATATGAAAAATATGATAACTTTCAATTGCAATAAGATACCTTACCTACATATAGTATCTAACGAGTTCTCTAAAATAGATATTAACAAAGAGATAAGAAACTTTTTAGACTCTCAAAAAGATTACTTGCAGATTTTTAAGGATGTTTTGAATAAAAATATCTCTATAGAGGAAGCTTCGTCTAGTTCTTCGGGAATTATTGTTAATGAGCTTATAGAATTATCGGAGTTATCGTGAAAGGCAAAGAACTTTTGATTAAAATAAAATCTTTACAAAAAAAAATAAAATTATGTTCGGATGATAGGCAAGCCTTGATGATGCAGAAAGAATTGGTTGATTTATTGTCTGTTACTCTGGAAAGTAAGGAATTTTTAAAAAACATTATTGCTGAAAAAAAAGAAAATAATAAGTAATATTGTTGCAGTATAGTAAAATATATGCGTTTTCAGCAACAGGAGAGAACAATGATTACCGAAAGAGAATTTAATACCATACTCACCCACTTGACTGGGGTAGACGACGATGTGAAAGAACAATTAAAGGTGTCTGTGGCTCCCTTGTTTGAGTTTAATACCTTCCTAAAGGCTAAGTTAGAGCTATCTGATGAGGGTTTGGACGTCTTCAATAATGCAAGAGCAAAGATGTATGAGGGAGATATCCAAAGTGACTTAAAGGAGCTTTACACAGCGACAGACCCTATTGTTCTAGCTACAAGAGGGGATGACTTGAAAAAAAAAGAGCGAGAGATTGTTCTTAAATATATGAAGCTACCTGTAGAGGAACTATGCGATGAGCACGGTTATGAGCATAAAGAAGATGTGATGTCTTCTTTAGAAAAAATTCTTGTGTATATGCTTAGGGGTTATGAGGAAGCTGAAAAAGGAATGTCTTAAACATTCCTTTTCTATTAATTTAGGTTGTTTTCTAATTTTTCAAAGAGAGTTCCCATATAGTCTAGTAGGGAAGCTAATCTAGCATTTGCCGCTCTCTTCCCAAAGTCTACCCATTTCCATCTATCGAGTATTTTTTTAAACTCGTCATTTCCGGTTTTATCATAAACATAGGAAGCATATGAGCGCATAGTTCTTTGTAGAGGACCACTTAATAACTCTTTAATATCCGAAGGATCTTCGTCTAATTTCTCTCCTAAGTCTTTTATACTTAAATCGGGATTTTCCAATCTTAGCTTAACAAGTCTTATGGCTACGTCAGCTTTTTCTTTTTCTCTATCAGTCACCTTATCTTGAGTAGACATATAGGTGAGTACCTTATCCTTAACATACTTCTCAATATCCTTTCTCAAAAAATCGTACTTCTTGGAATCTATTTCTTCATAAACATCAGCTATACCATCCACGTCTAGCACTACTCCATAAGGACCGTCGCTATCACTTACTTCGGTAGCTCTTTCGTCTACGTCATCTCTCTTTTTTCTAATCTTATACTGTTTTTGTATTGTTTTTTCTAAGCCTTCTAGTTTTTTTTCAAGTTTTTCTTTTGTTTTAGAGTCGCCTTTTTTATCTGCATCCTCTATCATGTTTTTAAGATTTTTTACCTCTTTCTCATTATTTACTATCTTTGAATCGGGAACGCCTGTGTCTTCCATTAGAAGTTGCATCTTATAACTCTGGTGTTGTTTAAGTCTTCCAAGTTGGTTACCTATCATTTTGTATAGATATCCTACAAAGTTATGGCTTTTCTCAGGTGATTTCTCCACAACTTTTCGAAATCGGGTAAGTATATCTTCTTCGGTGTTATATTTTTGCTCTTTAGTTTCTTCTATAAGATAATCTTCTATTGTAGCATCTTCTGATCTATTAACCTTTCTACCTTTAGTCTCAAGACTATCTGGCATAAAAAGAGCTAACATTACCCACTGCTCTATTTCTTCTTGTTGAGGTTGTGATGCATCTCTGAAAGAAGACTTAACTTTACCAGAAACCATATCTTTTACGGAACGGGAGTTATAACTTCTTTCTTCGTCGCCTTCAGGTTTTTTCTTAAAATCAAGTTCGATTTGATACTTATCCTTATTTTTTCTGTTATCTTTATCAATAAATTCTTTAACTACGGCATCCCAGTTAGGAGTCTTAGCAAGAATCATTTTAAAAAGACTTCTTGGGTTTATACTCGCTAAAACTAAACTAAATATATCTTTTAACTCTGACGCTATTTTTGTTTTTTCCATTTCTAAATGCTCCTAAATTATTTACTTTTAAGTTTTATCAAAGGTCTACCTTCAAGCTTAAACATATCAAAACTGTTGTGTGTTTCACCTGAGGGAGTCAACCCATTAAAATTAGTTATTTGATTTTCGTCACCGGCATCATCAGATATATACCTAGTTTCAATCTTAAGAGCAATCTCTCCTGGTACGAAATTTTGCGTACTATCCCCAGTAACCATCTCAACCATGGGGCTTACCAGTAGCCTAGCTACATCTTCATAACCATCAGGGAGAGAAGTTGTAGCCATGCCACCTACAGGTGTTCCTCTACCTTTTGCTCCCAACCCTTCCATGTAATTAGGTCTTCCCGTGGTGTAGGGAGCTTTGTGGAGGGTATCTAACTCGTAGCTACCTCCAATAATTCTTTCGTTAGTGTATAAAGAACCCTTGAATACTCCCTCACTGACAAGAGATTCTAAAGGGAGTTTTGATATTAGAGGCTCATATTGTTTTGGTAATGTTTTTGCGGGATTAGTTATTTCGCCAGTACCGTTGGATACTATCTGAAGATTAGTCTTGTGTTTTTTAATAATACTATCAATTCTAGATGCAGCATTATAGTTAACTTTTTGAGTGACTCCCTTGTACTCTTTGTAGTTATAAAAAATATTTAAGTCATCATTTGAATCTAGAGCGTCTAGAACAAGTAAAGCTATACTGATTTTTGTAGTTGAGGGAACTACTCCTGATGCGAAAAATAGGCTAACTAGATTGCTATCTGGTTCGATATTGACTGTGCAGTCTGTTCTACGACCAACTGAAAAACCGTCATCTTGTAAATAACAAGAAGCATCAAAAACAGGTAAGGACGGTGTTGATTCGGAAGCTTTATATTCACTCTGAGTACCTAAAACAATACTAGTCAAACCTTCTAAAACTATTTTATCCGTGCCATTACCATAAATATCGAACATTTTTATTCGAGCCATATCGGTAATTGACTGTGATACATCATCATATTCTAGAACTCCTCCGAGAACACCTACGTCAAATCTAATCGTGGAGCTGGTAGGTTTTGAACCTGGCAAGGTCACTACCAATTCCCCTGTAATTGGGTTTCGAGAAGCAGATATGTCCATGTAAGAACCTCCTGTCTCATCGTAAGCAGCTAAACAATAAGCGGTATCTCTTAAGTTTAAGAGAGAACCTGAAATTGTGTAATTAGGGGATGAGGGTTGTCCCTCCATGAACACAGAGACTATTGTTCCCATATAAGGATCTAATTCATTTTTAGGAACAATATCATAGGTGTATGCATAAGATGTTTTTTCGCCCACAGTTTGTGCGTTAGGGATATACTGCTCTCTTCGGTTAAGATTTTGAGCAGCCATAGGACCCTCAAGAGTGTCTACGTCATGTATACTTCTAAAGCCCCAAGTCTTGTTGGAATCGGATACTTCCTCAATTTTAATAATGTCAGTTACAGGTTTTGTGAGCCTGTGAGCAATTTGAGGGTAATCTACTTCAAAAGTTATATTTAAGTTTTGACCAACCAAACCTGATGTACTCAATATTGTGAAAGTAGCTGTTCCTGTAGCTCCACTCACTCCAATACCTTCATTTCCTACCCAAGTTCCGTTCACCTCAGAAAAAGTATCAACTTCACCCGAAATGCTAAACATTACTTTAGGTGTGAAGGCTCCTATAACAGTGCCATTTGGGGAAGGAGAAGTGACATTAATTTCAACTGTGTCATTTATATCCCAGCTTCCGGAACCTGTAACTCGGTCGGGACTATCTGTAGCCACAACACTTACTGTTTTGACAGATTTAGGGATATCACTATAATAACGCTGTTGACCATTAGGGGAGATACCTACTGATTCAGCTCCTGGCTGACTACTTGCTGAAAGCTTATTCACGAACAAGCTTATATCTGTTCTTGACAAGGATTGGTCGTTCTGGGCTTCTGTTAAAAATCCATGACTATTTCCTGAATAAATCATATCTAAGTTTTTTTCTAGTAACTCATTATAGTTTAATTCACCGAAACTAACAGTGTGTCTTAAATCTTCGATGTCATATTCAGCTATTTGGTCGTAAAACAGACCGTCAGGTCTGTCAGAATCTACCCCATCATTCACAGAGTAAAGAGCACCGTTTTGATTGTTTACTGCAAAGGAAACTTTGTTTCTTCTATGCACTCTAAATAGAGGTATAGCATAAACAAAACCATCAACTGTATTTAAGCCGTTATTTACATCTCCGTCACCCGCAACATAAAGTCCTGCATCGTCAAATCCTTGAAGTCCGTGAGCGAAAGTAAACCTTTGCAGAGTAGTAGAACCTCCCTGCGCATAAACTGAGTTTATGTCATCAATCCCTTCGGGGTTATTGATGAAGTTAACACTATCTACTACTCGGATTCGATATTGTAGTTGTACTCTCACTGATGTCTCAAAATTGACTGAAGGGTTAATTATTTGGTCAGATGAATTGAGGTTAGTTCCCCCGTAATTCCGGTTACCAAACTTATATATTGTTTCACCATCTGGTTTTTCTTCCTCAGAAGGTTCTTCGGAGTTGTAATACTGCTTCCAAACCTCGAGAAAGACTAAGTCTTCTCTATACTGAATACTGGGAGCATCACTAAGCTCTATTTTAAGCTTGTTGTCCTCATCGCAGTAAGAACCTCCTAAATTAATTAACCAACCATTAACCACAGCTAGTGTTGGACCTTCTTTTTTACTGTTCACATAAAAAGTATTAGACTCAAAAGTAGTGTTGATGCCAAAAGTATCTGCATTTTCATCAAATCCTCTTGAATATTCCGCATCTAAAAGTCCTGAAGGGACTTTGCTTCTAATTAAGTCTTGTAACTTAGCATCTTGGATATCTTGTAAACCGTTGAGTTCGGAATCTAAAACTGGTTTTGTTGGGTGAAAAACTATTGTATTTAAACTTCTATCCTTAATTTCTAAAGTCTGTGAAGTTCCTGAATAGTTATTGTTTTTTGACATCTCTAACCCCTGTATAGTCATAGTCTGTGTAAATATCTACTATTACTCTTCTAATATTAATAGAAAATTTGCTAAAACTATCCTAAAAATAACATATAGTTGGGAGTAGTAATTGCATATTAAGCAATATCTGAAGGGACAACTAGAGGTCTATTTTTTAAGGGGTAAACATCTACTGCTCCGTAAATAGCTTCGCCCAAGTTTTGAGACATATCAATCCCGCTTAAATCATTATTAAGTATAGTGTAAGCACCCTTATTAACAGCTTCATTCACATATATATTCTTTTGCTCAAGATAACTATAGTTAGGACCCTCTTCTAAATTATAAATGGTGCAAACTGTTGTAATCACTAACAACATCAGCTCACCTTTGCAAAATCCTGTACCCTCTACTAAAGCTGTCCACTGGGTCATGTGGTTTATAGGTGTATCAAAATCTATCCCTCTCTCAGAAATTTTAGGAGAGTCTATAATGACACCTCGTCCCATCAAGGTATTGTCGACCTCTTCCCCATATTTTAGAGTAAGTACATCGCCCTCTTTTAGAGCAACGCTTTCGTTATAAGGAGACAATCCTCTACCTATGATTCTTCTTAGGTTAGTTGTCCCGCCGGTAAGCGGAGAAGGGATATTGTCTGAGAGCAAGTTGTATTCTAATACTGTTTTATTTATAGGTAGTCGGGTGGCGAGACCTTTTAAGTTTTCTGGAACACTTTGCTCTTTAAAACCTGTTCCTGCGGTGATTACTGTCACTTTATCATCTAAGCTGAGTATTTTAAATTTCTGTTCTTCACCTGGGTGAAGTCTTGTTTCGATGATTCCCGCATAAGGAGAATACTTGTATGCAAAGTAAATATCGTCTTCTGTGCTAGGGTTATAATATCCTAAGTAAGATATTTCGATATTACCTGTGTAAGGGGAAGCTTCTTCTAAAAAATATTTAACAATAGGTGTACCTAAATTCTCTATTTTATTCAGCAGGACTAATTTATTGTTAATAAAAGCTACAGGTTTATACTCAATACCATTAAAGAATCCCGCAGTGGCTAACACAGCATCACATGAGCTACTCTTATCTTTTACATTCATCAAACCTTCACTATCACCTATACTGATAGTTGTATCAATGAACGTGTAAGTTCCTGCAATATTAGATACCCCTTTAATATGGGGTATGTAATCAACGGTATAGTTTCCTAGTAGTAAAGTATATTCTAGCGTATCCCCGGCATCACCCTCAAGACCTGTTAATTTGAAAATAGTAGTTCCCGTAGCATATTTTTCAATACCAGGCACTTGCCCAAAATTTCCGTACATGTATTTAGATTGAGTTATATTATACACACTGTGTATTGCTAGTACATTTCTATCATAAACGGTACGGTCTATTGTGTCGGTAGTATCTCCCGAGTAAACTTTGTAATATTTACACTCTAGGCAGCCACCTCGATAGACATTGTCATCATTATATATACCTGAAGAGGGGTTACCCGTGTTACAAGCTTCTTCAAAAGAATTAATTGATCTTCCTATAGCATTATCTTCTAGGTCACCTATTTTTCTCAAAGGATAAGCGTCAGAACCTAAAGGAACGACTCGGTAGCTATCAGTATATAGATTGAAATCTACAGGATAACCTGTGGAATCATTTCTACCTGAAAGCATTTCTTTGATTGGGAAAGTGAAACCTCCTGAGTTTCCGTCTAACCCCCCACCTTCTCTTACCTTTAACTTGAAGGTAATTGTCACATATTTATCTGTTATAGTACTCTCATCAAGTGGTTGGTAAGTTATCTTGTTTCTATCATCGGTTAGATAGTTCCAAGTTCTTTTTTCTCCAAGTCCTACCCAAGTTCCGCCAAAAATAGTAGTTATTTGCTTAGTTACAGGGTCATGGGTCTGAACTAAAGGTTCTTCCTCAGAAATGTATACTTTGTTTTCATCATATAACTCAAACTCGTAAGTTTCTTCTTGATGTCCGATAGGAGTGAACCACAATAGATTGTTGTGGAAATTTCCATCAGTTATTGCTGAATAAAAAACAAAAGTTTGATTTTGTCTTGCATCAGTAAATGTCCTCAAGACACCGTCTGGATCACGTCCATCTTCATTAACCCCTTCTTTTTCAGTCAGAGAAATCCCATCTATTTGAATAAGCTCATTACCTGCCAAGTTCTCATCAATAGGGCTGTACTTTAACTCTCTTGGGATAGTGTCATCCCAAACCATGTTTAAGTTTTCTTCCATCAAGTTTTTATAGTCAATAGAAGTAGTGTAAATCTGATGTCTTAAATCTTCGATGTCCCTTGGAGAAATTTCATCATAAAATAAACCGTCAGGTCTATCCGATTCGTCTCCGGAAGTCAAAGTTTTGCTCGCACCATTTTGGTTTGTTAAAGAGTAAGCTACTCGGTTTCTTCGGTGAATACGAGCTATAGGGATTGCATAAACAAAACCATCTATTGTCCCTAAATCTGTTTGAGAATCACCAGAACCATCTCCCGCAATATAAAGTCCGGGGTCAGTATCATGTTTTCTAAATGTGTAATCTACGTTTGGTAATCCGGAAACTCCCACAGCATAAACACCTGGGAAATCAATACCGTCTCTATATGTAGAGAAGTCAACCCCATTAACCCATCTTGTGCGATATTGTACTTGGATTCTTTTTGATGTCTCTATTTCTATATCGGGGTCAATTAAGTCATTGTCATAAGGGTCTACCGAGCTTTGTACATTCCCATATTTATATATTGTGTCTGATGTTTGAATAACCTTTTGCCATACTTCGAGAAAAATTAAATCTTCTCGATAACCTACATAAGGAGATGCTTCGCCTATTAAAGCTATCTCATCTTCATCATTTGACAAATCATGCCAAATGTCTTCTTGAGCAGAAGGTTGAAACTGGTTATTTCCTGCACCCACATGAATAATCCACCCGTTAACAATAGCTGTGGGGTTTTTCATAAGCACTGTGTTTGCCCATGAGGAAGTAAGCTGGTCTCGGTCTACAGGAGATGTTGTTATATCTCCTATATCTAAGAAACCTGATGGTGTTGTCTTTTTTAAAATATCTGATATATTTTCTTGGGCTATGGACTGTACCAAGTTCCACTCGCTATCTAGAGGTGGTCTTTTTTGTTGAAAAATAACTCCTGTAAAATTACGGTTAACACTTTCCAATAATCTCGATACCGAAGTCCCTTTTATTAATCCCATTCTATTTAATCCTTATGTTACACTCTATTATAAAGCTCATCACAATAATAGTTTACAAAGTTTTACATCTCATTACAGAATAACACCCTTACGAATATTTTGCGTGTTGGATAGTTCCATAAATAAAACTAGAGAAAGTTTTAGTTCCGCCTATGGTTTGTGTACCTACAGTATAAACACCGTTTGTTACTGTCCCTGCATTTCCAGAAACACTACCTGTAATAGTGTTTGAGAAAGTGTTAGCTCCGGTAAAGAGGTTAGTCCCTGAATGCGTATTAGCTCCAGAAAAAGTTTTGCTACCGCCAACAGTTTGAGTTCCTTGAGTATAAACTGCTTTCGCACCAAAGTTAGATGTGAAAAAGTTTAAAGCACTTAGGTATAAAAAGTCAGTGTTGGTGGTGACATTAATGACAGGCTTTATAAATCTTGTCCCTGTAAAAAAATCTTGTCTATCCTCACTTGTACTTAAATCCTCGCTTAAGCAAACCTCTTGTTTATAACTTAAGAGAGTTGTAGCTACGGTGTTATAGTTTAAAAAATATCTAAAAATATTTGTAGGGTTGTAATCTTTGTCAAACCCTTCAAAACCTAAAGACACTGTGGAAGTACCTGTCCCAGTTCTTGTGTAAGCCATCCCACCGATACCTGCTTCAGGCATAACGGGTATATAATCTTTGAATCGCCATAAACCTGTTCCAGAAACTTTTAGAGCACCTCTACCCATACCGTTAGATGATGGGGAAGCATCATAAGTTAAAGAACCTGTTCCTGTAATTCTCTGCCATCTCGCTAAGAAAAATTCTATCTCATTAGGATCCATAAAAAAGAAATCCCCTACATTTGTTATGTAAGTTGAGTTAGGGTTTCCGTCAGCTTCAGGAGACCTTAGTTGAGACTCCACGAATGTAGCTAAAATATTTCCACCGTGGTTTTTGAATTTGTATACGTTTGTTTGTGCTTCCCCCACAGAACTTTGGGGAGTACCTTTTGCCCACATAACTGTCGAAGGAAAACTAACTGAACAAGATTGACTAGAGGAGTTGTATACAACTATTGTAACTTCTTCTGAATAATCTATATTCGTAAAAGAATAAGTTGTGTCTCCCACAACTGTCCTTGTTATGATTGGACCAAAAGCCCAGTCTACAATAGTTGAGGAAGCACTATCCGAGTTACTTGGAGCTTTCATTTTAGGTACTGTGCCGATTATTGCCATTTAAAAACTCCTTATTCTTCTTCTAAGATAGTGATTAAGTTATTAGGGCTGTCATTATTGTCTGTCACTGTCCCACCATTTATAATCCAACAGTCAGTTATAATGTTGTTATTAGAACCGTTGTTAATCAGTAAACTCACGCCATATTTAACAAATTTAATTAAGCTTTTTCCTGAACCAGATGCTAGAATTAGGGCAGAGCTTATTTCAGATTCATTACCTATTCCTTCAATTTTTAATCTGTTAGAAACCGTTACCGTTGTAGAATCTTCAGTTTTACCTATAACTAGAACTTTATCACCGTCACTTAAACCTGATATTGCTCCCGATAAATGGTCATGTGTGCATTCTCCAGCAGCTAACTGAGCAGCGCTACCTACGGTAGCGTTATATCCTATAACACCATTAAGTTTAGCAAAGTAAGAACTAGGGGCAGGGATACCGTCGGGGGTAGTGTCCGAACCTAGCACAAGCTGTACTACTCCCGAGCCACTTCTGTGTATTTTAATGTTATCAGATTCATTGCCTGAAACACCGTCGATGCCCGCAGAACCAATGATGAGTCCGCCTGCATTAGGAGAGAATTCCGCAACTCTCTTGGTTTTTCCGGTAAGACTATCCTTAGTGTAAATTTCTACAGCGTTGTCATCTTTTGTTTCAATTATTCTAGCCATCTAGAAATCCTATTTTGTTAAGTTATAAATAAAGATTATAAGTATATTATCCTTTAGTCTCTATATATTGGTTTGCGTCTTTTCCATATTTTGTTTAATCAACAAAAATCTTACGGGTGAGAAGGTAAAGATGGTTCCCTCAACGGGAACTTCTATTCTAGTGTTATCTTCTTGAATAAAATACCTTGTTGGAGTTTTTGAATCCTCCATAATTCCATCGCCAATAACCTTAGTAAGTTTCTTCTTAAAAAAGTCGTTTTTTCTCTTGTAAGTCACTGTGTAAATCATCTCTTATCTCCTAAAATATTTTAGCTCCTAGTTATTGATTTTTATAAAATAATTTACTGTAATATTCTTAGGGCATGTTTCATTACTACCCTGCGCCCCTGTCCACTTGGTGCTACCTCCACCACGAGTTGAATATTCATATTGCCCACCGCTATAGGAGAAAACAAGAA
>Ga0222628_1000835_pt1 | contig 11282 bp, 8 predicted proteins | sample AntAcemetageno95_FD_179860 | JGI IMG/M metagenome (GOLD analysis project Ga0222628, IMG submission 179860) | Saline water microbial communities from Ace Lake, Antarctica - #95 | ecosystem: Environmental > Aquatic > Non-marine Saline and Alkaline > Saline | place: Antarctica: Ace Lake | collected...
TATGATACACTGAATAGAATTTTAATAAGATGGTTCATAACACGAGATTATTTGCTCTTTTTAATACAAAAGAGTTGAATATAAAATATAAAAAAAGTAGTGCAAAAAGAGAAAATTTGACACTACCGCGTTAAAGAGGAGGTGTTAATATGAGTCAAAAAATCGATTTTGATGCAATAAGAAAAAGACAAGAGAAAATCAGAAATTTCTCGATAATTGCTCATATTGATCATGGAAAATCTACTTTAGCAGATCGAATTCTAGAAAAAACACATACAATAGCTAGTAGAGACATGAAATCCCAACTACTAGACTCTATGGATTTAGAACGTGAACGTGGAATAACAATCAAATTAAATGCTGTTGAGATTAAGTATATAGCAAAAGATAATCAAGAATATATCTTTCATCTTATTGATACACCAGGACATGTCGATTTTACATACGAAGTATCACGTAGTTTAGCTGCTTGCGAAGGCGCTGTCTTAGTAATTGACGCAGCCCAAGGTATAGAAGCTCAAACATTAGCTAATGTGTATTTAGCAATTGATAATGACTTGGAAATCTTAACTGTTATTAATAAAATAGATCTTCCTAGTGCAAATCCAGAAAAAGTAAAACAAGAAGTAGAAGATATTATAGGACTTGATACAACAAACGCTGTTCTTGCAAGTGCAAAAGAAGGAATTGGAATAGAAGAAATTCTAGAACAAATAGTGAAAGTAGTCCCAAAACCAGTTGGAAACCCTGAAGCACCCTTAAAAGCACTAATATTTGATTCATATTTTGATTCATATAGAGGAATAATTCCTAGCATTAGAGTATTTGAAGGTATTGTCAAAAAAGGCGATAAAATTAAAATGATGGCAACAAATGTTGTCTATGAAGTAATTGAAGTCGGTGTTTTAACACCAAAAGAACAAAAAAGAGATTACTTAGGTCCAGGAGATGTTGGATTCTTAAGTGCCTCTATTAAAACTGTTGAAGATGTACGAGTAGGGGATACAATAACTAAAGTTGACTCTCCTGCAAAAACACCTTTACCAGGATACAGATCATTAAATCCTATGGTCTTTTGTGGAATATTCCCAATTGACTCAAGTCAATATAACGATTTAAGAGAAGCACTTGGGAAATTAAAGCTAAATGATGCAAGTTTAGCCTTTGAACCAGAAACTTCTCAAGCCCTTGGGTTCGGTTTTAGAACTGGATTCCTTGGATTATTACACATGGAAATAATCCAACAGCGAATTGAAAGAGAATTCAATATTCCTTTAATCGCTACTAGTCCAAGTGTAATATATAAAATATTCCTAACTGATAATACAATGGTTAAAATAGACAATCCAAGTGATTTACCTGAAATTCAAAAAATTGAAAGGATTGAAGAACCTTACGTAACAGCTACAATCCTTACTCCAGAAGAGTATGTAGGTAATATCATGGAACTTTGTCAGTATAAAAGAGGAATCTTTGTAGATATGAAGTACTTAGGAGATACAAGAGTACAACTTACTTATAATCTTCCTTTACTAGAAATAGTATATGATTTCTTTGATAAATTAAAATCATATTCTAAAGGTTATGCATCATTTGATTATGAATTCAGCGAATATAAAGAAGGTAAATTAGTTAAAATGGACATTTTACTTAATAATGAAATAGTAGATGCTCTTAGTATAATAGTCTTCAGAGATTTCGCTTATAGACGAGGTAAAGCGTTAACTGAAAAACTGAAAGAGATTATTCCTAGACATATGTTTGAAGTTCCAATACAAGCTGCTATAAATTCAAAGATAATCGCTAGAAGCACAATTAAGGCAATGCGTAAAAACGTTTTAGCTAAGTGTTATGGTGGAGATATAACTCGTAAGAAGAAGTTACTTGAAAAACAGAAAAAAGGTAAAAAGAAAATGAAAAGCATCGGAAATGTCGAAATACCTCAAGAAGCATTCTTAAGTGTACTCGCATTAGATGATTAACTAAAAGTCCTTCAAGGGGCTTTTTTGTTTTACTAAAAAAAGCAAGAAAAGGAAGGATATGTTTATAATGACAATAGTTTAGACAAGATGATATAAATCAATATTCACTATTAAAGCGAATTATATTCTTTTATTAATTCTATTAACCTCCAAATGATAAAATGCTCCCTATGGTCTCTTCTAATAGCTTTAATGCTTCCTGGAATGGAATCTGTAAGCAAAGAAAAATTTTACTAGAGATTAATTAAAATAGAAGTCTAAACACAACTATTCAACATATTCTTCCTAATTAGTAAATCGCTTACATAATACTTGTTGACATATTAAACTTCTAACAGTATACTATAGATAGTTGTGCAACCGATTTCACAAAACCCTCATTTATTTGGTTTATCCTTCTATTTAAACCCCAGCTTAAAGCTAATAATAAAGAAATCGGTTGCAAGTTTTATATAACGATTATAGAATCTTCAATATCAGGAATGGAGAGAATACATATGACAAGCATAAAAGATGTAGCAAAAGCAGCGGGGGTATCTACTTCCACAGTATCAAGAACAATTAATAAGAATCCTTCAATTTCAGCTGCAACAAAAGAGAGAGTTATGAAGGAAGTTAAGAGATTAAAGTATATCCCAAATAGTATAGCTAAATCATTATCTAACAATAATTCTTATACAATAACGTTACTTGTAAATGTTGAGGATGAGAAATCCTTTCAAAATCCATTTTTCTATGAAGTAATGCATGGGATTGAAAAAGTTGTTTATGAAAAAGAGTTTTGTTTGATAGTCGCAAACTTAGACACTAAATTAAGAAAAGACAACATTCTTGATTGGCTCGTAAAAGGAAAAAGAACAGAAGGGGTAATATTGCCATCTTCAATTATTGACTCTAAAATAATTAAAGAATTGAAAGAATTTAATATCCCGTTTGTATTAATAGGAGATCCTGCAAACATTAAACAATCAACAAATTGGGTTGATATTAATAATAAAAAGGGTGGAGAACAGGCAACTTACAGCTTAATAGAAAAAGGATACAAAAAAATAGCATTCTTTGGACTTGATAAGACAAAAGTATTTAACAAAAGAAGATTCGAAGGTTTTGAAAGTGCTATGGAAAAAAGTAAAATGAAAATTGACTCAAATTTGGTTATCGAGGATTGTAATAGTAGTGATGACGGGTATTTTTTCATGAAGAAGTTGCTTGAAGAGAAGAATGTTCCTGATGCAGTAATTTGTGCTCAAGAACTTATTAGTGTTGGAGTTTTGAGAGCGATTCAAGAAAAAGGCCTCTCAATACCTAATGATATCGGAATAATAAGTTTTGATAACTCACAAATAGCCGAAATGATGCATCCAACGATCACCACAGTTAATGTAGATGTATTAGAACTAGGTATTCAATCTGCAAAATTACTTTTTAGTCAAATTGAAAATCCTGAAATGAGAAACCAAGAATTACTAATTTCAACAAATATTGACGAGAGAGAAACAACATTATAAATTTTATATAGATTGAGGTGTATTATGAATCATTTAGAAGTGAGACATAGCGATACAAGAGAATACATTTATCCAGTAAGTAGAAATATTTTAAGAACGAATATTTATTGTTCTCTTATTGATAGTAATAATGATTTAAAAGTGAAAATAGTTTACTGGAATCGATTTGTTGAAAATGATGAAAAAACTATTCAAATGAATAGTTTTAGTAAAGACAATCAAAGTAAATATTATACTGCTGAAATAAAGTTGGAAGAGTCTGCAAAATACTTAAAATATTATTTCGTGATTAGCAATGAGTTAGAAGAGGTGTTTTTCTCTTCATATGGACTATCTAAAACATTGCCTTCAAAAACGTTTGAATATCAGAGTACAAATGAGCTTGATGTCTTTGAAGTCCCTAAATGGGCAAATGGAATTGTAGGTTATCAGATATTCCCTGAAAGATTTTTTAAGGGTTCTTCAAGTCCCAATGGGCTTAGTCTTGAAAAGTGGGACTCTCAGCCAAGTAGAACCAACTTCTTTGGAGGCAATTTAAGAGGAATTATTGATAAATTCAATTATATAAGAGATTTAGGAGTGAGGATGATTTACTTAACTCCAATATTCTTATCAAATTCTAATCATAAATATGACACTGTAGATTATTTTAAAATTGATCCCAATTTCGGAGATATCGATGACTTAAAAAATCTTGTTGAACTCTGTCATAACAACGATATGAAGCTAATTCTAGATGGTGTTTTTAATCACATTGGATATTATTCAAGTCAATTTCAGGATGTTATAAAAAAAGGAAAGGCATCTAAGTACTGGGATTGGTTCTATATTCATGGAGATAGTGTTGATGTTGATAAAATAAATTATGAGTGCGTTGGCTATTACAAATGGATGCCCAAACTGAGATACTCAAGTAATTCATTGAGAAAATATATCCTAAGTGTCGGTGAATACTGGATTTCTGCAGTAGGAATTGATGGTTGGAGACTAGATGTTTCAGATGAAGTAGATTTTACATTTTTACAGGAATTTAGAAAAACTATTAAATCAGTGAATGAGGATGCTTTACTGATAGGAGAAACTTGGAAAGATGGTAGAGACCTTCTTCGAGGAGATCAAATGGACTCAATTATGAACTATAGATTTAGAGATATTTCATTAGATTATTTTGCAAATGAGAGCATTGATACAAATACATTTAAAGATAGAATTGAAAATATTTTATTCAACTATCCATCACCTTCTCACAATGCTTTATATAATTTGCTGGGAAGTCATGATACAGAGAGAATATCAACTATTTGTAAAAGCAATTGGGAGAAAGAAAAATTACTAATTGTATTTCAAATGACATATCCTGGAATGCCAGTTGTCTATTATGGTGATGAAATAGGGCTAGAAGGAGAGACAGATCCAGATTGTAGACAAACTATGAAATGGTGTAGTGTGAATGAAAAGATTCTAGAATTCTACAAAAGAATGATTAAAATTAGAAATGAGAATGACTCACTTAAATATGGAAGTTTCTCTCACTTGAATCTAGAAAATGGACTATATGGTTTTGTTAGAGAATTTAAAAACGATTCAATAATCGTAGTTATAAATAAGAGTGACAGATTTTGTCAGTTCAATTTAAATAAAATATTTGACAACATGAAAAGTGAGTTAATTGATATAGACTCACAAAAATCCAAAATAATAAAGATTACCAGAGAGGGGGAAAAAATGACAGTTACTTGTATAAAAAAATGATTAATAATAGTTTTTAGTATTTTGTATGAATCAAAAAAAAATAGGAGGAAATTATGAGAAAAATTAGTTTAAGAGCTTTAATGTCAGTGATTGTAATTATTGCTGGTTTATTATTAGTAGGATGCCAAAAAGATGATGAAACAGTAACAATTGAATTTTGGCATGGTTATGATGCTGGATCTGGTCAGGTTGAAGTATTAGAAACATTAATAGAAGAATTTGAAGCAGATAATCCAGGTGTAGAAGTAAACCATGTTTTCTTTGACTGGAGTGGACTAAAAGATAACGTAGTAACTGGAGCTGCATCAGGAACTTTACCAGATGTTCTTCGTGGAGATATTGCGTTTGTTCCACAATTTCAAGATTTAAATGTTTTATTAGCAGTAAGTGAATATGACGACTATATGGATGTTGCAGAAACAGTTCTTGCCGCACCAAATAGTACAACTAAAATGGGTAATGAGTACTTTGGACTAGCAGCAAACACAAATACTAAAATAATGTTTTATAACAAAACATTACTAACTGCAGCAGGAGTTGCAGTACCTACATCTTTAGAAGAAGTATGGGCTGCTGCACTTGATCTTACTGATGGAACTGTAATTGGTATGGTTGAACCTTGGACTGGTATTTGGAACGTTGGACCTTACATTTGGAGTAATGGCGGAAATGTATTATCACCAGATAATAGTAGAGCTGAAGGATATATAAATAGTTCAATTAGTGTAAATACTATTCAAAAATTAGCTGATTTATATGCTGCAGGAGCACTTGCCGGACCATCAATGGATCCAGGAGCTGTTGGAGATACAGATGGATGGGCAGCAGGAATCTATGCTCTTCAATTAGATGGACCATGGAGAGAAAGTTCTAATATCTCTGCAGGTGTAGATTATGGAGCAATGCCTTTACCAGAAGGGGCTGCAGGATCAATGAGTGTACTTGGTGGAGAAGACTTTATGTTATTCAAAACATCTGACAAGGCACATCAAGACGCAGCATGGGAATTTGTTAAATTTATGACTGCAAAACACGCACAAGTTGAAATGGCAAAAGTTGGTCAAATGCCTGTTAATTTAGAAGCATTAGATGACGCTGAAGCAATTGCAGCAATGCCTTTACTTCCAGTATTTAAAGAAGCATTATTAACAGCTAAATCTAGACCTGTTACACCTTTATGGGGCGAAATGTCAGGGATTATTGCTACAAAAGTAGCAGAAGCAATCCTTGGAGACAAACCTGTTCAACAAGCACTTGATGAAGCAGCATCAGAAATAGATGCTCTAATAGCAGCAAGTTAATATATTTTTCTTGCATAATACTAAAACTAATAGTTAAATATAATTAAATAGGAAAGTGCAATGATAATGTTAAAGGATCTTCATGCCCTTACAATTTATTGCACTTTCATATTAAGTAGGTGTGAATAATGGAAGCTATTGCAAAAAGTTTTAAAAAGAAATTCAGGAAAGTAGATTGGAGAATCTATGTGATATTTTTGCCTGGAATACTCTATGTATCAACTTTCACTTTTTATCCATTGATTAAGATGATGGTAATGAGTTTTTTTGATTGGAGAATTGGGTACCAACAAGTATCAACATTTGTAGGATTGGAGAATTATATCAAAGTAATCTCGGATCCAATTGCTAGAATGGCAATAGTTAATACATTAGCGTATGCTGTTATTACTGTCCCTATGCAGATGATAATAGGTCTGTTTATTGCAGTATTAATACATGGGATAAGAAGGTTCACAGTCTCATTTAGACTTGCATATTATCTACCTGTCATAACTTCATGGGTAGTAGTCGCTTTGCTATTTAGATACATATATAGTAATGCAGGACTCTTGAATTATTTCTTGGTAGATCAGATTGGAATCATAAAAGAACCCATTGGATGGCTTTCTACAAGATGGCCTGCACTTTTCGCTGCCATGTTACTTGGTATTTGGAAAGGAGTAGGTTGGAATATGATTATTTTTCTAGCCGCTTTACAAGCCGTTCCTAAAGTATATTATGAGGCTGCATCCATTATGGGGTTAAACAAAAGACAACAATTCTTTAGAGTTACTTTGCCTAGTATTAGAGGAACAGTTATATTTGCGTTCATAATGCTTTGTATTGGTGCTTTTAATACATATACACCTATTGCAGTGTTAACTGCTGGAAATCCAGCTCATCAAACTGAAGTAGTTTTGACATGGATGTATTACCAAACTTTTAGTACATCAGGAAAAGTTGGTTATGCTGCTGCACTATCAGTTCTGGTTACAATTATGATTGTCACTATAACTGTGTTTACATTTATTGTATCTTCAAAAAGAAGGGGTAAATAAGCATGAAAAATAAAAAAAGAAGAACCCTTCAAGTTTATTTTAAGAGTGAGCATAATATTGATTTAAGCAAAGTGATTAGATATGTAGTTCTTACTGCTGGATTACTTTTTACAATTGTACCTATGGGATATATGTTGATATCTTCATTAAAAGACAATGACAAAATTTTTTCATACCCACCTAAGTTATTTCCTAAACTAGCTGAATTATCTACAGGAAATTACTCTTATATATTATTAAATGAGAATTTTTTCAGATATCTTTTAAACACTCTATTTGTTGCAACAATGACTGTGCTTATCGCAGCTTTCTTGTCCTCAATGTTGGCATATAGTTTTGCTAGATTGAAGATCCCAGGTAAAAAAATAATCTTTGGAATGATTATCTCAGTAATGTTGGTTCCTGGACTAGCTGCAATAATTCCACAATTTGAGTTGGCTGTTAAGTTTGGATTACATAATAGTCTTTGGGGTGTAATATTATTCTATTCTGCATGGGTAATACCATTTTCAACCTTCTTACTAAAAGGTTATATTGAAGATAATATTCCTATTGAGTTAGAAGAAGCTACTTACATAGACGGAGGAAGTGTTTTCTCTATTTATCGTTATGTTATTCTTCCTTTAGCATCACCAGCAATTGCTGCTGTGAGTATCTTGAATTTCTTATTCCCTTTTGAAGAATTGGGTTGGTCTCAGGCAATATTAAAAACAGATGAGATAAGAACAATGCCAGTTGCAATTACAATGTTTTTCCAAGCACACAATAGAACTGACTGGGGATATGTTTTTGCTATGACGGTTTTATCAATGGTTCCAGTAGTTATATTCTATTTGATGCTTCAAAAATATTTTGTAACAGGATTATCTTCAGGCGCTACAAAAGGATAATTGCCATTTGATAGGGATTTAAAGTTCTTATATTAGGAACCAAAATAGATAAAAAATTTTACCAAGAAACCTTCTAAGGCGTCTTCCGGGGGTTCGAATCCTTCTCGGAATGCCATTATAAACATAAGCTAGCCCTTAAAGGTTGGCTTTCTCTATTGTTTTTTGGTGTTATCAAATGAAAGGGTGTAGGTCGATGGCTGTAAATAGGATAAATCAATAGAGAAACGTAATTAGAGATTTTACCTTTCCTATAACTACTTTTTCTCATATTCAACGAATTAATTGATGAAAATTTGGTATGCATTTGGAATTCAAATCCTATCCAATGGCTTAGAAGTAGTAATAGCCCCCGAAATAATTGTGTTGGAGACTTAAAATGCACTATTATGATTCGAATTCCTCTCTGAATGACTTTTTATGAATTATACCAACCAATCTATGGACTCCCTTAAGACTGAATAAGCTTACTGCTGTAAAAAAAATACACTAGTTGTTGTAAAAAAAATACACGTATGATAAAATTAAGTAGAGGTGATTGGATGTTAAGTAGATTTAGTGTAGAAAATTATAAATGTTTTGAAAAGAAGATAATATTTGATTTAACAAAAGTACGAGATTATTCGTTTAACAACTTTGTAATAAAAAATAATATAATTAATAAAGCTTTGATTTATGGTAAAAATGCTTCAGGTAAAACTAGTCTCGGCTATGCAATGTTCGATATTGTAGATCACTTATCTGATAAAAAATCTAATAAAAGAACTGCTGGATATGTAAACGCAAATTCTAAGAAGTCATATTCTTCTTTTTCATACGGTTTTATTTTTGATAATGTTAGAATAACATATAAATATAAAAAAAATGAGAATCGTCAATTAAGAGAAGAAAAGCTTCTTATTGATGATAAACTAGTATTTCATTACGATTTTGAAGTAAAGGTAATTGTTAAGAACCTTATTGAGGAAACAAAACAATTAAGATGGAAAACAAAAGAGGATAATGTATCTGCAATAAGGTTTATGATAAGTACAATAGATTTAGGAGATGACAATATTGTAAATAAAATGTTTCATTTTGTAAATAAAATGTTATGGTTTAAATCACTCGAAGACGTGAACGATTACATTGGATATTCTTCAATTTCAGGAAATATTGATCAATACATCTTTGACAAAAAACTCTGTAACCAATTACAAGAGTTTTTATGGAAGAATGATATAACTGAGAAACTAAAAATTGAAATGCAAGGAGGGAAACCGATTATTAACTTTGCATTTGATAAATATAATATTCCCTTTAAGTGGATTGCTTCATCTGGAACAAAATCATTGCTTTTGATTTTCTATTGGATGAAATTTGCTTTTGAAGATGCATCCTTGGTTTTTATTGATGAGTTTGATGCATTTTATCACCATGAATTATCAGCAAGTATAATAGACTTACTATTTAGTGACAACAGATTTCAGGTTTTTGTTACGTCACATAATTCATCTTTAATATCAAATGAAAAATACAGACCAGACGTTTACTTCCAAATTGGACATAGTATGATTAAAAGCTTTTCAGATATGACTAGAAGAGGCATAAGAGAAGCACATAGTCTAGAAAAAATGTACAAAGTTGGCGAATTTGACTTCTAAGGAGATATTATTGATTGTAGAAGGTGAAAGTTCTGAACCTGAATTATTTAACAAATTAGTAGATTTCTATTTAAATAATGCTGAAGTAACTTTCGAAGTATTCTCTTACAAAACAAACTTATACGATTTATACAGTGCCTTATCAAAAGATGATTTTCTGGATATTATCCATTACTTAAATGAAAACAAAAATGCAAGTTTGAAAAGATATAACGAAATTTATATTGTATTTGATTTAGATATACATCATACTAATAAACAAAAATTCAATATATATACAAAGGATAAGATAAGTAAAATGCTAAAATTCTTTTGTGATCCATTTGATAAAGGTGAACTGTTTTTGAATTATCCAATGATAGAATCTTTTAAAGATATAACCTCATACGATATTAATGAATATTTGAAATTGGATATTAAAAGAACTGATAGTATCAAATATAAGCAAATTGTTGCAAATAAACCAACTTTGATAAAAGGAGTTTCTGAACTATCAAAAAACATGTTAAATTTTATGATTAGTATTAACTCAATTAAATCGAATTGGATTATGACAGGTGACTCTAATAAACCAAGTAAACAACCAAACCAAGCTGATTTATTTAGTAAAATTGAAGAAAAGTATATTAAATCCAATAGAGTACCTGTTTTAAACACAATGTTAACATTTCCAATATTGTTTTTTGGTGTTGAAGATATTCAGAAATTCCTGAAAAACAATGATGAAATATAATAAAACAAATAATTTATTTATGTTTGACTAGGATGGAATTTAATAGTGAATACTTGAGTTATCATATGTAAAAAGACCTGAAATGGCAATGTCATTAAGTTAAGAAAAAGAAGATTGATCTTCTCACACAATAGTGAGGGGGTCTTTTTTTATTTTGTATTTTTTTCGCTTTTTTTTAGTTTTTTTTTATGAAAAGACTTGACAAAGTCTCTAAAATTTGCGGCGTAGCCCTTAAAGTATAAATACTTAAAGGAGGCTATACTATGCAATATTCTAAACTATTAAAGTCGAGACTCAACGATATGATCGTTGATGTCGCGATGACTTCGGATTTCATCAGGAATCCGAAGTCCGATTTTACTCGTACAAGGAAACTTGATTTTATTACTACATTTAACTCTATTTTATCTATGGGTGGAACTTCACTAGATCGTGA
>Ga0222628_1000836_pt1 | contig 11282 bp, 24 predicted proteins | sample AntAcemetageno95_FD_179860 | JGI IMG/M metagenome (GOLD analysis project Ga0222628, IMG submission 179860) | Saline water microbial communities from Ace Lake, Antarctica - #95 | ecosystem: Environmental > Aquatic > Non-marine Saline and Alkaline > Saline | place: Antarctica: Ace Lake | collected...
AGTATTGTAGATGTGAAAGTAATCGATTTACCTAAAATAGATTTATTGATAGGCGGTAGTAGCTGCCAGAACTTTAGCTTTGCAGGAAGTATGATAGGAATGAAAAGTGAGGATGATATTGAAATACTTACTTTAGAGCATTACCTTGAATTAAAGAATAACGGATTTAATTTTAAAGGAGAAAGTTATTTGTTTTGGGAGTTTATAAGGATATTGAAAGAAACAAAGCCAAATAATTTTTTATTAGAAAATGTAAAAATGAGTAAAAAATGGCAAGATGTTATAACTGAAGCAATAGGTGTTGAACCTATATTTATAAACTCTAAAGTTTTATCTGCACATAATAGACCGAGATTGTACTGGACTAATTTAGTGGTTGATGAAATAGAGAGCGAAAATAAACAATGTGTTTATGATATTTTAGAGCCAAACGCTGAATTTACAACAAACTACGCTAATTGGATGCTTAATAAATGGGGCGATAAAACAAGGTTGGATGCGTTTTTTAATGCGAACGGCAAAGCAAGTTGTTTAACAGCAAATATGGCAAAAGGGCAAAAGGCTACTTATTGTGTTAATTATAAAAAAGAAATACATAAATACACTACAATTGAATGTGAGCGATTACAAACAGTGCCAGATGATTATACAAGTGGCGTGGCAAACTCACATAGGTTTCATATGTTAGGTAATGGTTGGACTGTAGATGTAATAGCACACATCTTTAAAAATATACCACAAAGCTAATATTAATGCTAACGATGGTAATATGAGCCGTTTTTTTCTATGGCTTATATTTAGTGTTGTATGCTTTTTGGCGACTAATGCCACGAATGATAATTAAATGTACTAACGTAAAAATATTTTAAAATGTGTGATGGCAAAAGTGGCTTTGAAAAAGCCAAAAGAATAGGTTTAATTGACAATGAACTATGCACAAGGTCGAGTCATAGCTTCCCAAATTTAGCAATAATGAAGTTAAGTTCGTATTATAAAAATAAAGGTTGCGATGTTATATTAATCTCTTTTGAAGAAATAAACCCTAATAATTTATTTACTACCGAATTTGATGTGATATTTGTTAGTAAAGTATTTTCTGATACCGAAACGCCTAAGTTTATCGACAATATTCCAAATGTTATAAAAGGCGGGTCTGGATTCTATTATGATAAAGCAACACCATTGAATTATGACATTGAGCATTCGTTTCCTGATTATGATTTATATGCTAATTTGCCCCATTGCAAACACGATTATTATCATAAATATTCAATAGGATTTATTACACGTGGTTGCATTAGGCAATGTGATTTCTGTATAAATAGAAATTCCAAAAAAGTTGAAACACATTCAAAATTATCTGAATTTGTAGATAAAAAACGACCTTTTGTAATGCTACTCGATGATAATATCACAGCATTTAAAGGATTTTACGAAACATTTGAAGAATTAAATAAATTAAACATTCCATTTGTGTTCAAACAAGGAATGGATTTTAGATTATTGAATAAAAAAAAGATGGATGTTTTATGGAATAGTAATTATTTAAGTGCTTCTAAAAATCAATCAAAAGGTACAAGAATTTACCATTTTGCTTTTGATAATATAGCAGACTTTTCATTAATGGAAAGGAAACTTAAGGAGTATTATTATAGCAAACCTTATGCGTTTAAAGTGTTTTTTTATGTTTTAGTTGGATTTGACAGAAAAGGGATATATGATAATGCTTTTTACGAAAGGGACATAATTGATTTATTTAAAAGGATAAAATTACTATTCAAATACAATGCCTATCCTTACATTATGCTTCACGAAGACTATAAGAAAAATCCAAATAAAGAAGTAATACGACAAACAGCGAGGCTGTGTAATACTCCGATGATGATTACCAATAAAACGTTTGGTGAAGCCGCAGTGCAAGGTAAAAAAAGAATACTTTTAGAATATTTAACGAATAACGATGAACAGATGATAAATATTACATTTAATTCTAAATTGCCTGATAAGGCAAAGAGGGGAGATTTTTAAATATTTTGGGCTATACGGTATAGTGTTTATTAAATGCACGACACTAAGCCATATTGCATACAACACAAAAATCAAAGCCGTTTTAATGGTTTTGATTGACTGTTATCTCACGTTTTAATGTGAGATTATAAAATTACAAAATGACAAAAACCAATAAACAACTACAGGAGATTTTAGACAACATCAATGATTGTGTTAGCAGGTATGAGAATATGCCTTTAACTGGAATCAAAGAGCAGTCGGAAGTTCTCAGGAAATTAACTTGTAATCTTCATTGGTTAGAAGGAGAGAGAATAAGGGCTCATGAACGTTATATGGATGTTTATTTCAAATCAAAGGAGAAAAGCAATGCAGGTAGAGAGAAGTATGCAGAGAATAAGGTTAGAGAACTGTATATGATTAGAAGAATAATGACAGGGGCTTATAAGGTTTTGGAATCACTCAGGTCAACAATTAGTGTTTATAAAAAGGAGGTATAATATGTATTTAGTAGGTAATTTTGAAAGATGGAGTTTTGGAGAACATCTTGATATTTCTATTGTTGAAGAAGCAAACAGACAGCCTTTCCTCACATAATAATTGAAATGCTTGAAAGTGGTCAATTAATACAATGGAGAAAACACCCAAATACGTTATTTGTAAAAGGAGTTGATAAGGCACGTATTGTTTGGGATGCAAAAAAGAAAATCATATTTACACGCCATAGGAATGAAATAACAGAACAAGAAGTTTGGAAAATATTCGCTTCAACTTTTAATATTTTATATAGAGAAATCAACAAAAACAAGATATGAACGAAGACAATTTTGAAATAGTAACAACAGAAGACCAAAAGGAATTTGTAGGTGGTGGTTATGGTACTGTTTCAGATTTGATTGCCTTTCAAAAATCAACTTATAGAGATTGGCAATGTGATTGTTAAATAAATAAAATCAAGCTATGGTTACAAATATCGAAAAAGTAATTGCCTACATGGATGAGCATGGAAGCATAACAAACCTTGAATCAACAAATGGTTTGAAGGTCCTTAATTTTACTCATATAATCTCACATATTAACAGGAATCTGTTTAAGATTAAAAAGACTACTCAATACAAAATATTGATTGGTAAAAATGAAAGTATTGTAACAATCAGACCAAAGATTGAATACAAACTTTTGAAGAAATGGACTAAGTATGAAAGAAAGCATAAATCTTGTATATAATGAATATTGAAGAATTTAATTTCGAAGGTCATTATTGTTTTATCGAAAGACCAAATGGTACGGTGATAGAATACAATGGTAAGAGAAGCATAGTGCAGCACTTTGAATTTCATGGAAAATACGCATCTGAGACAGGCTACAGGTCTCACTTCATCCCATTACATAAAGATGAAGATATAGAGTTTGCAGGTCTTGAACTTGCTAAACATTTCTATGAAAAATGCAAGGATGCAGTAAACAAAAAAGAGCAAGAAGAAAAATCAGCAAAAGCAAAAAAACAACAGTTAAATCTATTTATATGAAAAAGAGCAAATTATTAGCAGCAGAAATTATTGACAAATTTGAAGATTTGTTAGAGAAGTACAATATCACAATCCCTTCTGATGATAGAAGTGGTGATGAAGCAGAATCAAGATTCTATGGTACTGAGTACTTCAATATGCAAGATGAAGTTGAAGAAATGATACTTAACTTTGTGGATAATAAAAATAAAGTCTCAGGAGAACTTGGGATTAAAAGAGTTGTTATTCTCAGGAAGTTGAGCAATCAGACATACGAGAGAAATACAAAAGGTTTCATACTTCAAGATGAAGGTAAGATAACTACGTTTATTCAGAAACTTTTGTTGGAAGGTAAAGAGGAGAATTATATCATCAAGCAATTGATTGAAATAATACATTAATCCTTATCTGTATAAGTTCTAAATTTAACTAAATAGTAAAATTAATCGGTAAAATGCTTGACAGAGCGGTGTTTATTTTGTATCTTTACAATACAAACAAACACTAAAACCAACCATGAAAAAAGAAGAAGCCTTAAAAAGAATTGAAGAAGCAGAATTAGAATATCTAATTTTGAAAGAAGAATTTGAAAACAAAAAAGAAAATCTTAATATTTTAGAAGCTGAATTTACTCAACTTATTGTTTTTAGTTCTAATAAAAAAGAGATTGCAAAAAAAGCGAAAATAGTTTCTCATGCTCGAAAAGAAGTAAATTCTTTGAAAAATAAGGTTAATTGCTGCTTTTATTTAGAATTGCAACACAGAAAATCAATGATTGAATTTGCAAACTTTTGGACAAAGGAATTGAAGGAAATAGCGAAACTTACAAAATCAGAATATCTTAAAAACTTTTAATCATGGCAAAAGAAGTAACAATACACTATATTGGCAAGGAATGGAATAGCAACTTTATCGTAGCTAAAACAAAATGCGGAATTGATTGGGAAATTATTGATGAATTTACAAGCGAGAAACAATATGTTACTTGTAAGAAATGCTTAAAAAAACTCGGATTATGAATCAAATGACATTAGATTATCAAGATGACCACAACTCCCCATATTTTAGAGGAAAGCAAAGATCAGATTGCGTTGGTTGTTTTAAGGAATTTTTAGATTCTGACCTTGACGATAATGAATTATGCTTTGAATGTGCTTTAGAGAAAGCAGAAGAAGCAGAAATTGAAAGAACATTTGGAGATAAATAAAAAGCAATATGAACTTTGAAGAATACAAAAATCAGAAGAATCCTGTTAGACAGTATGGTGTAGAAATCTTTGAAAAAGATTGTAACCAGGTTTGTGTAACAGGAATACCAAAAACTAGAATAATAGTACTTAAGATTTGTGAAAGATATTTTACATATCTATTGACAGAAGGAGATAATCGGTTAATGGTAATGGATGAGCAGGGTAATCCAAAAAAATCATCTTGTTTTGTTTGGAGAGGAGCACCATCATGAAATACAAACCTATAAACGTAAGAGTGAAAAGTTTAAACATCATGCTTGGGAATGGAAATTCCTTCATTGTCGAAGACATGGGTAAAGTTGATTTTCTCAAGCAGGTTTTAGAAGAAGCAATTAAGGAGCACTTTCATACTAATGTAAATGTTGATATTGTTTTTGGAGTACCTAGCAGCAGAGAAGCAATTTCAACAGATGATATTGTGGAATTGAAGAATGGGAAGCGATACCCTGTTAGAGCATTATGTTTGAATAGGAATGAAATACTGGTAGGTAAGAAATATGTTGCTGTAAACAAGATTAAGAAAATAACAACTAAATTTGAAGTTTGGAGATATTACTTGAGTTCCGGTAAGACAGTTGTAGATGTATGTGAACACTTCGGAATTCAGAAGATAGTGATGAATAGTATAATTTCAGAATATTTACCAAAGCTAAAGGAATTAAGGAAATGATAGATAGAAAAATAATAAGAAAAGAATTGACTGAACATTTCAGCAGTATTTACAACTCAATAATTGTGCATGAAGGATTGTATGATTTACTTCTCAGTTCATGGGATGAAATTCCTAACCTGGACTTGACAGATAATGTGATTGAATTTCTCAATGGAGATTTTGAGAAGAAGCTACCATTGTTTCCACTAGTTAACACAATAGACTGTGAAGTTTATAGAAGTGACCAAAGCATCTTTAAAAAAACTCTTTCTGATTGGTATGTAGATTTATTAAATCATGGAATTAGTTTTAAATTAAACAGCTTGAATTTATTGCTGAAAAATGGGAGCAATGTAACGAGTGACATTTCAACTATAATTGTTAAGACAGAAAAAGGTGGTATTTGTTATGCAGTAGCTTTGTTGGATATAATAAAAAGGCACAAGCCAATAATAGGAATCAATTTGTGTTTCTCAACAGATAATCGTTTCCCATTTGATTATCCTTTGCAAATATTAGATAAGAAAACTAAGTATTAATACAAAGATCGTTGTACAGTAATTAGTAAAAAGAAGTTTAAATTTAAAAAGCGAAGCGTAATGCAAATAATTTTTGCAAAAAATTAAATATTAACCAACAAATAGAAACTATGAAATACAGAAGATTATCTTTAAAAGATTATGAACCATTAAATAATCCCATTGATTACCCCCATCTCGTAAATGTGAGCAAAATATGGGAAACTGAATAAAAACAAATTTGAAAAATTTGTAAGTGCGGCTGGGCTTTTAAAATCTTAAATGATTTTCCGTGCCAAAGGCAATTACTCTATAACGTTACGAGGCTATGACCAGTAGTGGAATACAAAGAGATAAATTTTTAAACTTAAACAACTTTAGATATGAGTACAAAACTTTCAAAAACCGACAAACCCGCTATTGGTTATGAGCCTGTGTTAGCAACTGGGCGGGATAAAGAACTTGCCTGTTGGATTTATTACGAAGAAGGACATACTTACTATTGCTACGAATGTGTTGATAAACGAGTAAATGAGATTAATGCTAACAAAGAATTTGCAGAAGATATTAATTATGAAGATGGTGATGATTGTGGGTATTATCAAGATTACGCAGATAATGAAGTAGAGTGCTGTAAGTGTGGGAAGCCATTATTTTCAAAAGTTGATTGTTAGCCTTGTTGCTAACAGATAAATAAAACCCGTTTTAATGGTTTTTATTTATAGTTATGAGTTGTTATTCTTATTTATACTCATTATAAATTTAACTAATAAGTAAAAATAAAAGGCTAAAACAATATTTTATTTTGTATCTTTACAGTAAAATAATAAAACATGAAAATAGAAGACTTAAATATTAGTTTTTGCCTTGAAGAGAGGGTGGATGTAGAAATAACGAGATTAACATTAGAAAAAAAGGATGGGGAGTATATTATATCTTCTGAATACAGCGGTAATAATTATAGGAATACTGATTTTTTAAAAAAATATTCAAAAGAAATATTAAGCAGACTTGATTTTGAATATAAAGCAGAATTTATTGAACTAATGAAAACTTTGAAATGAGAATATTCACAGGATATTTTGGAAGACTTCGAGAGTATAAGGAAGCAGGTTTGTTTCCTATTGCTATTTGCATAACTGCCAAATTTTGGAAAGGATTTTTTTATAAAGACTTTGCGCCGAAATCTAGTTATCTAAAATTAGAACCTGAAAAATACGAACCATTATTTAAAAAAGACTTACAGAAATTAAGCCCTAATAAAGTATTTAGAGATTTACAAAATATAAGTGCAGGAAAAGATATTGTTTTATTATGTTATGAGACACCGGATAAATTTTGTCATAGACATTTAGTTGCAAAATATTTAGAATGGGCTGATCCTAGATTAACAGTTATGGAATATGGGGTTGAAGATATTCTACCAAAGGAAAAGCCAAAAAGCACACAAATAGATTTGTTTGGTAATTTATAAATTCAAATAAAATTAGTAATTTTAAATAGGTAAACATTAAAAAAAACACTTTATGAAAAATGAAATTTTGATAGTAGATATTGAAACAACTGGTTTTTCTACATCTAAGGATGTTATGGTTGAAGTAGGTATAGTTAGTTTGAACCTTGAGAGTGGAGAAATCAAAACACTCTATGACAAGGTAGTCAGAGATAAAAGATTTGAAATCGGTTATCACGTAGAACGTGAAAGACATGGTTGGATATTTGACAATTCTGATTTAACTCCACAAATGGTTTTGGATGGCGCACCTTTGGAAGATGAGATTCCGGTTATTCAGGAAATACTTGACAGTTATCCGAATGGAGCAACAGCATTTAATCGTGCATTTGATTTTAGATTCTTTGAAGCAAATGGAATAACAGCACCAAAACTGTTAGATTGCCCTATGTTACTCTCAACTCCCATTTGTAAAATACCAGGAAAGTACGGAAAACCTAAATGGCCCAAAGTTGAAGAAGCTTATCATTACTTCATTCCTGGTTCTAATTATATTGAAAAACACAGGGGAGCAGATGATGCAAAACATGAAGCTGAAATTGTTTTAGCATTACACAAATTGGGTTATTATAAAATCAATTAATCACTTTAAAAAATATAAGATGAAAATAGCAGTAATAAAACCAAAATCAGAAGACTTCAATCTTGAGATATTAGAAGCAGAAAAAATAAATGTACAGTTTGTTGAAAAAGCAACTGAATTGATGGCATTGGAAAAAGAGTTTGATGAAATCATGTCAAGCGAAATGACAGAGCAAGTTTGTACAAGGGCAAGAGAACTAAGGCTTCAAATAGTTCCAATTAGAACCAGCACAAACAAGCTGCATGATAAGCTAAAACAATCTTCATTAAATGAAGGTAGATTTATTGGAGCACACCGAAACTCAATAAAAGAAGTTGCTGAATCTGCAGAAGGGATTCTCAAAAAGATTGAAAACTATTTTATTGAATTGCAAGCAAAAGCAGTTGCAAAACTTGAAAAAGAAAGAGAAGAACTACTTAAACCATATTTGGAGTTCGGAGTGCAAGTTCCTGCAAAACTTGGTGAAATGGCTGTTAGTGTTTGGGATGCAGTTCTATCAGGAAACATAGCTGCTCATGATAAAAGGATAAAAGATAAAGAAGAAAGGGAGGCTGCAGCAATAGAAACAGCTAGAATTGTAAAACTTCATGGAGAAAGAAAAGAGTTGTTAATTCCTTACTGGACCTATTTAAAAGGTGACCAATCTAGTACTGATTTTGGTAAAATTCCAGAAGAATCATTTAATGTAATCCTGAAAGAAGTTAAAGCTGCAAAACAATTAGCTGATGATAAACAGGCTAAAATCATAGCTGATAACAAAAAGCTGAAAGTTGAAAAGAAAGAACTTAAAAAAGAAGTTAAAGAGATTAAGGTTGAAAAGAAGGAATTGAAGGAAGAAGTTTCAGAAATGAAAACAAAGTCTATTGAAGCTAAAATTCCAATTCTAGCAAATGCAAAACTTTCGGACCATCAGGAGGTACTAAATGAGAATGATAAAATGAAAAAGTTCATTCTTCAACATACAGGATTATGGTGTATTGATAAAAACCCTAAAATAGTCACAAAGCAATGGATTGAGAAAAATGCTTTTCAATTAAAATTTGAAACTCACTAAAAACAAAAGTCATGAAAATAATTTTAGTAATTTGGGTAGTGTGTACTTTGTTTACAATATTCAAATATATTATGAAACCAAAAGATGATACAGTAAATTACTTTATTCTTTGGTTAATTCTTACGTGCTTAATCATATTCGTATCAGGTATTATTCACATATTCCATTGTGTAATATGAAAAGGACTATAGATAAGTCAGAAAGCAATCATAATTTCATCAGGTCTAATTATGTTTACAAGAAGGACAGAAAGGGTTATTATGAAGAATATTTCTGCTTTAACTGTAAAACTACAGCTAGAATTTACAGGGGATCAGAAAAGATTGTTCTGAAAGGAAAAAGAAAGCAGATTCTAAATTGCAACTTATTAAAACATCCATCTTTAGAAAGAATGTATTTTGATAATAAGGAATTTGCATCTGCAATTAAGAAACTTGCTTATGCTATTAGTTTTAGACCAAAAATAGGTGCATTCTCAAATATGAAAGTTGGAAACGTGAATGCTTTTAAAATTCGGTATGGAAAAATAGGATGTTCAATTAGACCATTTGATTGTTTCAATTATAGACCTGAGCATCTTTGTGGATTTGAAGAAACAGAATGTAAATACTCAATTCAATAATCATGAGTGAAGAATTAAATAAAGACCTGGTTATTATAATCGAGCATTATGGTCTAACAGAAGAAGTACTTGACGAAGGCTCAAGAGTTACATTTGAGCAGAATAAGGAAGCCAAAATCAAATTTTACGAAGAACTAAAAAAACAATTTGGTGAAAGTTAAAAATAAAGGACAATTAGTTTTGTCAATTGAAATAAAATCACTAGATTTATAGCAGGTAAACAAATAAAATCAATAAAAAGTTTTTAATATGAATAAAGAACAGCAGCAGCATTTCAAAGCTGAGTTTAAAACAGTTGTTTGGAATAAAGGTCAAAAAACAAAGAGTTATGATTAAGATTAAAATTTATAAACAATCTTCTGGTCATAGAGAATACAAAAACAGTTCTCAACCAGTAAGCGATTACAGTTATTGTATTTATTTGTTTGGGTATTTAATTCATTCTGTAATAATTCACGATGTTCATAGAGATTCAGTTAAAACAATATTTAGAAGCAAAAGCATATTGTAATTAATTATTTAATATTTCTACTTTTATCAAGAAAAAAGAATTCGAAATTAAAAACTCAAATTAATATATCATGAAAAAACAATACAAGTAAAATCACTAGATTTATAGCAGGTAAACAAAAAAATCAATCAAAGAATGAGTTTACAAATTAGCGAAATAGACTTTGAGATATGAAAGAATCAATAAATGAATATGAATTCCTATCAGAAGTTTGGGAAATGATGAGTGATACTGCTAGAGCAAGTATGTTCAACTATAAAGATGTTTTTCTTCAGCAGATAAGTAAAAACCTAACTTTGCTTAAGAATGAGCCACAGGTTAATATGTTTATTGAAGATGTTCTTAGAACTCCAATATTCAGCCCGGTCATTCTAATTAATCCGAAAGACGAGCATTTTGTAATGAAAGATATGTCATAAACTAAAAATATGAAAACACAATATTATTTTGCAAGTAAGAATGATGAGATTTGTTATAATAAACAATACTTTTTAAATTTGATGGACTTTGAAGGATGGACAGAAATGGAAGTTTTCAAAGCAGAACCATATAAATCAACTGATACGTTTTGGTGTAGGTGTGATTGTTTTTGTGGAGAAGATTCTAAAGATAGTTGTGGAAAGCAATGTCCTAATTATGAACCTAGAAATAAAATCTCAGGATGTTGTAAGTATTATTCAAGGATTATGTATGCTCTTGCTGAAAAGATAACACTAGAAGCTAAGTAATATGTACTCAATCAAGTCACAAATAAAATTAGTTAAGAGCAGCAACATTGATGTGAAGGCAAAGATTATGATTATTGAATCAATTAAAACTGCTGTAGTTTATAAAAAGCAAATGACTAATAGGGCTGTTGTAGTTATGAGCATGGAGCAAGTTGAAACATATCTTGAGTATGCTGAAATGAAAAATATAAATCCATTAGGGTTAGAAGTTGAAGAAGTTAATTTGATTAGTTTACTAAAAAAGAAAAAGAGTTATGTCAAAAGAAAATAAATACAAGATGTTGTGCAATGCCTGTCAATGGATGGGTAGCAAGGATGATTTGATTGTTAGAGCAAC
>Ga0222628_1000838_pt1 | contig 11272 bp, 8 predicted proteins | sample AntAcemetageno95_FD_179860 | JGI IMG/M metagenome (GOLD analysis project Ga0222628, IMG submission 179860) | Saline water microbial communities from Ace Lake, Antarctica - #95 | ecosystem: Environmental > Aquatic > Non-marine Saline and Alkaline > Saline | place: Antarctica: Ace Lake | collected...
AATATTGAACACTATATTCTTTTTTACTATATCTTTATTACTATTATCTATCTTACTAAGGCTTACCCACTTTTCCGTTAACGGTTTATCCGCTGACGGTTTTTCGGTAAACGGTTTTTCGGACAATACATAATCAAACCCATTCCATTTTCCGTTGCTATCTTTTGTTGATTTCCTGCATAAAACACCATATTTTTCTAGTTCTTTTAATGCTACCCCAATAGACGATTTTCCGTCAAGGTTTTGTCCTCCAATTCTTTTAACAGAAAATTTCCAATCATCTGGTTTTGATTGCAAAAACACAAACATTCCTTTAGCTTTCAATGATAATTTTTCATCATTTAATAACTCGTTTGGGGCTATACCATATTTGTCTTTAATTATTAGTTTAGACATATTTTTCTGTTAAGAATTTAAATATGTATTTTCAAAATATTGTCTAATTGCTTTTTTAAACATTTTGATTATTTCTGTTTTTTCTTCGCCCTCAAGAGATCTATTAAGTAATTTTTCTATATATTTATATAATCCTTGTTTTAATAATTTTGTTGATTTTGTATCCATAGTTTTTTCATTTATTATATTAAGTTTTTTTTCATAATTATAAGTTGATGATTTTCGTAGTATGTCTAATAAATTATCAACACTTTCTTCTAATGTATCTCCCGATGTCATTAATTTTAATTTTTTAATTTTATATCCAGATGCCCATCTTTTATTATTAGATTCATATTCTATTGAAATTCCTTTTGTATATTTTCCTATCGTTAAACTATATGGTAATGATTGTATTTTATACAATAAATCACCAGACAATAATGGATGTATTGGTGTCTCTCCTTTAAATTTTGTTAAACCACCATAATTATCAGTTTTCTTATGACATTTTTGACACAATACTCTTCCATTATCTATGTCTAAAGCTAATTGTGGGAAAAGTGCTAATGATTTTATATGATCTACTTCTATTTTTTTACAAGAGCCGCATAAAACACATTTATGTTCATCTCTTTTTAAAATAGCGTTTCTCCATTCTTTATATTCTGAAGAATTGCGTATAATTTTGGCTTTTTGAGTTGAAGAAATCATAAATTTATCAATGTAAAAAACGGCGTCTCAACACGGATAATGTTAGCAAACGCCGTTCTTTATATTTGTATCCGTGTTGATTTTGTTTATTTGTTGTGCCATAAATATTCGTTTATTCTTTGATTATTTTTATTCTAACAGATAGAAATTATAAGTCAATTTCTAACCTGTGGATAACTAAAAAACCAGTTACTCTTTCAACCCGCCTTGATTTATTCAATAGAATAATAAGTAACGACTTCAACCCGTATATATTCCATAGCTTTTAAAAAAGGTATGAATAAATACTCACCATTATTATAGTTTAATTAGCATAATTGGTCAACCAACTTAAGACTATTGGTTAAATTCTGGATAATCTTTTTTTTTATCTCAGCTTTTTCTTTTATATTATAGATTGCTAAAATTCCCTGATAAATTCCTTCTGCTATTTGTTCTTTATGGGTTCTAAAATAATCAGTATCTTTCTTATTATCAATAAAGCATGTCTCTAAAAGCAAAGCCCAAGGATTTGTATTTTTAACCCACCATAGATATTTGTTAGCTGACTTCCTATCTGGCTTTGCGCCTCTATTGTTTAGTCTAGTCGTATCACAATAACTATTAAGAAGTTTTTTTGCCATCGATCTACCTTTGATAGAATAATCATAGTAAAAACATTCAGCGCCCTCTCCTCTCCCTGCATTCATATGCAAGCTTAGAGCAAGCCCATCGTTTATTCCTTTAGCTAAGCCATTAACCCACCTTACACTATCCTGTAACCTTAGATTATCAGGACAAACATAAACTTCAAAATATTCTTCTAGCTTAGGAATAAGCAAATCTCTAATCTTAATAACTTCATCTCTTTCTATTAATCCGTTGCCAGATGCTCCGGGGTCTAGATGATGATGACCAGCATTAAGGTAAATTATTTTCTTTAACATAAAATTATTTTTTTAATTTTAATAAATTACTCATAGGCGATTTTCTTTCTATTTTTGTTTTAGTTTTCAAATCTAATAATTTATTCATAAAAGATTTCTTTTTTTTCTTAGGAGTAAATGTTTCTTTTTTTTCTTTTTTTCTTTCTTCGGTTTGCCATTTAGTTTGAAGTAATCTTAAAAAACTTGAATCAGTTCCTGTAAATATATCTTTAAATTTATAATATTCTTCTCTTATATTTTTAGATGGCACTCTTAAAAGCATTAAAGATGAATCTATGAGCTGTGCTATATCTTTTTCATCTTCTTCTCCTTCTATCCAATCATTCATACTATTAACTGTGCGTTTAAATATAACTCCAGCTTCTCCTACAAGAGTGTTTGGGTCAAATGGCAATATATCTTTCCAATCGTCATCATCTCCTCCAAACAAAGGTATTAACATTTTTACTATTGCATACATAATTCCATATTCTACAACTTTACCATATCCCATAAAGCCTGATATAGGAGAAAATATTGTTTTAGCTGTTATTGACAATGGATTAATATTTCCCCTGCTTAGCTCATATAAAGCTGGTAATGTAAAATGATATATAAAAGTCTTCTTGACCATTGGTCTAAAATTCTTTTTATTCCACTTATTTTTACTATTAAGCCATGTATTTAATGCTTCGTATCCTTTTGCTCTATACATAGCTTGAGCTTGTTGAAACGCTCCTGTGGTCCTAATAAAAGGATGAGCCTGCATTATAGCATTCTTTAACTCTGGCAATGCGGATTGTTGAGTTGATACAACAAAATTTTCTGCATCTTGCATTGCTTTTTTATCTGCAAGGTTTGGATCCATGTTATCTGCTAAATATTTATTATAATTATAATCATATATAGCATAACCAGCACCAAGAACACCCATCATATCACCACCTATAGTAAAAAACATAGCTGTCTTGGTTGGGCTAAGTCCATATTGTTTAAATTTTCTTGTTTCTTCTTCAAATAAACCCTTTGTAAAATTAGCTCTCTTGTGTCTTAATCTAATTATAGGACTTGTCATCATCTTGTTGTAAGCTTTGTTAGGATTAGCAATAAATTTACCTAAACTTTTATTGAAATCTCTTACTGGAATATCTGCCATTGCTGCGACAAAAGAAGTTCCTTGAGATAAAATATTTCTCAATTTGCCACCAATAAAAGCTACAGATAAAACTTTACGAATATAGTTTGAACTTTTTGCCATAACATCACTATAATTTTTTCCACCATTAGCGGTAATATCAAAAGAATTTAATAAATGGTGATACGATTTATATCCATATATTTCTATAAATTCACTCTTAAAATCTTGGCTCATTATAATAGACTTAGTATTTGTCAATGATTCATCATAAGAAACAAATTTTAATATATCAGTCCTCCATTTAATATATTTGGTCCAACCATCAGACATAGAAAGAGGATTATCGTTCTTAACTCTTTGATTAAAAGAATTTGGAGACAAAATTGTTTGTTGATTGTATTCGGGATTAAAAATATCACTACCTTTCTGCTTGGTTCCCATATATCGTCTTCTCATAGTCCAATAATTGCCTTTGATAAAAGGAAAAGGTTTGTTGTATTTAGCTTCATAAGCTGTCGTCATCTCTTTGATAAATGACTTATCTTTAATATTTTCTAATATATAATTAGCAATATCTTTTGTCTCTTTACTCATCTTCTTTTCTATTTCAGTCAAGACATCGTTGGTCATATAAAAAACTCTTGTTTCTATGTTCTTTCCTCCTACATAAACTCCTTGCTCTTTCATCGCTTTTAAATTCTCTTCTGATTTAGAAGAAAGATATATATCAAGCATCTCTGTATTAGTAAACCATAAATCAAATTTATTGTTTTGTGCATCTGTCATTTCTCCTATATGTATTTGTTTATTTAATTTATTGATTTGTTTATCTAATAAAATACCCTTCTTGTTAAAAACTTCTTTTAACATCTTTTCATCCTTTATTAAATAATCATCATTCTTAACAAAATAATCTTTATTTGCTTCCATAATAGGTTGATAAATAATATCTCTATAAAATTTACCACCTTTAATAGAATCTAAAAGATTAATGATTTGTAAAAATCCTCTATCATATATGTCAATAGTAGAAATAAATTGTCTCAATTTCTTTTGTATGGTTATTTTATTGCTTGCAGTTTGTTTTTTTACTCCTTTGCCATGCATATTATCAACAGATCCTTTTATCATTTCGTGTATTTTAGCCGCTCTGTCAAGTTGTTTGAACAAAAAGCTATCTCTTGCTATTTTGCGAGTTTCCAATATGCGAGTTAAATTTATGTCTAATTCACTAACTGACATTTCGTTTAACCCTTTTGTGCCTCCTTTTTCACTTAATAGGGCATATAAAACAAAGTCTTCATAATTAGACGGATTACTAATATCATAATTCTCTATATTAGATTGTATTTCTGCTAACAATTCTTCATTTTGAGCTTGTGTTCTTAATTTACTTCCATCAAAGAATTTCTTATTAAAAGCCTTTTTAAGCATTTCATATTCAACACTTGTTTTTCCTCTCTTATCTTTCTTTATTTTGAATTTTTTTAATTCCTTTTTAATCTTTGATATAAAAGTCCGTTTGTCTGCTTTTTCTGTTAATGTTTCAATTCTGCTCAATATCTCAGGCAACTTTGATTGTAGCTGTTGTATTGTCTGAATATTTTTGATAGCACTAATAAACTTAGCCTTATCATTCAGATCGAGGCCTGATCGCTTTAATGCGTTTATTATTTCTGTTTGAACAGCTTTAACTTCTTGTTTTGTTTTAATCTCACCCTCTTTAATTCCCTGAATATGTCTCTTAAATGTTTCTCTAAATCCTTTAAGTTCTGCTTTTCTAGCAGCTTTTTCTTTTCTTAATTCTAGTATATTTTTTTGTCTAGCAATATTTTGTTTTCCTTTAATTTTTTCTTTAATAACAGGAGCTTTAGCTTGTAGTTTTTTAGTTATATCTGTTTGAATTCCTTTTATATATGGTTCTTTCTTAATTTCTGTTGGCTTAACTTCTTTTACTGCTTGTTTATAGATGTCTGTGAGTTGGGATTCATTTAAAAATGACTCTCGTGGATTAAAAGCATAGTAAATTGTTCCAGGTGCCCCAAAGTCAACATCATCACTAATATTATCTATTATATTATTAAATACAACACCATCAAATCCATCCTTTTCAGCATTGTTTATTACCTCTTGCGTAGATTTACCATATTTAGAAACAATATTATCCCACTTTCTACCCTTTGCATCAATCGTTAATGGATTCTTAAAATTTAAATATCCTTCATATACATTATCGGGGCTACCAGCAAAACCAGTAGCATCAGCATAATCATCAGTAAAGAATACACCTTCTTTCTCATTAAATTGTTTTAATTTAACTGGTGAACCGTGATATATTATTGGTTGTGCCTTCGCAAATTCCTCTGCACTCTTAAATTTCTTAGCTTCTACTGCTAATGGTTCTAATTCTTTGGTTATTTTAACCTCAGTAGGCTTCTCAGCGACTTTAATCTCTTTTGGGGTAATTATACCCTCTTCTGGTTCTATCGCTTCTTTCTTCTCTAAAATAGGTATATTGATTTCTTTCTTCCCTGGAACAAATTCACTAGGTTTAATAAATGCTCTCTTATCTTCTGCTATAGCTTTGGCTAATTTTTTAAAAAACTTATTATCTACTCCTATTTCTTTTCTTAATGAGTTTATTTTACTAGCAACACTAATAGTGCCACCCATTATAGTAGTCAATAAAAATGTTTGAGGAGCAATTGTTTCAAACGCATTTATCCAATCATCTAAATTGTCCCAGTCAACATCTTCAGCATCTTTAAACTTTGCTTTAAATAAAGTTTTAGCTTGACCCATTTCTGTTATTGTCTCTGTTGCTAATTCTTCTCCATATACACTAACAACTTTTGTGAGTATTTTGCCAGCAATTCCTTTTCCTACCATTTTGCTCAACGGAGTAATTAATAATTTAAAACCAAGGGCAGAACCAACTGCTTCTGGTATTGCTTCCCATAAACCAAACTTTATTGCTACTTTTTTAAAATCTTCTTTTAATTTATTTTCTTCTTTAATTGTAATATCTCTTCCGCTGTTTTCATTCATTTCTTCATTCTTGATTTCAAGATATTGTTGCATTATTTCATAAGAAGTCATATTTTGAGCCACTTTTCCAGTAGCAACTGTTCCTATAACCCAAGCTGCACCTTGTGCTATTGGATGAGGTATTAATCCTATAAGTCCACCACTTGACAATCCTACTCCAGCGGCAGTAATAGAAAAAGCTAAACTTTGTGGTAATTCTTTTAAATCTGCAATTGTAATTCCAGGAAGAAACTTTTCGTAATCAAATTTATCAGTCATTTCAGATTGAAAAACATCCAAACTTTCTTTAGCTCTTTGTATAACTTTATCATTTTTGTCTTTATTAACAACACTTGCTCCTTCTACTCCTTGAAGTCCTTTAATAGCGGTTGATTGTATTTGCTTTGGTAATAACTTAATCCCACTAAAAAGAGCCTTAAATCCTTCTTTAATATCATATCCAGCTTTAACTTTTGCTTCTGGCATATCTAAATCTGATGGTCTTCGTATTGCACTCTTAATCGCCATTTGCACACCTTCTTTTGATAATATTTCTGGTTTAATTGGTCCAAACCCTAATGATAAAACTTGTTCTACTGAAAGTTGACTTGATTCAATTCCTTCTCCTATTTCAAATCTAAATGCTGGAATTTCACTTAATGAAACTTCTTCTGTTTGATTGATAACTTTTAATATTTCTTGTTGTTGTTTTTTGTTTATGTTTTGTTCAATAAATTGGAATACACTTTTGGGGTTATTTATTGGATCATTTCTGCTTGCTCCCTTTAAAAAACCTTCAGCAAACATCATGCTTGTAGCTAAAGCACTTATATCTAATCCTATAGTACGAGTATCAAGATTTATAGTATTTCCTGTGATTGCTTCATATCTCTCCATAACATTAACTTCCCAATTAGGATCTTCGGCCCAATGAGCGAGCTGTAAAATTGTTGGATTATAAGGAATATAAGGGGTCTTCGTTCCTTCATATTCAGGCTTATTCCATTTACTACCTCCTGCTATTTTTTTAGACAAATCGGCTATTCCAGCATCCCAACCTTCTTGTAAAGTTTTAAAATCTCTAATTATTTCTGTTTCTGGATCAATAATATCTAAAGGATTATTTTTATTTGCTGGTTTAGTTCCATAATTAATAAAAGGAGCCAGCATTTGTTCATAATTGCCAGTTCCTTTATCAAAACTACCAATAATAGGAACATTAGCTTTACTAGCTACTGTTTCTTCAGTAGTTTCTTTTTTATTTAATGATATTAAGTCAAATAAACTCATAACTATTGATTTAATGCTTCCCAAAGCTCTGTATCGTACCAACCGTCTTTGCGCTTTTTCTCTAAGATTGATAATATTCCTTCTATATATTTATCTCTACCATTTTCACTTTCTAAATAATCTTGTATTCCTTTATCTCCTGTTCCAAAGCCTAAAAATCCTCCTCTTGTAAATCCTGCATCTGTAGCCATTTTACGCAATTCATTATCATCAAAATTATCTCTTAACCATTCTTCAGAGTCAGCTTTTAATTGTTCTTCATTTAAATTCTTAATAATATATTCTTTAGTAATAAATTCGCCAGCCATTTTAGCTTTATTTTCTTTATTAACATCTAACAGGCTACTAATATCAGCTCCTGATAATTTTGTTTGTTCAAGCATAGCACTTCTTAGTTGGTCGTCACTAACATCTGGATTGTCTGCAATAATTTTCCTTGCTTTATCCCATTCAGTTTCTTCTATAGTATCTCCATTTCCGTTATCTATTTCTCCTCCGGAACTTACAGATCCTTTACCAGCTCCTCTTGAATAGCTTTTAACACTTAATGCTCCACTTTCGTCTTGCATAAGAACATCAAACCAAGTGTTATTATCTGCATCTGTTCTTGAAGCAGTTGATTTAATAGTTTGTTCTGGATTGTCTGCTAATACTTGAGAAGTAAATCCACTAGGATAACCTGATTGTAGTTCCATTTGAGCAATAGTAACTTGCTGTTCAGGAGTTAAACTTAGATAATCAATTCCGTTAGTCTTTAGAGAATTAGTAATAACTGTTAGATTATTTTGAGCATCTGTTTTAACTTTATCTTCTCTTGTTTCTTCAGCAGTTTCTGCTCCTCTTAATAAATTATATAAAGCAGTAGTATTTTTCAATTCTTGTTGATAATAGTTCGCAGCATTAGCATAATCAGTTTGATTAAGATCCATTACCATATTTAAAGTATCTATCTTATTATTTAATTGTCTTGAAATTGCACTCTTTTCTATTTGCTTTAAAGCTATCTCTCTTTCTGCTCTTTTTTGTAAAGCTCCTTTCTCTCTACTTATTTCCCCAGTACTCATTAATTTCTCTCCTGCTTCTTCTGCAGCTATAAATAATTGTGTTTGAATATTCTCTATATCACTATCTATATTAGCTAATTCTGTTTCTAATGGCTCTATTCCTAGCTGTTTCTTTTGGTCTGCATATAAATCAGCCATAGAAGGAGCTTCAGGTGCTTTAGTGTCTAATTTTTCTTGTATATCATCTAATAATTTTTGACTTTCTCTAATATCAATATCATCATTCTTTATATTATCAAATATTTCTTGAGCTTTTGCATTAGCTGTATCAACTGCTTCTTTTCTTTGTTGTTCTAAAATAGCTTCTTGTCCTTGTGCTTGTTCTGGAATATTAAGATTTACTTCAGGAAGTATTTGTTCTTTTTCTTTAGTTGGCATTCCTGGCATTGAAATAGGAACTCCCCCTTGTAAATTGACATCTGGATATTCACTTTTGCCATATTGATCCCACCAATCTTGTAAAGTAGGAATACCTTTAACTTTTGGGTCATTTGGATTGATAGCTTGTCCTGACTCATCATATAATGCTTGTAAGTCACTTCTTTGTCCTCTAATTGTTTGTAAAGTTGAAGTTGCTCCTGCTCCTGCTCCTTCTCTTCCTAATCCAGCTGCTTGAACAGTTCCACTCTTTACTGTCTTTCCTGCAGAAATTTTGTCAGAATCTGATCGAATTCTTTCTAATCCACTTTGACGTTGAGTTTGTGGATTATATCTTGTATCTCTACCTCCTGTATTTATTTTTTTCTTTTGTTGAATAATAGCCATATATTATTTTAGTTTAGATTGTTTAACATTTTTTAAAGCGAACTTGCCTTGATAAAGCCCTATAATATTTCCTTTCACTACCAATCCGTAACCGTTTTTATAACAAACTATAAATCTATCAGGCTTTCCTTTTGAAAATTCCTGAACATCAATTAAGGTCTTAAGTTTTTTTCGGTAAACTTTCGGTATTTTCATTTTGTTATTGTTATTCTTTTTAATAATTGAGATAGAATACCATAAAACTCTAAATTGCCAGCAACCTCTGCTTTAATGATTTCAATATTAGTGCCATCTGTTTCTATGATAATTTGGCGTTTTGCTCTTGGTTTTTCAATAATTTCTTTTATGTCTTTTTTTGCTTTTTCCATAAATCTTTATTTTAATTTATTTAAATTCATACCAAGTTCTAATCATTTGATGTCCCATCCGATTACTATCGGTATATATAGTTAAATTATTATTTTCAAAAAGTATAATTCTGTAATGTGTAAGCGTATCAAATCCTCTGTATTTTATTATAATATGTTCTTTTTCAACACTCGGGTATAGCTTTTTCATTCTATTGGCATACTCATAACAAATACCACCATTAGTTCTTATGCTATATTTTGCTAACTGATAACTTTCTAATTGATAAAATATTTCTGGTTGGTCTATTTTTTTTGGTAAAGAAAACCAGCAAAAACTAATTACTATTATTACTAAAATTATTATTACTTTTAAAAAACTTTTCATTTTGATCCTTTTAACTGATTTAATAATTCTTGTTTTTCTTGAATTTCTTTTTTTAAAATCTCAATATCAACACAATAAACTTGTTTTTTTGTTTCAGTCACTTCTATTATTCCGTCTTTTATCTTTTTAAATGTTTTCATTTTAATTATATCTAATTTATTAACTTGATTGTATTGTCTCCCAATTCGCGCCTCCTACATTAACTCTTAATTTATTAAGTCCACTATCATAATAAACATCTCCTTCTGCCATTGAAGCGGGAGCGGTATGTGGGTCGTGATTAACGCTATATGCTTGTTTAAGATAAGTAAACCAACCATTAACTCCCCAGACATCACTCCATTTTCTTGTTGCATATCCTAATGAATCCGAATTATTACTATGTGGTCCAATATAATCAGCTTGAATTGTTATAACACTATCAGTTCCAACTAATTCTCCAATAATTCTACCAGCCCAACTTGCATCCGTATCATAAAAATTAAGTTGTCCGTTATATAATTGTAGCCTTTTAACGCTACTATCAAAAACCCTAACTCCATCGTCATTGCTTAATTCTACTCTAAATCCAGATGTAGCGGTTTTAATTGTTCCTCCCACAATTGAACCTCCAACAACATTCAAATCAACGCCTGTCCAATTAAGATATTTAGTTGTTGAACCAATATAAAACTTTGCTTTATCTCCGTCGCTATCATCTAATCCTAATATAAAACCATTTGCATTATTATTAAAGTCTGTTTTTCCTGCACGAATAACAGCATCTCCTTCTCCATCAGATACCGCTAATATAATTGTTTTTGAAGTTATTGTTCCAGCAGTAAGCCAAGCAAAAGATTGAGGATTATTTTCAGTTACATCTGCATTATCTTCTGGCTTTGCATCTCCTCCTAATCCTTCAAAAGGTATTTGTCCTTTATTCCCTGCTGGATATTTATAAAGAGCTGATACTTCTTTAGCTGTGAGGGCAGTTTTGTAAAGACGAACTTCATCTATCAACATTCCTTTTGAACGATATGAACCATTTTTTCCTATATAAAAACTTACTTTTGTTGCTTGAACAGCTGAAGTTGTAGCTGCTGAACCTGTGATTTCTACATTATCAATATAAAGTTTTGAACTTGAAATATCTGTCTGAGCTGCCCCTGGCAATATAACAACAACATGATGCCATTCATTATCATTCATTATTGTTCTTACTCCACTAAAATATCTAAAATTACTGGAACCCATATAAAGCAATGCTCTCCCTGAATTGT
>Ga0222628_1000840_pt1 | contig 11264 bp, 2 predicted proteins | sample AntAcemetageno95_FD_179860 | JGI IMG/M metagenome (GOLD analysis project Ga0222628, IMG submission 179860) | Saline water microbial communities from Ace Lake, Antarctica - #95 | ecosystem: Environmental > Aquatic > Non-marine Saline and Alkaline > Saline | place: Antarctica: Ace Lake | collected...
GTATTCTGCTATGGTTGGAAGTGCTGAAGAATATAATAAAGAATTATCAAAAACAACAAAGACTCAATTAGATATAGCAAAGGGGTTTGAAAAAATTGCTCAAAATATTGCCAAAAGTGTATTGCAAAGAATTCTCGAATTTGATACTTCATTGCATTCTGCACAAAGGAATTTCGGAATTCAGATGGATGCCAACATAGTTAAACTTTCTGTTTTAACTCAAAGAACTGCTGAATTTGGAATGTCTATTGAAGACACTATGTTATTTATGGGAGGCTTAGGTGCTGAGTTAAATACTACAAATTTTGATGTATTAGCACAAGCTGCTGATGATTTAAAAGCGGTTCAAATGGCCACTGGTATTTCTGCAGATAATTTATCTAAAATTACTGGAGAATTAATGAGGGGTGGGCGTTCTTCTAAACAAGTGGCAGAAGCTATGGGTAATGCAAATGCTTATGCAAAACTATTTGGAGTTAATACAAAAAAAGTACTTGAAGGTGTTGCAGCAAATATTGATAAAATGCGTACCATGGGATTTGTGGGAGGTGTTGAAAGTTTAACTAGAATGGTTGCTGAATCAGAAAGACTAAGAATGAACATTGATGAGGTGTTTGATATGAGTAAGAGAGCCAGAGGTATTGAAGGTGCGATAGAAATGGCTGCAGAACTTCAATTGGCTGGTGGTTCATTTGCAAATGTTAATCCAATGGATTTATTATCAGCAGCAAGGCAAGGCCCTGAAGAATTGAATAAGATTTTAACATCAATGGGTGGTGATGTTGGACACTGGGTAGCCAATATGGATGGAAGCGAAGAATATAAGTTTGACCCAGTTGATGTTGATAGATTACAAATAATGGCTGATGCTACAGGAATTTCACTGGATTCAATGACGAAAATGATTCAAAAGAAAGCTGAAGATGCAAAAAAAGTTGAAATTTTACCTGATTTAACTTTTGAGGGTATGAAAGGTCCTGATGGAAAGATAATGGACCCTGCATCAGTGCAAGATATGTTTACTGAAAGTATTGACCTAGAAGGAAATATTATACCAGGAAGTTTACTTGATAGACAGGGAGTTACTGATTTATCTAAATTAACCCAAGAACAAGCCAATGCCTTAATGAAGGATGAAATTGCAAAACAAAAAAATCTTGAAACACAAGCTAAAGAAAATATGGAGTTTAAAAAGGCTTTAACGGCATTTACAGCTAGTTTATTGAATTTGTTTACAATGTTTCAACCTGTGTTTGAGTTTCTTGGGAAAGCTATTATGAAGATTACTGAGTTTTTTGATGCGGCTCCAATAGCTAAGTGGACGGTAGCAATTGTTGGATTAACCGCTGCGCTAGGTTTATTTACCTTGAAGGCGGTGGGAAGTATAGCTGGCTCCGTTGGAAAACTTGGCGGATTAATGGGAAAGGGTGGTGGTGCCGTTACTCAAGCTGTGACTAAGACAGCTCCAGGTCCAGCAATACCTAGTGTAAAGGGAGCTAAGGGCGGAAAAACACTTGGTAAAAGTTTAGTTTCTTTTGCAAGAGAGTTACAGAAAATTGGAAATATGAAAATAAAATTAAAGGGAATTTTAAATTTTGCAGCAGCCATTGCTCTTTTATTAATTCCTTTAGCTGGTGTTGCTTTAATATTTGGATTATTAGGCGGAGACCCCTTGATTCTTTTAGCTTTGGGAGCTGCTTTAGTAGGCATGGCTTATGCTATGCAAATAATGGGAAAGGCTAAAGTTGATATAGAAAATATAGCTATGATGGCTCTTGCTATGCTTATTATTGGTGTGGCACTGGTTCCATTTGCTTTTGCAGCGAAAATAATGACAGATGTGAATTGGCTAAGTGTTTTGGCTGGTATTGGAATATTAATGTTGGTTGTTGTATTGATGGGACTTATAGGGTCAATAGTTTCTGGACCAGTTGGAGCTTTAATTTTAACTGGCGCATTAGTGTTATTGGCAGTTGCGGGGATATTACTCTTGGCAGCGGTGGCCTTTGTAGGTATGGCAATTGCATTTACAATGCTTACGAAAGTAGAATGGAGTAAATTAGCAGCGGCAGGACCAGCTCTTATGTCATTTTTACCAGCGGTTGCAGCGTTTGCACTGGCTGGGTTAATGTTTACTAATCCGTTAGTAATGATTGGTATGATGCTAATGTTAGGAGTTTTAGTTGCTATGTCTTTAGTTTTGATTCCATTGTCTTTAGCGTTAGTTGGTGGAGCTACTGCTCTTGAGGGTATGGCAAATAGTGTAGAAAAACTTAATGATTCTCTTGGGAAGCTTGATTTTGATAAGCTTGAGGATTTAAAGGAAATATCTCAGGGATTTGCAACCGCATCTGCTAATGGAGGAGGAAAACTAGCTTCTGCTTTAGAAAAACTCGCAGACTCAATAGGTGGAGGCGGTAAGTCTGGAAAAGGCGGAGGTGGAACTAAAACCTTAATAGTACAATTAAAAATGCCTAATGGTAGAGTATTAGAAGAACATATTATTGATGATATTGATAAAGCTACGTAAAAATGTATACAGAATTTGAATATAACAACGACAAAGCGAGAGCTGATTATAAAATAGAAAGTTACTTTGGTGAATTTTCATCTGAAGCAAGAAATAGGCTTTTGGCAAAAAATTTCATAAAACCAAAAAGTCTTTATGATGTTTATTATGCTGAAGTAAAAGATGAACTTTTGGCAAAAAATAAAAAATTAATAAATACAGATTTAGATGAAGCATCGGTTATGATACGAAATGCTCAACTTGCTAAAACTGTGTCTAAAATTTTTAGCTTAGAAGAACAATCCGAAGATTTTAGAAAATCACTTTTGCCTAGAAATAATATTAGTGAAAGTATTGATAGGCTAGCAAAAATGTCAAAGGATAAAAGAGAAGAGCTTCTTGCTAAAAATAATTCCCACACTAAGGATTTATTGGATGATTCTAAAAAACATTTAATAGACAACATTAAGTCAAATGGAAAGGATGTTTCTAAAGAGTTGACAGATAGTAAAAATCAAGAAGTTTATAGAAATAATAACTTAAGTAAAAACGTAGAATTTCATAAAGATTTAGAGAAAGATTCAAAAGATTTTAAAGATGAAGATTTAGCTAAGAATGTTCCTATAAAAAGCAGCATTGAAGATAACTCAGATGTATTTAGGAATGAAGATTTAGCTAAAAATGTTCCTAAAAACACTGATTTAGAAACTCAATCTAAAAACTTCCGTAATGAGGATTTGATTAAAAATGTTTCTAATAAAAGTAACATTGAAGATAGCTCAGATGTATTTAGGAATGAAGAATTGGCTAAAAATGTTCCTGTAAAAAGTAGCATTGAAGATATCTCAGAAACATTTAGGAATGAAGATTTAGTTAAGAATGTTCCTAATAACCGAAATCAGAGCATTTATGGATATTCTGGAGCTAAAAGTAGCATTGAAGATATATCAGATGTATTTAGAAATGAAGATTTAGCTAAAAATGTTCCTAAAAACACTGATTTAGAAACTCAATCTAAAAACTTTCGCAATGAAGATTTAGTTAAGAATGATATTTCAAACAAAACAGATATTGAAAAAGATGCAATTGATGCATATAGAGACAATCAACTTTCAAAAAACACTTTAATAGAAACCGATTTAGAAAAAAACTCAGCTTCGTTTAGAAAAGATGATTTGTCTAAAAATGTATCTGATAAAAAAGATTTATTTAAAGATTCTGAAGATTATAGAAAAGACGATTTATCTAATAATGTTCCTGATAAAATGAGCCTTGAAAAAGATTCAGCTTTGTTTAGAGAAGATGATTTGTCTAGCAATGTTTTTAAAGAAACAAATTTAGAAGAAGATTCAAATGATTTTAGAGAAGATGATTTGTCTAATAATGTACCAGTTAACACCGACTTAGAAACTGATTCTAAATCTTTTAGAGAGGATGATTTATCTAATAACATTCCAATTGAAAATGATTTAGAGGTTGATTCTGTACCATTCAGAAAGGATGATTTGTCTAATAACATTCCAATTGAAAATGATTTAGAGGTTGATTCTGTACCATTTAGAAAGGATGATTTGTCTAATAATGTGCCAGTAGAAACCGATTTAGAAGTTGATTCTGTACCATTTAGGGAAGATGATTTATCTAATAATGTGCCAGTAGAAACCGACTTGGAAGTTGATTCTGTACCATTTAGGGAAGATGATTTATCTAATAATGTGTCAGTTGAGACTGACTTGGAAGTTGATTCTGTACCATTTAGGGAAGATGATTTATCTAATAATGTGCCAGTTGAGACTGACTTGGAAACTGATTCTGCGTCATTTAGGGAAGATGATTTATCTAATAATGTGCCAGTTGAGACTGATTTGGAAACTGATTCTGCGTCATTTAGAGAAGGTGATTTATCTAGCAATGTGCCAGTTGAGACTGATTTGGAAACTGATTCTGTTTTATTCAGAAATGGAGATTTGGCAAGTAACGTACCAACAAAAAACACATTTGACAGCCACGTTGATATGTATGGTGGATTTTCAACACCCACATCTGAAAGAAATGCTCTTTTAAAAAGCAATACAACGTCAGCTGAACCTTCAATTGATGATATTGCAGATTCTGCAAGAGAACAAAATTTAGTAAAAAACAATTCATCTGGAATGTTTGGATTTAATGTTTCTGCATTTGGCCAATCACAATATGTTGGAGTTTCAGGCGTATGGGCTCAAGGTTTGCTTTTTAGGAATTTGTTGATGATGAAAAATGTTCCTGGAAGAAATGAAGAAGTTTATAACATTGATTATCCTTCTCCAAGCGCAGAGACATTTTTAGAAAATGTAAGGAAAAAAAACATAAACGGACGATATCACGGAATTCCACGATACAATGGAAGTCCAGCAGTTGATTCTGGATATTATGATAACCATGGACCATTCTTAGAAACCCAACAAAAAGATAGTGCTTTGTTGAAAACGACACTAAAGGTGCCTACATTGGGTGAAATTTCAGGTGGCTTTTTTATTGGCAATGAAGATTTTCCATTACCAATGACACCTGTTGGATATATAAACAAAAACAATTATCAATATCCTCAATTTTTGTCTGTTTCTTCTCCAATTAGGAGAAATTTAGAGATGGCTAAACTTGGAGGAGAAGAAAGTTTTAACACACAAAAAACATATGGAGTTGACTTTCCAAAGACTTTTTCATTAGATTATTCTGGGCATTTTGAAAAAGGTGTAGAAAACACTGACAGATTCTGGTTATTGTCAATAGATAGAGACCTTGATGAAGAAAATTATAAAGATGTCAATGCTAATTATTTGATAAGATTATATTTACAGTCCTTGTCAAGTGGATTTGGAAATATGAAAACAACAAAGGCAATAGTAGAAGCAATTAGAAATGTAGACTCTTCTGGCACTGGCACAACTTCTACTAATATTGCAGATTTAGCGGATAGCTATGGTTTATTCGATGTAGATAGAATTGCAAGAAATTCTCGTGTTTCTGTTGTAGCCCCAGACAATGATTATTTAGGAAATGACGTAGAAGATAATTTTGATAGTAATTTTGGGGGTCAAGATAATGAGTCTATGGCATTCAAAAAAACACCTGGAAATCCAATAGACATTAGAGATTTTAATGTAAAAAAGGAAGGTCGAGGCAAAGGAGTAAGAAATGTTCTTAAAAGGATTGTTGATGATAAGTCTATTGATTTTGGAGGAAACTATGCAAATTTACAAGGGCCTGTTCATATGACAAATGGAGAAGCAGCTGAACCTATGGTATATAAAGTAGGTACAGAGAATGGGAAAACAAAGGAAGTACGTCAGAAGTTTTCCTTACGAAATCCCTATGCACCTGAAGGAGCTGGAAGGTTGATTTTTTATTTAAAAAATTATGCAATTCCTGAATATATGGGAAATACCATGTATTTTCCTCCTTACATTGTATCTTTTCAAAATTCTGATTCAGCAAATTGGAATAGTAATACTTTTTTAGGAAGGCCAGAACCAGTTTATACATATAACAATTCGACTAGAGAGGGTAGTTTAACATTTTTTGTTTTAACTGATTTTGCAGAAAAGGTTACGATAGGAAGAAGCCAAGAGGGAAATATGGATAAAATTATTCAAACAATTAATAAAAACTTCGAACGTTCAGAAAATGGAACTATTGATATTTTGCAGGCACAAGTAAAAGCTAAAGGGGATGAAATCAAAAGTTTAACAGAAAAAGAAATGAGTTTGGTTGAGCAAACAAAAAATGTACCAATTATGCCTTTTAATAATGGTAGCGTGGATATGCGAAATGATGCTTCTTATAATTATAAAGTAAGTATTTATCAACAATCTTGTACTGAATTAGATGGTGTTAAGGCAGAAAAGGAATCATTACAAGCTGGGATAAATTCAATAAACTCAATTATAACAAGCATTGCAAATTTACCGCCTAAGAGTAATTATTCTGAAAAAGATAAGATTGGTAACAATGTATATAATATTGGATTAAATTCTTATAAAGACGTTAATGGTGAGAAGGAGTTTGGGATTGAAGAAACCGTTGAAAGGATTGATTCAATGATTAAAACATTAGCTTTTCAACCTGCCTATTTTTCTGGAAGTGTTTCTGATTTTAAAAAAAGAATGGAGTTTTTGTCTAGATTAACTAGACCTGCTAGAAATACAAATTTTTCTGTAAGCAATAATTTTAAATATAACGCCCCTGAAGCAACTGTTAAGTATGTAGATGTACCTGCAGGACCAGGTACTAGAGGGGTAGGTGGAGCTAAGAGAGTTGTCGTCCCTGCACCAGAAAACGTAGGAAATACAGCAAATAAAGCGTCTGGCTTTTCATTTACATTACCCCCAGTGTGCCATCTTAGGTTAGGAGATTGGTATGACCATGATATTGTAATTTCTAATGTTAGTTATGATTATAGTAATTCACCGTGGACAATAGGTGGTTCTAAAGTACAACCAATGTGGGCGACAGTATCTATTCAATTTAACATCATTGGTCCTGCTGGTGTAGATGGTGGAGTTCCATTGACTGCAAGTGATAGAGAAGGATATTTTGGCACCAGGTCATAATTTTAAAAAACTCTTTATAACTAATAAAAATTTTTTTACATTTAAAATAAAATAAAATGGCTTATAACTTTCATAAATTCCTGTTTTCAATTAAAGAAAATGAATTAAACAATATGCCTCCAATTCAAATAGATAGGCGTGGAACAGATAAATATATAGAATATAATAGAAATTTAACAAGAATAGATAGAATATCTGGAAATGTCTATGAAGATGAAACTCTTGGAAAAATTATTATGTGGGCAAATCCAGAGTATGATTATGAATTTAACATTCCTAATGGAACCATATTAAGAGTTCCGTTTCCTAAAAATGCAGTTCTACAGGAGATTACTCAAAAAATAAATTTACAAAAAAACTTAGGATAAAAAATGGCTGGCGAAGGACACTTTAAAAAACCAATAAACTTCTCAACTAAAGATTTGAGCTTAGATGTTAATTTGACAGCTTGTTTCAATGGTACATCTAGAGACTTTATGGGAAGAGAAACTTTTAATACGAGTTTTTTTAAAAAAAATATTGGATTTGGAATTACAGATGTAAGTATTGAAATTAGCCCTTCTTTACAACCTGTGATTGAGATTACGTTTAAAGACTTATATGGAAACACTGTATTTGGTACTCAAAGAGCTAGTAATGAGTCAATTGATACATCTGTTTTATTTGCATGGCCTCCTCCAAAATTTATCTTTTCTTTTAAGGGGTATTTAGGTAGAAAAGTAACATGGCTTTTAAATCTTAAAACTACAAATGTAAGTTATGTATCTAGTGATGGAAGTTATAATATAAAATGTAGTTTTGTACCAAATCAATGGGGTTTCTTTGCTGATTTGCCGTTTTTATATTTAATAGCAGCTAAGAAATTAAGAGGGGATTATTCTGGAAAAAGAGTTGTTTCTTGTGATGGAAAACCAAATAAAAATGATAGTATATTTTCTTTAATTAGAGTTGGTAAACATGTAAATATTAAAACAAAAGAAATTACTAAAGAATTTGATGCATTAAAAAAACAAATTACTGCTTTGAAATATGATGCATCTAATGCTGTTTTTGGAGCGAAATTAATTGATTTTGGTGAGGAGGTATTGGGAATAGTAGATACTAGCCGAATTAAGGGTTTTCAAAATTTTGAAATTCTTTCTGAAAGTGATGAAATAAGTGAAAAATTAGAAGAATCGTCAAAAAACGATGATTTAAGAGATAGGGTAAATACTTATATATTAACTAGAGTAGTAATTGATAATGGTGATGGAATTTGGCGAAGTGTCGCACCAAACCAAAGGACTGATACGTTAGATATTGTGCTTACTGCGGGAGTAGGTTTATATACAAACATAAAAGAAAAGAAAAAAAGAGTAATAAAAATGTTAGATGCTAATTTAGACGCAATTGATAGGGAAATTCAAAAAAGAATTTACGTTTCTTCAAAGTCTCAAATTGCTAAATTAACAATTGGAGAAGTTTTAAATCAAATTGCTAAAGATAGTGGTTTTATATTAGGGTTAATTTTAGAAAAAGGATTTAAGGGATATGGAAATAATAAAACAATAAGAGATGATAATGAAAAGTCTTTAATAGGAAAAAGTTTTCCTTTAGAAATAATAGATGGAGTTGAAGTTCCCGCAACTAGTAAAAATTATGGTATTGATTTATATGAAAGAGCTTTTATTGATGAATTTGTAACGGCAATTAGTAAAGGTATTGCGGAAAATTTATTAATTGATGGTGAGTTTGATGAGGATAAATTAAAGACTAGAATAAATAATGCAGAAATGTTGCGAGGTAATCCTTATAAGCCTTTTTATATGAATATTGTAGAAAACTTAATTATTAGGTCGGGCATTATTGCATATGTAACTAGAAGCGATGACCCAAATCACCCTGGGGACTTTCCGTTTGATGGAAGAGATGATAATGATAAGGTTGGTAATATGAAAACCATTTCATCGGCTGATATGGAAAATTTATCACTTGGCATATTAGCTCAATTATCTGAAAAAGATAAACTAATGTTAAAGAGATTTTGTCGATTTTTCACAGAGGCATTTAGAGACGATGGCACAGTAGCAAGTAATGATTATAATTTAAATCTTCATGGCCTTAATGTACCTTCGGTAATTTTAGATTATTCATATCTTATTGACGAGGCTTTTATTGGCATAGACTTTTATGATGATACTGTTGATAGTTATGAAGAACGGATAGCTAAAATGGATGCAATTAAACCAGAAGCAGAGAGAGAAACATTAAGCTTTAGGCAGTTGTTTTTAGAGCTTATGGGCAAAGCTACTGAAACAGAGTCTTATGGTGAAGGAGAACATCCTGAATTTCTAAATATGTCTTATTTACATATTAATAATGATGGAAATGGAACGTATGATGCATATTTAGTAAAAAACAATGGAGTATATTATTCAGTTCCTAATTCAGCAGGGATTAAACGAGATAAGTATTATTATGTAATATTTGAGGGTGATGATGTTAATAAATTAAAAGATGTATCATCATCTAGGTCAGATTCTGAATTTACAGAAGAGCAATCAGATGAAAATGACGCTAAGGGAATTGCATATATAACGACAAATGTAATAGAGACTAGAACGGGAAAAAAAACTCCTAAGAAAATTAGGAAAATAAATGATAGAATAGAAGCTGAACAGGCGCTTAGCGCTAGTTCAATGTTAAAACATCATACAACAATTGATGCTAATGGTCGTGAAGTTTTCTGTAATGTGCAATATTTATGGCCTCCATGGAAAACGATTAAAAATAAAGATGGGGACGGTGAGGTTGAGGCTAATTCATTGGCATTTACTGTATATACACATACGGCATACAGTGATAATGTAGTCAAGAGAACAGCAAATGGGTTTTCAGAGGAAGGCGACACAAACGAAGCGAATTTTTTGGTGTCTGGAATGCTTCATCTGGGAAAAAAATCAAGAAACCAAAGGGTTGTAATGAGGAATTATTGTGAAACAATTCTGAAGAAGTTTGATGAAATGAATGCTAAAGCAAATTTAGTAATTGGAAATATCGCTGGAAAGGCATTTGAAAACGCAGATGCTATTTATAAACAAATGCATACCATATTCCATCAATGGCAATCAATTGCTTTATTTTCTTCAAATGAACCGTGTGGAGGACTTTTAAAAAATTATGAAGGCTTGGCTGGAGAAATAGAGGAGGTGTATGGAGGCTGCTCTGCCCACATTGAACGCCCTTTAAATGAAAAAATAAAAGACAAGGTTGATAGCATAGATGATGCAAGTGGAAATAAGAGGAGTACTGTGTTTATATATGACTATCCTTTAGGTCCAATTAATAATAGAATGAATTTTAACGTTAAAGATTCAATAATTAATGTTGAACCTATTTATAAACCAAATGGAAGCACAACTGTTTTAAATATAATTCAACAAATTTGTACAAAAAATAATTTTATTTTTGTGCCTTTTCCAGGGGACCCAGGTTCGGATAATATTGAAGAAGTTTATCAGCCATTTGCAACAACATCTGAGTCAAGAATGATGAATTATTTTCATGTAATATTTGCCCCTACTCCTGAAACTAGAACTAAGTTGAGTAATGATAGTAGTGAAATGTTAACTGATTATTTGGATTATATGAAGAGTCAGATTGGTACTGATACTATTTTAGTAGAGTTTGGGTCGGTTGAAAATCAAATTTTTAAAGGAATAAACGTTGGAACTGACACAACAAAGCCAACCGTTGAAAGTATTTTAAATTTACAAAGATTAGTTGATAAGGAAAACACTAATAAAGGCGTTAAAATGGATTGTTCTATGTTACCTGTTTTAGAAGGTAGGAGTTACAAAGCAACTATTGATATGCTGGGGAGTTCTCAAGTTTATCCAATGCAGTATTTTTTTATTAATAATATGCCATTGTTTGGAGGGTTATATCAGATTATGAAAGTTACTCATTCTATTACTCCAAATAACATGGATACTACTATGGAGGGAATTCGTATGCGATTTTCTGTGGGCGGTGGATTTGGTGGAATTGAGCCTGTAACTTTAGATTATTTAGAGAGTTTAACTGAAAATTCTCTTGAACGGGTATATGGTACCATTGAACTCCCTGAAATTATTGTTCTTGCTGATGATGAAGAGCAATTAGGGACAGAAGAAAAAAGACCTGAA
>Ga0222628_1000841_pt1 | contig 11261 bp, 13 predicted proteins | sample AntAcemetageno95_FD_179860 | JGI IMG/M metagenome (GOLD analysis project Ga0222628, IMG submission 179860) | Saline water microbial communities from Ace Lake, Antarctica - #95 | ecosystem: Environmental > Aquatic > Non-marine Saline and Alkaline > Saline | place: Antarctica: Ace Lake | collected...
GTCTTTTTACTAACTAAAACAAATTTCTCTTGAAAATATAGATAATTTTTGTTTTTACAATACTAAAAAAGTCGTTCTCTTTCGAGTCCGACTTTTGTTTATTTATTATTTTTAATATTCCTTTATAACTTCTTTTTAATTTCCATTTCCTGGGGGATTTGTGTTCCCAGGTTCAGTATCATTATTCCCCGGAACTTCGTCATTGTTCCCAGGTGGAGTATCGTTATTTCCCGGAACTTCGTCATTGTTCCCAGGTGGAGTATCGTTATTTCCTGGTTCTATGTCATCTTCAGGGTTGAGTAAGTTATATTCAATAATATATAACTCTCTAACACTTAAGTCTTTTAAATAAGCGATTGTGTATGTTGGATCAAGTAAGGTTATTCTATTAATAAATAAGAGTTTTCCAACAGAAATCTCATTATTTTTAGCGATTGTTACTAGTGTATTCATTTGTTGTTTTGTAACATTTCCACCATTTTCGTTAATGACTCTTACTAAAGCAGCATACTTGTTTACTTCAGCAGTAATTGTACCTTCAAGTTGTGCTTCGACTCTTGCCTTTATTTCAGCATTTTCTGAATCAACACTGATTAGAATTACATTCTCATCAGTTGTTTCAACAATAAAGCCCATTTCATTTGCTTTTTCAATTATTATTTCAATTGCTCTATCAAGAGTTAAACCTTTGAAACGAATATTCCTGATTACTTCTGCACCATCGTCATTGATAGAAGTAACTTGTATAACATTATCATTTTTATCTAAAGTGATTTGAATAGATGGGTTAATGTCTAGCGTAATTGTTGAAGCAATCACTGGTGTAACTTTTTGTGATGAAAATACTAAAGCTACTACTAAAACTAATGCAAATACAGTAGCAAGTGAGAATGACATTTTTTTGAAAGAACTGAATATTCCAAATCTTTTTTCTTCTTTTTCTGGAACTTTGAATTGACTAGAATTTTTGATTTTATCTAATACATCTGGTGTTCTTTCAGATAAAGCGTCTTTTATTTTGAATTCAAGATTATTTCTTTCCATTTTTGCCACCTACTTTCTATATTTGACTTCTTAGTTTTTTGATTGCCTGGTTGTATGTCCAAGTAATTGTTCCAAGTGGTTTATCTAATAATTTAGCAATTTCTCGATGTTTTAGATCTCCTACTGAATGTAATATTACTATTTCTTTCTCGATATCTGTAAGTATTGTGAAGATTTGTTTTATTAGTATTTCATTTTCTGCAGTACTTGGTGTACTGCCCATTAGATATTCGTCTTCACTAATATCTACTAACATCTCTCTTTTTCTTTTATTAAACTCGTTTAATGCAAGGTTTTTAGCGATTGTTACTAACCATGATTTAAAGTGAGCTTTTTTTCTATATGTGTGAATTTTACTTAATGCTTTTAAATAAGTATCTTGCATGATGTCTTCAGATAATTGATAATCTTTTAATATAATGAAGATAGTGTAATATACAAAATCTTTTGTAAAATAATAGATTTCATCAAAAACTGATAGGTCTCCATTTTGGAGCTTTATAACAAGCTCATCGATATCTTTAACAGTCACTTTAAATCACCTCGTTTTCCTAATAATATTAACACGAGAGATTGTGTTAGTAAAGATAAAGAGTGTTGTTAGGAAGGGGGGAACCTTCCTAACAACAGTTGAAAAGGGGATTATTTATTTGAAGAATCATTTTCTTGAGAATCATTTCCTTTTGATTGATTATCTTCATTTTGTCTATTTTCTACTCCTTGTTTCCATTCGGCTACTCTTTCGTTCCAAGATTCTTTTGTTTGAGTAGAGACTTGTGCTCTAATTGCTTCAACTCTAGTTTGAATTTGTTCTTCACTAAGTTGTGGGTTATTTGACATGTGTTCAGTTAATCTGATTCTAAATTGAGCCATTAATACAGCTTTTTCAGCTTGTCTTAAAGCTAGTTCATCTTCAGTTAATTCAGCCATTTCTGCTTGATGTTGATCCTTAACGATAGCTAGTAAATCTTTTACACTCATTTCTAAATATACTTCAAGTGCTATTTCATCAACAGTTATTGCTGATGGAGTACTTGTGTTTACTTCTGATGTTTCAACAGCTTGAGCAAGCAATGCTAATTTTAATTTTCCTGGAGATACTCCAAGTTCATTTGCTTGATCAATTAAATCTGTTTGTGTAAAATCTTCAGTTAATACCTGTCCGTTAATGTAATGCATTGCCATGTAACGCATAACACGGTTCCTTATTCTTGTTTTAACACCTTCAACTAATTCATCTTCATTGTCATCACCAAGTACTGTGATAAGTACAGCATTATCTTCACCATCTACATCAATAAATCCTGCTTCTGTAGCTAGTTCTACAAATAATTCAACTGCATCATCAATATTCATTCCTACAAAATCTACTTCACTACATATAATTTCTGCATCTTCATTTGTTAAGTTGTATGAAACAACGATATTTTCTTCATCAATAATAAAATCAATTGATGGATTAATATCTACAGAAACATAAACACCTGCAGCTTCCGTTTTTACTGCATCTGTACATGCTGCTACTCCGAGTAATAAGGTAACTCCTAGTACTACCATTCCTAATTTTTTAAACATTTATAATTCCTCCTTTTTATTTTCTTTCATAGATATAACAACTGAAATGCTGTTTTTATTGGAAAAAGTTTTATTTTTTTTATAAAAAGCACTAGTTTTCGTGATTACAAGTGAATGTGATAGTATATATACGAGGAGTGATAGTATGAAAGTAATAGCTATTGGTGGAGTTGCTTTATCGATGAGCGCTGTTAGTAAATTAAGAAGACTTGATAAAGACGTTGAAATAGTAGTGTATGAAAAAGGAACTGTCTTAAGTTATGGAGCTTGCGGTATGCCTTATTATATAAGTGATGAGATTAAAGACCCAGAAAGACTAATTGCTAGAACAAAAGAGCAATTCTTAGAAAAGGATATCTTAGTTCATACAAATCACATGGTGATTGAAGTGTTTGATGAACGAAATGAAATTTCAGTTCTTAATTTTGAAACGAATGAAATAATTAAAGATACATACGATTACTTAATCGTCGGAAGTGGAGCAAGCGCAATCGTTCCTCCATGGAAAAACTTTGCACTAGAAAATATCTTTAAACTAAGTTCATATGAAGATAGTCTTGCAATCAAAGAAAAAATAGATAGTGGAGAAATCAAAAAAGTAACAGTAGTAGGCGCAGGATTCATTGGTATTGAAATGGTGGAAGCTTTCTTAACTAGAGGACTAGAAGTTACATTAATTGAATATAGTGATCAAATACTTGGCGTATTTGATCATGATATGACCCTAAAACTTGAAAAACATCTAGTAGAAAAAGGAGTAAAACTCCATTTAGGTGAAAAGGTTGTTAGTTTTAGTGGTGACTCTGCAGTTAGAAAAGTGATAACTGATAAAGCTGAATATGAAACTGACTTAGTACTAATAAGTATTGGAGTAAGACCAAACACATCATTCTTAGAAAACAGTAATGTCATTCTTAGTAAAGGTGCTGTTGTTGTAAATAAAAGAATGCAAACTAATATAAGTAATATATACGCTGGTGGAGATTGTAGTTTGATCTACAACTTAGCTGTCAAAGAAAATAGATATTTACCAATGGGTAATAATGCAAATAAACAAGGACGAGTAATTGCTGAAAATATTGCAGGAGGAGACTTTGAATTCAAAGGAGTACTAGGAACAATAGTTATCAAAGTAATTGATATGGAAGCAGCTAAAACAGGAATTACTGAAAAAGAAGCAAAGAGTTTAAAACTTGATTACAAAACTGTCGTGATTACTGGTAAAAATCATGCAGGATATTACCCTAATCCAGAACCAATAACTGTGAAGATTATTTATTCACCTGTTACAAAAGTAATGATTGGTGCAGAGTTGGTTGGATATAAAGATACTGCACTCAGAGTTAATGTCTTTGCAGTAGCAATTCAAAAGGAAATGACAACTTCTGAACTTGGATTCCTTGATTTAGCATATGCACCACCATTTGCTGGAGTATGGGACGTAATTGCAGTTGCCGCAAATCAAGTGAAATAAGACAGATCGATTGAACTGTCTTATTATTTCTTAAAAGCTTAATATGTATGTTATAATATTTATGAATAAATAGATGAGGTGATTATATGGATTATCGGTTTAAAGTACAAAACAAAGAAATGGACGATTTATTCGAATCAATATTGAAGTTAGAAAATATTGAAGAATGTTATCGCTTTTTTGATGATCTTTGTACAATAAATGAACTTGAAGCTTTTGGACAAAGATTAACTGTAGCTAAGATGCTTCATGCTAAGCAAACTTATCAAGAAATTGAAAAACAAACTGGTATTAGTGCTGCAACAATCAGTAAAATCTCAAAATCATATTCATATGGTCCAAAAGGTTATAAAATGGTAATAGAACGTTTAAAGAAATAGAGTTACTAAAACTTTTTAACATAAAAGGGGTATAAGCTATGAAAATTGTAACTTTAATGGAGAACGGAAGTATTGATAGCAGATTAAAAAGTGCACATGGATTATGTTTTTACATCGAACATGAAAATCATAAAATATTGTTTGATTTAGGACCGAATAACGACTTTGCTTCGAATGCAGAAATTCTCGGAATTGACCTATCTTTAGTAGATATAGTAGTTATATCTCATGGCCATTTTGACCATGGACGTGGACTCAAGAAGTTCATGGAAATAAATAGCAAAGCTAAAATATACCTTTCAACAAATGCTTTTAATAAACACTACAAAAAAATGAAATTTGTGTATATTCCAATTGGTATTAAAAAGCCTAAAGAGATGGATAGAATAGTCTTAATTGATGAAGATACTGAACTTTCTGAAACTATAAAGATATATGCAAACGTGAAACTAACTGAACAAATAATTGGTGATGACTCATTACTAATGAAAAGGAATGGAATATATGTTCCTGATCGATTTGATCATGAAATATACTTCTATGTAAAAACAGAAAAAAATAATGTTTTATTTTCTGGATGTTCACACAAAGGAATTGAAAATATTGTTGATAGATTGTCAAAAAGAGATAATATAAGTTTTAGTCATGTAATTGGCGGATTCCATATGTCTCACTTTGATCCAGAAGATTTAGTTCAAACAACATATTTGGAAGGTCTTGGACAAAAACTAAGTAAATCAAAAGTGGAAAAATATTATTCTTGCCACTGCACAGGGGATATTGCATATGCAGCTTTGAAGCCTCAAATGAAACAAAAACTAGAGAGAATTAAAACAGGAAGTGTTATTGGATTGTAAAAAGCGAGAAAAATACTCGTTTTTTTTATTAATAAATTTGTTTATTTTCCTTAAATATAATGTATAATATTATATGTTATGCCAGTATGGTGGAATTACCGGACCTCCAATATGACCCCGTTTTTGTTATAGGGTAGTTATGATATAATATACTGGCAATAAAATGGCGACGTGGCGGAATCGGTAGACGCGCAAGATTCAAAATCTTGTGGCCGTAAGGTCGTGTCGGTTCGATTCCGACCGTCGCTACCAAAACACAATATTAAACTCAATATTTAGGTATTGAGTTTTTTATATGTGATTTGTTTATACAAAAGTTGATAGAAACACTGCTTTTATTTGACATAATTTATGTAAAGTGGTAATATAAAGTAAAATCGCCCTACTGAATAGGGTAGGGGGTGAGGACTATCAGAAAATTTGAATTTATATTCCCGGATGAATCTATTGACAAAATCTTAGAAAGGTTTTCTTTTAGTGTCTCTAAAGATTTTAAAAAATTAAAAATTGACATAGAAGATTTAAAAAATATATTGTTAGAAAATCACTCAGAGGATAACACTAATCTTACTGGTAGTTTAATATATGGTTCTGATGAAATTGGGATACGAAAGATTCGATTATCCAAAGGTAAAGGTAAAGGGAAGCGTGAGGGATATAGACTGATAGCACTGGTTTTAAATGTAAAAGGTAAAGCATATGTATTACATATATATGATAAAAAGAAGAAGACAATATTATCTGACGGTGACAAAGATAACTTGAAGTTGTTATTGAAGAGTTTTCCAAAATAGTTTTATATAAGGAAAAGGGTATAAGTGTGTTGAAAACACTAAAGAAAGGTGAGGAATTGAAATGGATAAAAAGATTACAAAAGATTTTTGGAGTGAGTTTGAAAAAACCGGTACAAAAATAGTTTTTGAAATGCCTGAATTTAGCAAAATTGTTAAAAAAATATTTGTTAAAGACTTAAGAAAAAATCTGGGTTTTACTCAACAAGTCTTTGCTAACTCTATTGGAGTAACAAAAAAAGCTGTTGAAAAATGGGAACAAGGTATAAATCCGGTTTCCGGTCCAACAGCACGATTGATGTACTTGTTGAATGACGATAATGATCTAATACAAAAAATATATAAAGCAGAAATTCATAGGGAAAATGAAGTAGAGTTTCAGTTTAAATCTTTTTTGGATTATTATATTGAAGATAGTATTCCGTTTATACAAAAAGAAAAACCCGTATCTTATGGAATTTCATTTGAGAATATAAAATCAGATATAGATTTCCCGGAAAACAAATACAATTTAGTTTTAGGAGGTAATAGTGAATGGACAAAAAAAACAAAATCCCAGTCTTCAATATGTTAGGTTATAATATACAATCAGTAAATTATAAAAGAATTGGTAATGAGCTATTAGACGAGATTAGGATTAATATATTGAGCAAAAAGTATGACGAAGACACAAAAATATATTCCTTAGTTTTGGGGTTAGAGATAGATTTTGAAAACTCAAAGGGGAATAAAATCGAGTTACTAGGTGGATTCAAAATTAATGACGATAAAATTCTTGAAGAAGAAAACAATATAGTTTCAATATTTTCTGCATCGTTATTTCCCTATTTAAGAAATACTTTGCAAAATTTAACATCAGATAATAGAGTATCAATTAATATCCCAACAATTGATTTGAGATATTTAGATTTAGCACATGGAATATCTTTAAAACAAGACAAAAAACAGGTATAGTTTTTAATCGTGTCTTTTTGATAGTCACTTTGGTAGACACTCAAGATTCAAAATCTTGTGGCTTTACGGTCGTGTCGGTTCGATTCCGACTACTGGTACCAAATTAAATAATAAATGCTCTATATGAGCATTTTTTATTTTGTGGTATAATGTATTCAGTATGTTTAATGAAACTAGGTGGAGTAATGAGCAATAACAAGAATGAAAATTTGACACATATGATTAAGTTTTTACTATTCTCTATGTCAGCAGGAATAATTCAGGCAATTACATTTACCGTTTTATTTGAATTCGCTGGATTCATTTATTGGCCGGCTTACTTAATAGCTCTTATTTTATCAGTTATATGGAATTTTACTCTGAATAGGAAATTCACATTTAAATCAACTGCTAATGTACCTGTAGCAATGATGAAAATAGCAATATATTATGCAATATTCACTCCGTTATCTACATGGTGGGGAGACGCATTGACTAATATTCATTGGAATGCATATCTTGTTTTATTTCTAACAATGTTCACTAATTTAGTTACGGAGTTTCTAGTAACAAAGTATATTGTATATAAAAATCAAATAAATACAGCAGTATCAAAAGAACAAGAATAAAAATTACTGGGGTGTAATAATGAAAAATTTTGAATATAGTTCTCCAACAAAGATTTTATTTGGAAAGAATCAAATAAGTAAGTTGGAAAACCAATTGCTAGAATCTAATGTTAAAAAGTTGTTGCTTGTATATGGGAAAACCTCAATTAAATTAAATGGAATTTACAATTCAATAATTACAACTTGTAAAAATCTTAATATTGAACTTTATGAGGAATCTAACGTACGTTCAAATCCAGAGATGCAAAGTGTACGAAGTGGAGTAGAAACTTGTCAGAAGAATGATATAGACTTTATTCTAGCCGCAGGTGGAGGTAGCGTCATTGATTGCGCAAAAGCAATTGGTTTTGGTGCTCTTTATAACGGCAATATATGGGACATATATCTAAGAAAAGATGATGCAACAAAATCTCTTCCGATTGGTGTAATAATTACCTTAGCAGCAACCGGAACAGAAACAAATGGAAATAGTGTAATAAGCAATGATGAAACTAAAGAAAAAAGAAGTGTACTTTATCGTTTCTCAATACCTAAATTTGCGATTATAGATCCTTCATATACTATGACAGTATCAAAGCATCATATGATCGCAGGGAGTATGGATATAATCCTTCATATACTAGAACAATACTTTTCTAATACATTAAGAACAGAGACAAGTGATTATATGAGTATTGGTGTAATAAAATCTGTTATTGAAAATACAAATAGAATCATTAATGGTGATGACTCATATGAAACAAGAGCTAATATAAGTTGGGCATCAACTATCGGCCTTAACTGGATTCTTGGAATCGATAAAATAGGTGATTGGGCAACTCATAGACTCTCATATGCTATAACAAAAGAATATGGAATCACACATGGATATGCTTTGGTACTTATATTTACTTCGTGGATGAGAGTTGCACTTAAATATAATAATGAATCAATGAGACCAAAACTAGCATTATTAGGAAACTCAATATTTGAAGAAGATGATTACAGTAAGGTTCCTGATTTAATAGACACATTATTTTCTGGTTGGGGAGCAAATACTCGCCTTAGCCAAGAAAAACTAAATATAACTGAACAAAACATTGAAGAACTAATTGAAAATGCACTTGCCTTAGGAAGTCTAGGAACAGTTATTGAAGTTAACTATGATGTTGCTAAAGAAATTATGAAACAATCATTAGAAGAGGTGTAATATGGAAAATAAAGACTATAAAGATATACTTTCTTATATGTACGAAGGAGTTTATGTTGTAGATAGACAAAGAAAGATTATCTTTTGGAATTCTGGAAGTGAACAAATTACAGGGTACAAAAAAGAAGAAGTAATGAATAGCTTTTGTCACGATAACATATTACAACATGTTACAGCTGATGGAACAGAACTTTGTTTTAGAGGATGTCCATTACATAGCACTTTAGAAACTGGTGAGATTAGGGAAGCAGATGTCTTTTTACACCATAAATCAGGGCATAGAGTTCCGGTAACCGTTAAATCAATTCCAGTTGTTGATAATGAAAATAATATTGTTGCTGCAATTGAAGTTTTTACTGATTCAAGATATAAACAGGCAACTTATGAAGAAAATAGAAGATTGAAAGATCTTCTCATCATAGATGAGTTAACAGGTATTTCAAATAGAAGACATCTAGATTTTTATTTAGGTAATAAGGTATTAGAGTCTGGGGAGTTTAACACTTCTTTTGGAATTCTATTTTTCGATATTGATCATTTTAAAAATGTGAATGATAATCACGGACATATCGTCGGGGATGAAATTTTGAAACTTGTATCTAAAACGATTAAATCAAGTTTACGACTAGAAGATAAAGTTGGAAGATGGGGCGGAGAAGAGTTCATTGCTTTAATTAAAACTGATGACAAGATGGAATTAACTATTATTGCAGAAAAGCTTAGATCACTTGTAGAACATTCTTATTATCAGACTAAAGATAGTAAGAACTTGGGAGTTACAATCTCAATTGGTGGAACAATGTATGAAAAAGGCGAAACTGCTGAATCATTGATTTCAAGAGCAGATAAAAACATGTATTATTCAAAAGAAAACGGTCGAAATAAAGTAACAGTAAAATAGACTTTTTAGTCTATTTTTAGTTATGCTAATGACAGAATAGTTCTAATATGATACAATCAATATTGAGAGAAAAAAATATAATTTACAGGGAGTGAAATCATGAAAATAATGGCCGTTAATGCAGGTAGTTCATCTTTAAAGTTCCAATTACTTGAGATGCCTTCTGAACTAGTAATTATAACTGGAATAATTGAGAGAATAGGAATTGAAAATTCTGTTATTAAAATTAAAACAAACGGTACTAAGATTCAAGAATTAGTTGATGTAAAGGATCATAGTGTTGGTGTTGAACTTGTTTTAAAAAAATTAATCGAATTAAAAGCTATCTCATCTATAAACGAAATTGATGGTGTTGGACATCGCGTTGTACATGGTGGAGAAAAATTTAGTCATTCTGTAGTAATTACTGGCGAAGTAATTAAAGCGATTGAAGATGTAAGTGATTTGGCACCTTTGCATAATCCTGCAAACTTAACAGGAATTAAAGCTTTTCAAAAAGCTTTACCACATATACCTGGAGTTGCTGTTTTTGATACAGCATTTCATCAAACAATGTCAGAAGAAACATATCTTTATGGAGTTCCTTATGAATGGTATGAAAAATATGGAGTAAGAAAATATGGATTTCATGGTACATCTCATAAATATGTGAGTTTAAAAGTTGCAGAACTAATGGATAAAAAGCCAAAAGACATAAATGTTATCGTACTTCACCTTGGTAACGGAGCAAGTATTTGCGCAGTTAAAGGTGGAAAAAGTGTTGATACTTCAATGGGATTCACTCCTCTTGCCGGAATAATGATGGGAACAAGAAGTGGAGACATTGATCCTGCAATAGTAGAATATATTTGTGATAAAGAAAATAAATCTGTAGGTGAAGTTATTTCCGATTTGAATAAGAAATCAGGTTATATAGGAGTTAGTGGAAATTCAAGTGATTCTAGAGATTTATGGACTGCAGCTCACGCTGGAGATAAACAAAGCTTACTTGCAATTAAAAAACAAATCAAAATGATATCTGACTATATAGCAGCATATTACGTTACAATGGGATCTGTTGATGCAATTTGTTTTACTGCGGGTGTTGGAGAAAACGCAATATTCACAAGACAATTAATCGCAAAAAGACTTGCTCCTCTAGGTGTTATACTAGATGAAGAAAGAAATTTTGTAAGAGGAGAAGAACGTTTGATTTCTTCAGACGATTCAAAAATAAAAGTATACTTACTACCAACAAATGAAGAAGTAATGATAGCACGTGATACTTTAAGACTTTCAAAATAAGCGAGGTAATCTCGCTTTTTTTTTAGAAAATGAAAAATAGTTACTATTCTTGTATGGTATAATTAAGAAAGCATAGCGGTAGTGTCAAAAGTTTAATGGAAAGATGAATTAAAAGGCATAAACCGAGTTAAGAAATAGTTCGTTTGTATAGCTTAGAAGTTTGAGCCATTTATTAGGCATCAGGTCATTATTTTCTAGACAATC
>Ga0222628_1000845_pt1 | contig 11233 bp, 4 predicted proteins | sample AntAcemetageno95_FD_179860 | JGI IMG/M metagenome (GOLD analysis project Ga0222628, IMG submission 179860) | Saline water microbial communities from Ace Lake, Antarctica - #95 | ecosystem: Environmental > Aquatic > Non-marine Saline and Alkaline > Saline | place: Antarctica: Ace Lake | collected...
TCCTGGAGAGGCAGCCGCGCTCCATTTCCGCCCAGGTTGGGGTCTATCTCGATCCACTCATAGTCCGGGGCCACGGAGTACGACACATCCAGATCATCATAAATCCGATACCCGTAATCATCTGGAAGCGACGGCGCAAATCGGTTTAACGCTTCAACCCTGAGCGAGCCATAAAGTGTATCAACCCGACCTTCACGGGTGGATTCGAAGGCAAGCACTAGCATCTCACCGGGAAACAGTTGGTCGGAAAGCTGAATGTCATACCGATCAAGGGTCTGCGTTTCATCCACTAGGATACTGGGACAGTCAATGACAGAACCTGATCCAGAAACCATTGTTTGATCCAGAAACCTGAGAGTTGTTGGCGGGCAGATCAGCCCACCCTGATTCTCAAGAACGAGCTGAATGCTCAAGGAGTCTCCAGCATTCACTTCTCCATCAACGATTAACTCACTAATAGCCAATTTCGGAGCTTGGATGGGATAGGTGTGCCGCCAGATCAGGGTATCCCCATCTATGATGCTCTGAAGTTTAAGATCTGCGATCTTACCGTGTTCACAGGCATTGGAGATTTCAAGATCAAACAACGACTCCAAATTGAGCGCTGTATTGGCTGCGATAGTTTCTATGGTCACGGTGGAGTCAGACACGCTGCAATGGTCACTGGACGATGACAAGACCAGGGTCAGACCAGAAAGCATTTCTGAATTGTTCGTGATCGTTAGGGCCAAGCTGTGAGATTCACCGGCCTCCAATTGGTCGTCACTCCCGACTACCCAGTTCGAGATGCTCACTGGGTTAGTAGACTCCAGGATTGACATACTTTCTAAGATGGGCTTCAGATTTTTGCCTGTGACGGTAAGTAACAACTCTGAATCATCACCTGACTGAAAGGGTAAGATGACAGAACCGGATTCGTCTGTGTGGAGACCAACCGCATTGTCGCTGTTCTTCAGAAAGACAAAAGCCTCTGCGACAGGCGCCCCTTCAGTATCCAAGACAGTCACTGTCACATGGTCCTCATCGGACTGGATGACAGGTGGAAAATCAACGACCAAGAGTTTGGGTACGTCTGTCCAGACCGCCATCCCTGGATCCCCTAATATGTTATAGACATTCTGATAGAATTCTGCAGATTGCCCAAAGGGCAGAAATTCGCTCTGATAGTAATTTTTCCACAACTCAAGTTTGGCGTACCATAAAGCAGGACCCAACTCATTCATTCCCAAATCAAAAAGGGCTGAGTACAGGGCCACATCAATGACATTATTAAACTGGGTATGGGTGTGGACTTCGCTGGGACCAATGAATGCGACGGCACCCTTCGGCACACTTGAACTCCCTGCCCGAAGCCATTTTTCACCAAAGACAGGATCAGTTGGTGCAGCAAAGTTGCCACCACCGCAGACAATACTGGTCAGAATGGGAAGCATGAAGCCATTGTGAAGTTGGTCGATATCTGAATTATAAAAATAGGGTCCGATCCAATGATCCCAGGCTCCCAATCCCCGGTAATTCACAAAGCCCACTCCCTCATCGATGGGATTTCGAATAAAAAAGAGGCTGGTTTGCATGGGGTAATAAGCTGTGTCGATCTGGGTGAAACCGTTTTCTGTCAGTTTTCGCCCAATCCAATTATTGACGTGCTGGGTTGATACGGCCGCAGAGACCGTACAGACCATGAGCGCCCGTTGGAACCAACCAGAATCATCCATATATGGATCAGATTCATAGGAAAGGATCTTGCTGATTACGGTACTCAATTCTGAGATCGTATCGACAGACAGGCGACCAACCCAAGCTTCAGGAAAACTATCTTCACCATCTAGAAGTACGTAAGGATGATCTGTTACCAGGGCTTCATTGTCCGGGTTATATACATAAAAGCCACCGATTCCAGCATCCTCATCACCAATCAGCAACACGTATTCTGGTGGCAAATCCCAGGTGTCATAGGCATTCTGAATGAAGGCCTTCACGGCGCTGGGGGTCTGTCCGGCTTCATTTGTGGTTACAATGGTTACAGGATGCCCTTTGCGCCGCTTCCAGTCCCCCAGATATTCGATATAGGGAGCAAAAGTAGGTGGGGTTATGATGAGATAATGGCCCAGCTTTTCATAAATATCATTATTGGGGATCATGGACCTGAATGCCTCATTGACATCAAAGCCTGGTGAGGTCATGGGTGTAATTCCACTGACACGCAGACTGATCACGCGGGGAAGCTCCACCTGTCGCTGGCGAAGATTCAATGCCAGGGGTGTGATGGTCAGAGGTAAATAGCGCCGACCCATCATTGCCGTGGTAGGTCCCAGCTCACATGATATCTGGGAATATTGGGTGGTAGCTGGCCATTCCATGCTTTGAGTTTCTATGGGTGGATCTGCCTCCCGATGACCTGGGGGAGTCATTTTTAACGCTGAAACATCCACGGAATAGCTATCCACCTCCAATACGTGAATTTGCGGTTGAGAACTGGTTTCTACGGGGATCAATTCGGTGAAGATCGGGAGTGCCACAGAACCCGGCTCTCCAAGGAGCCCATAACCTGTTTCATGGATAAGGCTTGGGTCATTCAAAAGTTTTAGCCACTGGGCAGCTGAAAGGTGTGAAAAATCCAGTGATATAAGTAGATCATTGCCGCTTTGTTCCACTGCCACGGTAGGACGCATGGATGACTGGCCAAATAGCGCTGTACTGAACAGAACCATAGCTACGGCGAGCAAGGTCAATCTATTGGAAGTTTTGTGCAATGCTTTCAAGGTTCAACTCACTTGTCCTGGACCCCCGGTGTGTAAAGCTGATGGATAGTATGTCCTTTGATGCCTAGAGACAAGCTGAATTCCAACCCGAGATAGAAGTGTGTGGTTTACAAACTAAAAGAGCCTCAAGAAAGACCCTCAAAGAAGTCATCCTGAGTGAGCCTGCCCTGAGCACTCCGGCTCGGCTCAGTGCAGGCTTGTCGAAGGGAAGGACCTCAATATCTTCCTATGGGAGATTCTTCACGATGTTCAGAATGACATAGCTTAAGATCTGACACTTATCTGGTCAGAGTGACCATTAAGAAGTTCGTACTGTTCGTCTGGTTCGCTAAAAGAAAGGCAGGTAAATTAAACCTTATATACCTTCTACCAGTTTACCGTCTTGATGAATCTATAGTAGAAGTCATCCTGAGTGAAACGAAGGATCTCAATATCTTCCTATGGGAGATTCTTCACGATGTTCAGAATGACCGAGAAGGTGATTCTGTTCGTTCCGTCTGATTCGTTGTGAAATTGTTTTTTTAGATTTGCTGGCGCGTGCTACTTGAGCAACAGCATCTTGATCATCTGGGATTCAGATCCAGCTTGTATCCTGACCAGATAAACGCCTGCCGCAACGGTTTGACCTTGCAGGTCCCGACCCAGCCATTGGTATGAATGCCAGCCGGCGTCAAGTTCGCTCATTTCCCAACTGCTAACCAGGCGTCCCCTGATATCATAAATAGTCAGAGAAGCAGCGCCACGGTCCGGTAAACCAAAGCGAATGGTGGTACTGGGATTGAAGGGGTTGGGGTAATTCTGTTCCAAGAAAAAATGATCTGGTATTGCCAGCTCTTGCGTTGATAAGGGTCCGTGGTTACTACTGGCTGGCGTGGGAGTCATGTACACCCAACCAGCTGCTCCATCTGGTGTTCTTCCCATGGACACATCCTCCAATTGACCTCCAAAGCTGGTGGAGTCCAGGATTGTCATTCCGTCGGCCTTGACCAGAGCAATAAATTCACCTGAGGCGCTAAGTTTGAAATTTGCATGGAGGGGACCTTGTGAGCCATCCTCATCACACCAGACCAGCACGTACCCACCAGGAGGAATCAAACCGACAGCGGGTGGGATTTGCCATTTCTCAAGATTTGATGGATTATCTGTCAAATACAGACCTGCTAAATCGAGAGCTGTATTGGTCGGATTAAATATTTCTAGCCAATCATCAAATTCTCCGGCCTCATCAGAATTGAGCGCAGAGTTGTCAGCCAGGAATTCGTTGAGCTTAAGTTGGGCCAGAAGAGGACCTTGAATTTCAAAGGGATAGTCGGCAACATTATACTCGTAGCCATAACCAATATCACTACGTGTTCCATCTTCATCGGGAGGTAGATCTGGGTCACCTGTATCAATACAGGGCGAGTTTGCCTGGAGTGAAAAATTATAGTTCGCAGGGTTAACAAACAAGGGCTCTTGAAAAAGGTTTCCCGTTCCTGTGAGCTGTTGCGTATTTGATAGACTGTAGTCTGTAGTCGCAGAGGAATATGCGTCGACACTCAGGTCCGCCCCACTGTTAGCATAAAACAGATTGTTCAGCGTTGTCCCATGACCACCACCAGAGCCCACATTTTTCTCATAGCACGCGATGGCTTCAACATTGTTGGCAAAAGTATTATTCAAGATATAAGCGGAGGCACTGTCTTTTAAGGCAATTCCCATCACACAACCGACGATCAGATTATTCTCGATGGTAATGAGTTGGCTTTGTCCGATGGAAATGCCTTTATCTGAGGAGTGATAAATAAGATTATCTGAGATTCTGAGATATTCACAACCTTCCCCAAGGTCGATGCCATCTGAGTTGGGACCGCTAAAATTGTAGATCTTATTTCCAGCAATAGCTCCACTGATGGAAACCCCATCTAGGTCGATAGCATCCGTATCTGGAGCATCAGAGCCATAAAATCGATTATTCACAATGATGGCTCCACCCCGTTTAACATTCACAAAATCGCAAACCACCTCAGAACGAATGGAGCTATTATAGAGACTTAAATTTCCACCCTCCGCAAAAACAGGGAACTCCACATCATCAAGATCCAGCCCTGACAAGGTGAGCTCGCTATTCTGACTTGATATGGCAGCGGGAAATAGCAGGGGATCAATACCATGACTCGCCCCTCTGATCTCTACATTGGTCAAATTATTTGGTCCGCTTGAGTTCAAAAATGAGAGACCGCCCCAACGACTAGCGCCAGCCTGTGTGTTGGGTTTGACCTGGACCGGATTTTCTATCGAGCCACCCATGAGTAGCCAGCCCTCAACCATAATATTTCCATCATCGGGCATGAGGATCTTAACCCCGTCTTCTACGACAAGGGACACACCATCCGGAATGAATAGATCTGAAGTAACCACATAGACCTGATTGGCGAGCAAGGTGGTGTTTTCAGTGATAACTGCAGGTAAGATGATTTCTCCCGAGGGTTGAAACAGAGCAATAAAGTCTCCATCTGCAGCACAATCATAGCTGATCTCAGCCTCTGTGGGACCATGATTCCACCCGATAAACTCATAGCCCGGATTGGGGATGGCTGTGAGAGTGATATCTCTATTCCGGAAAAAAGTTTGCGCCGTGGCGTTTTGCAGCACCGGAACATCCTCGATGAGAATGTGACCTCCCTCTGAGATGTAAGGTAAAGCACTGACCTGAACAGTTCCATCCAGGTTCAGCTCGGAGTTCATCTGGTTAAAGACTACGGCATTTCTGGCACTGGCGAAATCACGGATATTCTGGAGCTCTATCTCCCAAATACTCGCCGAAGGGATGCCCCCCTGGGGACCCCATAGAGCCGTATGGCGAGGAATCTCTGGAGCAATCATGGCACTAAGACTATCAACCAAATGAATCACACGGTCTGCATGAAAAGTGTTGTTTAAATGGGCCGCTCCCCGCTGAATGAATCGCTGCTTAAAAAAATCACTATCCAGCAGCATGTTGAATAGAGTGTATTCACCGGCCATGTTGTCCATGATATTGATGTTGATGTTGGATGCGTTGAGCCCGCGATCCAGATCCACAATGAGCCATTGCCATTTACCATCACCGGGGCGCCACCACTCACGGTTATGGCTCCAGCTCGTATTGGCCGTATATTGAGTCATCATGAGGTGATCAATAAAGCCATCCACGTTCATCATATTTTTTAGCTGGCCATATAATTCTGGCTGATTAAGGTCGTTGTTCTGGATAAAGGAGAGGAGCTCATTGTAGGCGTTCAGGTCACCCTCAATGACCAATAATTGGGTCCCAGACGGTGTGCTGGCATACTCCAGATGATCGATATTATCTGGGTTTGCTCCATAGTTCTCAGCAAAAAACTGGGTGTTAAATTTCTCTCTAATATTATGAATGCCCCAATACTCACCGTTCAGAAATAGTGTCGTGGGCTGATAGGCCATATAGCCTGCATCCATCATTCCTGTGATCAAGCTTTCGGCCAGAGGATCACGGATCAGTGTCTCTTCCCAATCATCTCCGCCGTTGCGAAAAACAATGCGGCTAAAATCTACAACAGGCCGATTTTTGAACAGTTGGTAGTGGATGGATTCATCACCATAGCGGTTGCGCATGTAGATGGTAAACGGCTTTTGAGGTTTGGTCCAGATGTTCTGACCCCCCAGACGGGTCCCTGCGTTGACCTGAAATTGAAGCTCCTTTTCCGGAGAAAAATATTCGAGACTGACGGGGATCTCCCGCTGTTTATACTCGTTCTCGTAGATACCGATCTCAGTATCCCATAAAGTGGCAGGCTGGGCGACAAGGGAGGCGACAGGTAGGTCACTCTCCGTGTCAATAAAATAGCTTACGGTCAGAATGGGTCCCGGGAGCCCCTCTGAAGCAATGGTCCGCGCTCTCAAAATGGTATTTTCATCAATCGTAACAGCGGTGGTGTAAAGGAAGGACAGGCTGGTCGGTGTCGATCCATCCAGACTATAATAGATATCCCCAGCGCCCCCTGTGGCCAGGGTTATGTTATGAGGACCCTCATAAAACCCACTTGAGAGGGATGAATTGACCTCTGAACCATAGACCAGTTCCAGAGTCCCTGGTCCAATATTGGACTCGCCTGGTGTGGGTTCACCAAAGAAGCGCCATTCGCCTGTATCGACAACTCGTCCCATGGAGATATCATCCAGTTGAGCCCCAAACTCGACAGCATCAACGATCACTGTATTGCTATAGGCTTGGGCGCTAAGCTCCAGGTCAAAACTGATATCAGAACTGGTGGCGCTGACCTGATGAATTTCCACGGCCAGAACATTGTCACCGGTGAGTAGTTCTGCCGCAGAGACCACATATTCGAACCAGGTATCTTCATCTGAGCCACTCACAACGGTCGCCGCTGAGGTCATAAAGTTAACATCACCCTCTGGCATATTGACGCGCAAAAGTTCTTGCCCATTCAGATGAAGGATGGCCCCATCGTCTCGCTTCAATTGAATGGTAAGTGTGGTGATATCCGCAGCATCCAAAATCTGGAAAGAATGTCTGAAATAGCTGGTGATGTATTTATTGTCGGGGTCGCTGCCATAACTCAATTCGGTTACTTCATCCCCATCACCATAACCAAGCTCAGCCACACCGGTGCCCCAAAATGAATCATTATAATTCAGGTCTGTCCACGCAGTGCCCTGGTCAGAACCATTGTCCAGGTAGGACCAACTAGAGCCGACATCAATAACCGTGATCAGCGCTCCGGCTGTAGCCCGTGATAACAGGATTTCTTCGCCATTGGCACTAAGTTTAAAATTGGTGTGGAAGTGACGGGTCGTAAAGTCATCCCAGGGCCAGGATGGTCGTTGATGCACACTACCAGGACCATCATCATAACCGTCAGCCCAAATAAGGAAATAACTATCGCCCGGTATGAGGGCACCGTTGGGGATCTTCCACTTCAGAGGATTATTGGAATTGTCTGAAAGAAAATAATCGTCCAAACTTTGCTCAAAATCCATAGGATTGAAGAGCTCAATCCAATCGTTGTAATCACCAAAGTCATACATTTCCGGAATGATTCTGGTATTGGCGGCCATAAATTCGTTGATCTGGATTTCCTGAGCCTCTAAAAAGCTGACAGAGAAAAGGCTGAGGATGGCGATATAATATTTTGGGGATAGTTTCATAAGGCAAGTAAGGTAATAGCTTTCAGGTCAGCAATAAAGTGAAGAGTAAGGGTGAACTGGATTTGTGATGCAAAGCAAGAGGGTCTCAACATACCTCGCCCACCGTCTTCCTGCGGCCTAGGCCGTAGCTCTTTGAGCGAAGGCTAGAGAGGTGTCACGCTGAGCTCGAAGCGTTCTCGAAGGAAATGCTGGTATAGGGTGAACCCTGCTCTCTTCATACAACGAATCAGACGAACCGCACGAAACACTTTACCGGTCATTCTGAGCTCCGCGAAGAATCTCCTTTAGGAACATAATGAGATCCTTCCCTTCGGTATGCTCAGGGCAGGCTCATTCAGGATGATTTCTATTCAGGTATTAGAAGGACATCAGCGAGCTTGGCGCAGGGTGAATTATTTATGGATGGTTCCCTTCCAGCCAGGCCTCTCCTCGTCCCAGGATATCATCATGATGATTGGGTGTTTCCAAATTTTCCAGGATGGATTTCACAGAAGACCGGAGGACACTATCAGCTGGAGGTGCTCCTTTTGATATCCACTGCTCAAGAGGATAAGCTGGCCAGATTTTGCTGTGCTGTTGATCCAACTCCTGGAACAGAGACATGGTTTGGGGTGAGGTAAAGAAATTCCCACCTGGACCCGTGCTGGTAATCGTCTCAGGGTCGATCGACTCGACATCCAGCTCAAAACCGGCAGCAAAAAGTCTGCTCTGGCGGATGACTTCATTGGCATAGACGATCATTGCTGGTGAAAAGACCAGGGAGTCAAAATTGCCTCCCACAAAGGGTGCCAGACCAGACTGGCCCAGACAGCTGGTGAGATGGTTCATCCACAGTCCACCACTGGCAGGGAGATCTGGACCCCATCCAGCACCGCTGCCAGAGGTTCCAGCATGTGGAATCCCATAGTGAGCCATCATTTCGGCACAGGCCAAATTGAGCAGGTTGGTCTGAGAAGTATATGTCGAGGTCATGTATTTCATTTCAAACACTGCCGGGAGGCTGCCCAGGATAACCGGAGTCCCCGGTTTCACCAACTGGGCAAAGACCAGTCCGGCCAGCAATTCTGCGTTCAGCAAAACCAGAGTTCCAGCGGAAGTTATAGGTGTGGTCGCACCAGACATCCCATAGCTGGAAAAGATCATTGGTAGTCCAACAGCAATGGTGGATATCATTTTATCCGTCGTGTCCTCATTTAGGACCAGAGGCGTAATGGGGTTGAAATAGGGCATAACAAATGGTTTTTGTGAAAGATCTCCATAGAGATGCTTGAGAAGCTCCAGCGATCTATCGAATTGGGGGGTGCTAGACATGAGCATAACAAGTGGTTTTGTTGTATTAGCCAGCATTTCCAGGAGAGTCAAGACTTCAGGATCCGAATTCCTTTCATCCTGGATGACGCCAGGGGTCGACACCAGGTCAAACTGCTCCAGCGTATTTCCGAGTCGTGTTGCCAGGCTGGCATGTTCTCGTGTGAAGGGCTGGATTTCATCCGTCTGTGAATCCTGATAGGAGGTGTTTGTAACCCCAATCCCGAAGAGGGTTTCTTGAATTGGGGTGAGTGTGAAAGCTGGCTCTCCTGTTTGATCAAAGATTTCGATGGCTGACGGTGCACTTGCCAGGGCTTGATCCACAAATGTGGCGGAAAGTCTCACTCGGTTCCCATCACAGGTTGCACCGGCTTGGACAAAGATCTCCAGCGCTCGCTCTGAATCGATGCGTATTCCAGTGCCCGCAAGAATCTTCAGGCTCTGCTGGTGGACTTCCTGGATCTGATTTGGCGTTAGAACGGTGAGTCGGGCCTGAACTTTAGACATGATATTCCTCTAGAAATTGGTGGACTAAGATAAAAGAGAAGTCTCATGAATCATAGGTTCAGAAGGAGTCAGACACAATAATTGAAAACCTATAAAAGTCTTCCAGAGGGGAATAAAGGGCATGGAGGGGTATAGAGTATAAACCCCTTCTGCTTGACAACGAATCAGACGAACCGCACGAAACACTTTAGCGGTCATTCTGAGCTCCGCGAAGAATCTCCTTTAGGAATATATTGAGACCCTTCCCTTCGGTATGCTCAGGGTAGGCTCACTCAGGATGACTTCTATTGTGGTATAAGCAGGTATAGGGTTTATAAAGTGTATTCCCCTTTTTTTTCACAACGAAGCAGACGAAGCCCACGAATATTGTGTGACAAGTCTTTGCGAGGAGCGCGAGCGAGGAGGCCTGTCCACCGAAGACCCGTTGTCCGGGACGTAGGAGGGCGATCTCTCTTTGGTGTACATAAAGGGTATATCGGATTAACGCCTAACTGGGGAAATAGCAGAGTTTTTGACATTGAGCGGGTCGAAATGCCCAAAACTTGGTCTTCACCTTGTCACCCCCCCAATAAGGAGGACATCTATTGTGGTATTAGAAGGTAAAAGCTCTATGGGGTTTGTACTCTTTTTGTTTAACAACGAATCAGATGGACCCCCGCCAATGGCGTTCGAAAGTAAAAAACCCTATTTAATGGTCGCTCTCAACACAGGTTTCACCTTTTCCACCTCATAATTCACCGAAACCATCCAGTCAGAATAGGTCGGCTCTATGACCTTCATTCGCTGGACCAGTTCCTGGCGGAAAAGGGTCTCGATGGGAACTCCCCGACCTGGCCAGATACGAAATTTGATGCGATAAATGGATTTCTATTGAGGCCTCCCCTTTTTGGTATAAAAGAGGTGGTTGATCGAGAAGTCCTAACGAATGATTCTCTTCCTGAGTTTGACTCATACTGGACAGCCTAATACCTCGTGCTCAATACATTCTGGCAATGATGCTTTGAATTCTAGAGTCAAAATGGCATCAATGCTTCGGTACTCGATCCCTCAGGGTGGTGGATGAAGGGGCATCGGGACTTAGTTCATTGAGAACCGTGACCTCTCCCGTCGTACCATCAATTTCCAGGACATGCCAATACCACCAGTCCTGACTGTCTGTTTCTGGTACGTTGAAGACTTGAACAACACCATTTGGATCTGCCATTCTTACCTCTGCCTGGGAGTGGGATATGTCCAGGGAATCATCTTCCCATTCGGCATAGTGGTGAATGGAGTATCTATATATCCCTGGAAACAACTGATTCAAGGTGATACTCTCTGGACCCCACCTGTCCACATCATCAAGATCCAGCTCGGCAAAAGGGGCTTGAGTTTCACTACCCCTGTCACCATAGTACACCATATAACTCACCCCATCGATCTCTGGTGTCCATAAGTAACTATCAAGATCACGGGGATGTTGCCCCCAAGTCAACGTGAATTTGTAA
>Ga0222628_1000847_pt1 | contig 11207 bp, 9 predicted proteins | sample AntAcemetageno95_FD_179860 | JGI IMG/M metagenome (GOLD analysis project Ga0222628, IMG submission 179860) | Saline water microbial communities from Ace Lake, Antarctica - #95 | ecosystem: Environmental > Aquatic > Non-marine Saline and Alkaline > Saline | place: Antarctica: Ace Lake | collected...
AATTCTTTTCCTTTATTGAAACAAGACCATATTTTATCTCCCATATTATAATAACTATTTAATGTGCTGCTCATATTTGATAGACAATCAGCACACTTCAATACTTTTGTATAAAAATCTGAATTATAAACTTTAATTGCTGCATCTACTTTTCTTTCCTCCCAGCTTAAAGATTTATTCTCTGTAACATTAATAACATAATCAACTATTCTTGTATCATATTTATCAAATATTCTTCTAAGAGATTTCTCATCATAATCTGTATCTTCAATAACATCATGAAGATTACCTGCTGCAACCAGATATGCAGGCATTCCTTCAGCCATTAAATGGTTAGCTACTTCTGTTGGATGAAATATATAGGGTCTCCCATCTATTTTTCTAACTTGATCTTTATGAGCTTCTATTGCTACTTCTAAAGATTTTTGTATTATTTCATTATCTTCTTTTGTGTATGTTTTGTTTTTCATAAGTATTGGGTAGGAATAGAAATATTTATATATATGTTATAGTTGTTATATAAGTTATATAACATTAAAATGGAAAGAAAATTAGTAAAACAAGGAAGAAATGCACTAACTGTAACACTACCTGCACAATGGTTGAAAGATAAAGGTTTGAGTGCAGGCAATTCTGTTTTTATTGAAGAACACAATAAAAACTTAGAAATTTTTGCAGACACAAAAACCTCATTAAAAGAAATAACAATTGATTTTAAAGATAAAAATAGGATTTATGGGTATCACCATTTAAATTCATTATACATTGAAGGTTATGATAAAATCACCATTCTTAATTCTGATATTGATATTTACTCTTATTCTAAATCTTTTATGGGATTTACAATTGATAAAGAAAAAAATAAAAAATATATTTTAACAAATTTAATTGCTAAACCAAATGAAGATTTTAATAATCTTTTTCATAGAATATTATATATTTTAAATGAATTAACAGAATCTTTAAAAGAAAAAAAAGAGTTAACCATAAAAATTGAAAGAAGATTGGACAAAAACATTAATTTTGCATTAAGATTTCTTAATAAATATGTTCATATAAAAAGATCTTATAACTATTTTTTACTATTATCTAATATTGAATTTGTAGGAGATCAAATTAAGAATTTAGCTAATTTTTCTATTCCTAAAAACCAATTAGAAGATTTAATTCATTTTATTAGAGATTATATTAATTATCTATTAAAAAAACAACCAGATAAAATGTACTTATTATTAAGACAATATAAAAACAAGTATAAATGTGATAATGTTGTTAATACATTATTTTTTATGATAAGAGAAACTCTTAATAATTATTGGAGATTCCATATGCAGGATTAATCAAAAACTTTATTAATAAACTCTTGGAAGGTAGGCTAATGGATGCAAACTCAAGAAAAGTAAAAAGAAAAGTAAAAAAAGATGCAAGAGCTGAGAAATTAAAAAAAACTTGGTATGGCAGAATATTTTATTTTATCTGGTATAATGATTCTGCAATAAGCTGGCTTGTTAACATTGCACTTGCATTCATCTTTATTAAGTTCATATTTTATCCATTATTAGGATTAGTATTTGCAACTCCTATTCCTGTAGTTGCAGTTGTTTCTTGTTCAATGGAACATGGTTATACTAATTGTGGGGATAATTCTGTAATGGATAATATTTGTGGAATTCCTGGTTCTGGAAATGTAAATTTTGATGAATTTTGGGATAAATGTGGCAGTTTTTATATTAATAAAAAGATAACAAAACAAAAATTTGGAAATTTTCCAATGAGTAAGGGTTTTAATAAAGGAGAAATAATATTGCTCAAAGGTGTTGACTTTGATGATATAAAAATAGGAGATGTAATTGTTTTTAATGCAGGCAAGAATTATCCTATTATTCACAGAGTTATAGAAAAAAATGATAATACTTTACAGACAAAAGGAGATCATAATAAAGATCAAATAGAAAATCCCACTTTAAATGAAAAAGCAATAACAGAAGAGCAAATTCTTGGTAAAGCAATTGCAAGGGTTCCTTTTCTTGGTTATGTGAAGATTTGGGCTACTGAACTTGTTTATATGTTAAGATAGTTATTTAATGTTTAATAAAACAAAACTGAAAAAGTTTTGGTCATTTAACAGAGTTAAATAATATGCAAAAACTTAATTGGAAAAACACACCTTATGGGGGTCAAGCTGTGCTTGATGGTGTAATGATAAAATCACCTAACTTTATATCTATATCTATTAGAGATGAAAAAAATAAAATAGTTAATGAAACCTATAAATTTAATAATTTTTTAAGTAAATATAAGTTTTGGAAAAGCTTCTTTTTCAGAGGCATAGCTAACATGATTGAGATGCTTGCAACTGGTTTAACTTCCATAAGCAAAAGTGTGAATATGCACATAGAAATGGAAGAAGAAAAACTTTCCCCCTGGCATTTATTCTTCACAATAATTGTAAGCATAGGATTAGCATTATTATTTTTTAAATTGCTTCCATTTGGAGCAGCAACATTTGCAAAAAAAATATTTGGTATAACTTCTGGATTTTTATTTAACCTGATTGATGCAATAGTAAAAGTAATAATCTTATTTGTTTATCTTTTGGTAATCTCTTTATTTGGTGATATAAAAACTTTGTTTATGTGTCATGGTGCAGAACACAAAGCAGTTCATGTTTGGGACAAGTTTCATGATATTAAAAAATTAACTTTAAAGAATGCTAAAAAGTTTACAACTCTGCACCCAAGATGTGGAACATCTTTTTTGTTATTTGTTGTCTTTGTTAGTTTACTTGTTTATTTGCTTATACCAATGAGTGCAGGTTTTTGGACAAATTATTTATTTAGAATATTATTATTGCCGGTAATTATCGGACTATCTTATGAATTCCTGAAACTAACTGCAAAACATCAAGACTTTTTTATAATGAAAATTCTTATGCAGCCAGGGTTATTAATGCAAAAGATATCAACTTCTGCACCAACAGATAAACAATTAGAAGTGGCTTTGCATTCTTTAAAGAGTGCAATTAATGCACAAAAAAAGTTTGAAGAAAAGAAGTGATACTAATCTTATTTTAATAATCACATCACATCAAGAACTTCTATTCCTAATAAAGATAGTGCATTTGCAATAACTTGTGCAATTGCTTCAATAAAATAAAGTCTTGCAGATTCTAATTCTTTATCTTTTTGTATTATCTTTGTTTTAGAATAATAATTATTAAACTCTTGACATAGCTCTAAAACATATCTTGCAATCAAAGATAATTTGTAGTTATCAGAAACCTTTTTTACTATTGCAGGATATTCTGATAATAATTTTAAAATTTCTTTTTCATCTTTTCCTAACAGAGAAATATTATCTTTTGCTTTTACTTTTGATTTCCTTATTATGCTTTGAATTCTTGCATAAACATATTGACAATAAGGTCCTGTTTCTCCTTCAAAGCTTAATGATTCTTTTGGATTATAAGTAAAATCTTTTTTAGGATCATATTTTAAAATATGAAATAATATTGCAGACATAGCTATTTTTTTAGCTCTATCTGCAATCTCCTTTTTATCAAGAGAACCATATCTTTTTTGTATTTCTTCAACTGCTAAAGAAATAACTTCTTCAATAAGAGTATCTGCATCAACAACTGTGCCTTCTCTTGACTTCATTCTTCCTTCAGGAAGAGCAATCATTCCATAAGAAAAATGATAACAACCACCTGCAGAATTAAATTTTAATTTTTTTAATATTTTGAATAAAACTTGGAAATGATAAGCTTGCTCATTACCAACCACATAAATTGATTTATCATATTTAAAATCTTCATACTTCTTTTTTGCAAGATAAATGTCTTGAGTAACATAAACACTTGTTCCATCTGCCCTCAACAAGACTTTTTTATCAAGACCTTCATTTTCAAGATTAATTATTATTGCACTATCATCATCTTTTTCAAATATACCTTGTTTTAAGCCATCAAGAATAATATCTCTTCCATGGGCATAGGATTCACTTTCATAATATTCCTTTTCAAAACTCATGTTAAATGTTTTATATGTTTCTTTAAAACCCTCAAAAGCCCATTTATTCATCTTTTTCCATAAGTCAATAGTTTCTTTATCTCCCTCTTCCCATTTCTTTAACATTTCATGAATTTCATTTTCAAGTTCAGGATTATCTTTTACTTTCTCATTAAATAAAACATAGTATTTTGCAATAAAGTGATCTGGTTTTAATCCTGATTTTTCTGGAGTATCATTATTACCAAATTTTTGATAAGCCAGCATTGACTTGCAAATATGAACTCCCCTATCATTGTTCAAATTAATCTGTTTTGCTTCATAACCTGCTGCATTCATCACATTGAACAATGATTTGCATATCGCCATGTTTCTAACATGTCCCAGGTGTAAGGGCTTGTTTGTGTTAGGTGAAGGACCTTCAATAAGAACAACTTTTTTGTTTAATGCAAATGTTCCATAACATTGTTTGCATTTATGAATTTCTTTTAGAACTTCTGTAATCAATTCTTTTTTCAAAAAGAAGTTAATATAAGGGCCTTTTACTTCAGTTTTTAAAATAAAATCTGCAAGTTTATTTTTTATTTTTTCCTGCACTTCTTTTGCAATATCTTGAGGAGATTTCTTTAATTCTTTTGCAAAAGAAAAACAAGGAAGTGCATAATCGCCAAGATTTAAGTTTGCAGGTTTTTCCAGCATTGATACATCTGCATTAATGCCTGCATTCTTCAATTCTTCAATTATTTTTTCTTTAATTTCTTGCATATGATTATAATAATTATCTTTGTTCTTTTAAAGTTTTCTAAGATTTCACACAAAATATATAAAAGAGTAGTTATTGCTTATATAAAGGTATAAAAAGAATAAGCATGTATGTTTGTTCTTAGAGGTAAAAAAATGAAAAATGTTGTAATAAGCTTTCCTGATGGAAGTGAAGATGAATTTGACAAGGGAATCACTGGATATGATCTTGCAAAGACCATAAGCCAAGGTCTTGCTAATAATGCTTTAGCAATTAAGATAGATGGCACCATGCATGATTTAAATACTAAAATTGAAACAGATTCAAGAGTTCAAATTATAACATTTGATGATAATGAAGGAAAAGAAGTATTAAGACATAGTGCTTCTCATATTCTTGCAGCTGCAATCAAAAAATTATATCCCAAAGCCAAATTTGCAATTGGGCCTGCAATTGAAAATGGTTTTTATTATGACTTTGATGATTTAACTATTTCAATTGAGGATTTTCCTAAGATTGAAGCAGAAATGAAAAAATTAATCAATGAAAAACTTGAGTTTAAAAAGAAAATTATTACTTCTGATGAAGCTCTGGTATTATTCAAAGATGAACCTTACAAAGTTGAATTAATAAGAGATTTGAAAGCTGCAGAAACAGTTTCCACTTATACTGTAAATGGATTTACTGATTTATGCAGAGGGCCACATGTTCCTCATTCTGGCAAGATTAAAGCTTTCAAATTAATGAAACTTGCCGGAGCTTATTGGAGGGGAGATTCTGATAAAAAGATGCTTACAAGAATTTATGGAACAGCATTTTATGATAAAAAAGACCTTAAAGAATATCTTAGCATGCTTGAAGAAGCAGAGAAAAGAGATCATAGAAAAATAGGCAAACAAATGGATTTATTTAGTTTCCATGATGAAGGGCCGGGATTTCCATTTTGGCATAATAAAGGATTAATATTAAAAAATCAATTAATGAATTTTTGGAGAGAATTACATAAAGAAGATTATGAAGAAATAGAAACTCCAATGATGCTTAATAGAAAACTTTGGGAAACTTCTGGTCATTGGGAGAATTATCGTGAAACAATGTATTTTACTAAAATTGATGACATGGATTTTGCCATCAAGCCAATGAACTGCCCTGGAGGAATATTAATATACAAGAATGGTCTGCATTCCTATAAGGAGTTTCCCATGAGGATTGCAGAGCTGGGTCTTGTTCATAGACATGAGCTTGCTGGTGTTCTTCATGGTATTTTTAGAGCAAGAATGTTTACCCAAGATGATGCTCATGTGTATTGTTTACCAGAACAATTAGAAGATGAACTTGGTAAAGTAATTGATCTTGTTTTTGATATTTATAAGCCATTTAATTTTAATGATATACATATTGAGTTATCAACCCGGCCAGATAAAAAGTTCATAGGAAAAATTGAGGATTGGGATCTTGCAGAATCAGCATTAAAAACTGTTCTTGAGAAAAAGAAAATTAATTACAAACTTAATATTGGTGAGGGTGCTTTTTATGGTCCTAAAATTGATTTTCATATAAAAGATTCTATGAATAGAACTTGGCAATGTGGCACAATACAACTTGATTTTAATCTTCCAGAAAGATTTGACTTAAGATACATGGGAGAAGATGGAACAATGGAGCACAGACCTATAATGATTCACAGAGCTATTTTTGGTTCTTTAGAGAGATTTATAGGAATCTTGATAGAGCATTGTGCAGGAAAACTTCCCTTATGGTTAAACCCTGTCCAGGTTATGGTCCTTCCTGTAAATGATTCTGTGTATAAATATGCTGAATCAATAAATAGGGAATTTCTTGATAATAATATAAGGTCAGAAATTGACTTAAGTGATGACTCATTAAATAAAAAGGTAAGGAATGCAGAAGTTCAAAAAATAAACTACATTGTAGTGGTCGGTAATAAAGAAGAAAAAAATAAGACCATAAATGTTAGAACTCGTGATAATGAAATTCAAGGTGAGAAAAAGATTCCTGACTTTATTTCTGAGTTAATGCAGGAGATTAAGGATAGGAAATGATGTTTTTTTAATTTTTATTTCTTAATACAACACCAAATTAGATAGCCACAGCTAAATTAGTAATAGAAGTAGTTATTTTGTTATTTTTCTGCTTTATCTTTATCTTTTGATTGCTCTTCGCCTTCTTCGCCTTCTTCAAAAGATTTATCTTCGTCTTCTTCATAACCACGGATGAATGCAGCTTCATTAGCTTCTATTTCATCGTTATCTACTTTGTCATCTATTTTTTCCTCTTTAGGAACTTCTACAAATTCTTCATCTTCATATTCTTCATAATCCATAATATCCTATTATTTTATGTTTTCTTTTAATATTTTTCTATTTTGCTTATAAATAACTTCTTTTAAATCAGAAATTAGGGTTTAAACAATTAATTATCAAATAAACTATTACCAAACATCCCCTTTACATGTTTTTTATGAGCTTTAATAACTAATCTAAAATAAAATGGAACAACAAGAACAAGAATTAACACGGTTATAACTAAGAATAATTGTTTAAAACTAAATATAAATATTACTGCAGTCATGAGCATTATCAAAATTGGCATGATTACTGCAATCATAGGTGTTATAGCAGAGAAATAAGTTTTTTTCTCTTCTTCATTTAAAGTATTATGGAGTATAAATGATTGAACTATTGACAAAATTGAAGCACCGATTACAGAAATTCCATGAGCAATTATTAAGGCATAGTATGAAACATTAAAAAATATACTTAATGGAAATATTGCTATTAAAAAAACTCCAAATATCAGCATTGGTGTTTGTCCAAATATTTTAGCAAATGATCTTGCTATTCCTGGACCAATTGCTGCTGCTATTATTCCAATTCCAAATATTAGTGAAATGTGAAAAAAAGGATTATTAACAGTATTTCTTACAGATTCAAATAAGTATATTCCTGAGAAAGTTGCAACTACTGTTTGAAAACTTCCAGAGAATAATGCACCATAAAATATTGTTCTTATATCTTTATTTTTCCAAAAATTAGATAAATCTTTTTTTAACTCTTGGAAATAAGTTGTAAGGAAACCAGTTTCTTTTTTCTTAAGAAAATTATCTTTTGCCATTTCTAAATCTGGTTTAACAAATGAAAAAGCATAGCTTGAAAGAATAAAAGCAAAAGCTACAATTTCTAATTGTAATAAATATCCTGGAATAGTAAAAACAGTTATTCCAAGATTAATTGTGATTGCAGAATAATCAAGCATAGCTCCTGCAATCACAAATGCTATTGCAGTTATTATTAAACCAAAGTAAGATATTGCTTTTGCAGTTATTGTTGATCTTGCAGAACTTAATTTTTTTATAACATAATCTGAGTATAAATCACCATGTATTACAACAAAGACAGAACTTAATAAGATTCCAAAAGCAAAAAGCATTGTTGAGTTTAAACTTTTTGCTGCTGCAATCAATAAAAATATTAAACCAAATATTGTGCCAAATGTTGCAATATTTTTTCTCTTAATAGAATATTTTTGTTTGTATTTTTTTATTAATGATGAAGTAAATAATGTTAAAAAACTTTTGAGTGCAGCAATTATTCCAAATAAGATTAAAGGAGCATTTATTGTGTATAACAACACATATAAGAGCAATGGTGAAGAGAACCCATAACCTACCTTGTCAAAGAAGTCCTTGAATAATACAATACTTGAATTTTTCACTCTTGTAAATTTTGAGGTTTTTAGAGTTTGATGAATTGCTGATTCAACTTTATCCTCTTCATAGCCCCTTTTGATTAATTGAACTTTTGCACTATGTGCGGACATATTTTTCAAAAGGTCTTTTGTTTCAGAAACAAGAGTATTATAATTAATATTAAGTTTAAATGTTGAGTCAAAGTTATTATTTAATGCAGCCATTTTATTATTTTATTTTATATTTTTAATATGCTTATTTACCAATATCTATCTATATTAAAATAACAGATTTTAAAAGTTTCTCATTATATTGCCATTTCTCATTATATTATTTGCAAGATGTTTGCGCATATCTTTGATTTCAAAAATTTTGAATTTTTGCATACTTTAACTTTTAAGTTAAAGATGAGTTTCTTGCAAGTTCAAAAATTGATTCTATAATGTGAATCCGAAATACCTCACACTTTAGGGTGAGGATAAGGGTGAGCTATGGTGAATCAATTTTTGTTAGTTTGATTATTTTATTGTTCATTCTTATTGCACTTACCACTTTAGAATAGAAAATATTATTTGTTATTTATACTGTTTAAACCATAATATTTAAAAAACAATGGCACTTAAATCTTTGTATGCGTAATCTTATTTATGCGTTTAAGAAAATCTTAAACAATAAAGCGGGAAAAATAGGTGAGAAATGGAGGTATAATACAGGAAGCCCTCTTAATTCTGGCCCAGTTGTTTATGATATAGATGGTGATGGGCAATTTGAAATAATCACCGGCACATCTGATGGTAAATTAATTGCTCTTGACCATCAAGGTAATCTTAAATGGTCATATTCTATTAATGAAGAGATTGATGATCTTGAATTAATGTTTCTTGATAATTCAACCATGAATGCAATTGGAACTACTCCCCACACTGATGATGTTTTAGGAGATGGCAAAACCAATATTCTTTTTGGAACAGAATTAGGTTATGTTTATTTACTTGATGCTCAAGGAAAACTTATATGGAAATTTAAAACTGAAGGTGCTATCAGGGGAGCTGTTATTTGCAGTGACTTTGGTGGAAAAGATAAAAAAATAATTTTTGGTTCACTTGATCATCATTTATATTGTATTTCAAAAGAAGGAAAGCAAATTTGGAAAGTTAATGTTGATTCTGAAATTGAAGCTTCTCCAATCGTTATTGATAATAAAATAATTATTGGTTCTAATTCTGGAATAATATTATGCTTAAACGAAAAAGGAGAATCTTTATGGAAATTTAACACTAAAGCAAAAGTCATAGCACAAGCAACTCCTTTAAATATTGGTGATAAAACTTTACTTATTATTGGTTCAACAGATTCATATTTATACTGCCTTGATTTATCAGGAAATCTTGTTTGGAAATTTGCAACAGAAGGTGCAATTTATAGCAAAGCAACTATTCGGGATATTGATAAAAAAACCCCTGAACCCGAAATTTTATTTGGCAGTTGTGATAATTTTGTTTATTGTTTGAATTATGAAGGTAAAAAGATTTGGAGTTTTGAAACAGATTTTTGGGTTGTTTCTTCACCAATTGTATTTGATATTGATAATGATGGTAAAGATGAAATAATTATTGGATCTTATGATCATAATATTTATGTTCTTGACAGTCAAGGAAGTTACTTAACTGATTATACCCCCGGTATTTCCGGAACAGTTAATCAAGCAGGCAGTTATTCAGATGTTATGACCCAAAGCCCTGGTAAACTTGTTGGTAAAAAAATCTGGCAATTTAATGTTGAAGGAGTTATTGTCGGTTGCACTGTATTAGGCCCGGACCTTGTATTAAACACAAAAAAAGGTCAGATAACATCATTAAAACATGTCAAGGATTAAAAAGAGGTAAAAATGTTACAAGAAAATAATAATAGAATACCAACACATATTCATGGATTAGATGAAAATATGCAAGGAGGCATTCCTGTAAATCATATAAGTTTAATTTGTGGTTCTGCAGGAACAATGAAATCATCAGTTAGTTTTAATATTCTATATAATGAAGCATTGAAAGGTAAATCCAGTATTTATTTATCTTTAGAACAAAGTTATAGCTCCCTTGTCGAACATGTTCAAACAATGGGTTATGATCTTTCTCAAATTAATGTTATTCATATAGACGAATTACAAAAATTAATGCCTAATCTCAAGGAAAATGCAAATACTGGAAAAGGCAATATTGTAATTATTGATATGGGTTGTATAAGAAAGGAAATAAAAGATATAAAAGTTGCCGGAAATAGAAGTTGGATTAATGTCATAAAAAATATTATTCTAAGAACTAAACAAGCAATGTCTTGTAATTTATTTGTCTTAGATAGTTTATCTGCACTCTATGTGCTAAGCAGATTTGAGAATCCAAGAATTGAATTATTCTTTATCTTTGAATTTTTAAGAGATAGTAAAATGACAAGTTATTTAATCTCAGAAATGCCTCTTGATGGAAGCAAATATTCCCAATATGAAGTAGAAGATTATCTTTCAGATGGTATTATTATGCTTAAGCTTACAGAATTTAGAAGAGCAGTTGTTAGAGAAATAAGAGTTGTTAAAATGAGGGCTACAAATGCAAACATGGATATTTATTCTTTAGAATTTAAGCAAGGACAGTTCCATGCACTCTATGGTGGAAAGACACCGTTGTTATAATTTTATTTTTTTTAATATAAATTGTCTTAGCAGTAACTCCCAAAGTTTTGGATGCTCACT
>Ga0222628_1000850_pt1 | contig 11193 bp, 11 predicted proteins | sample AntAcemetageno95_FD_179860 | JGI IMG/M metagenome (GOLD analysis project Ga0222628, IMG submission 179860) | Saline water microbial communities from Ace Lake, Antarctica - #95 | ecosystem: Environmental > Aquatic > Non-marine Saline and Alkaline > Saline | place: Antarctica: Ace Lake | collected...
GCTGTCGTGATACATTCTATTTGTCCTTCTATAATTAACTTATCAAATAATATTCTCACACATGCTAATTCAGTACACGATAACTTTGCTAATGTTCTTAAAGCATTTTTAACATTATCTAATTGTTCTTTTTTCATTTTTCTTCTCCTTTTTTAATTCTTTTACAATTGCTTCGTATAATTGTTCATGTACTGAGATTTTAACAATGTCTAACGAATACTTACCTTCTATGATATCTTGAACGGCTGGTATAATTATATCTTTCCAATTGTTATAAAACTTTTAGTCTGTTTCTTTACTCATTATTTAACCTCCTTGATAGGTAGTAATATTATTTTGTCTTTATATACTGTCATAATTAACTTTTTACCCCATCTGTTTATAAAAGACTGTGGAACTCTGATTAAATTATTATGTTTAGTTATATTGATTTCCTTTTGTATAATCCAGTTGTTTTTCATGTGTTTCCCCTCCTCACATTTAAAACTATACTATACTATTTGATTATTGTCAACCCTAAATTGCAAAAGTTTACACAAATAAAAAAAAGACTTAATATTTCAAGTCTCTTTTTATACGATCTATTGTATATCTTAATGAGGCGTATATGGTATGTCTACCACGTGCAGTTTTCTTTCTATATAGTTTATATAATAATATATAGTCTTTAAGTGGCTTCATTAAAACAACACCAACGAATCGCCTTTGCGGCAATCTATATGCGTCCAGGATTTATTAAGTTCTAATCCTCTTATACCGAGTTGTCTCCAATTATCTTTAATATAATTATTAACAATAGTCGCTGAGGTGTCTTTTACTTTAAAGTCAATAGCATTTCCTAATATATGTTGACTTTTAGAACTTCCACCAACTGCTTTGTTATATGACTTACTCCTGTATGCACTAGTTACTGTTATAGGTTTTCCAAAATGTTCTCTTATCATTTGAATAGCATTTAATATCTTCATATTCATTTTCAAATATTCTAAACCATCATCTTGCATCAATTCTTTTATTTTAAAAGATTTAACCACAGATAACTCCTTAGACACCCATTTAAACTCTTTTAAGCCATCTTTATTCAATTCAAGCCCTATTGTTCCACTTGGAGTTAATTCTATTATATGAGCCTTAGATTGCCTTAGGTCCTCTTCTTTACTTTCTACTTTTTCTTCTAACATAATCTTGTTTTGTTCTAATGCTTCAATTAAATTAGTTTTTGAAAGCAGTTCGTTTTCTAATTGTTCAATATGTAAGTTTGTTTCTTCGGTTGTATCGTCCTTAGTAAATAACTTTGTTAACCATTTCCACATACGATAATCTCCTTTAATCTTTTATTCCAGGTGTATTTGGTGCGATTAGTACTCCTAGTCCTATTAGTATTGCTAATGCACTATCAATAATCATATTAAGTTCTGGTGTTGGCGTAATATCAAATATTGACTTTAATACCATAAATACGAACGCAATTATACTTACTATAAATGTTTTATTTCTTAATCTTGCTTTCCAATCCATTATTTAACCTCCTTTAACTCTTGTATATACTGACATTTAGTTTCAATGTTAGTAACTCTTTTTTCTATTGCCTCTAGGTTTTCGTCGTTATTCTTGGTCATATTCTTAATTTCTTCTATATCTTTTTGTATTTGAGTTATTTGTAGTAGTATTTTAGTTTGCGATATTACAAATTTAGCAAATATAGTGAAGATTGTTGCCATTCCTATTAAAATAGCTATTGCCGTTGCCATGTTGTCCATCTTAGTTGCCTCCTAATAATTTATTCATCTTTGCTTCTACTTTAGTTGTATCTTTACCATCAGTTTGTAATACTTTATATTCTTTCATTAACGAATTATATTCTCTGACTACCATAGCGTTATCAAAGTATGCTTTTGGATCGTTAGAATTTTTAAACTCTTCAGATTGGTTATCTCCCAAAGGATGAAAACCACCTTCTATATATTCTTTACCTGCTTTAGTTCCATATGGTCCTAATATTTTAGATGTTATCTTATCTTTTGTAGAAGTTACAGGAAACGCAACTTTACCAGACCTTGTTTCTTGATACCCTTGTTCAGAGGCAATTAACCCATCTACAAATCTATTAACTGTTGACGCTCCACCAATATTTGAGAAACCCATTCCCCATTTTACTAATTCTTTTCTCATAGGTTGAAAGTTATTATATTGTACTATTGCATCAATAGCTTCCCAAGCTCTTTTAGCGTCTTCAAATGGTGCTATAACACTTTTACCACTACCACTATATTCTCTTGGTTTTATACCTATAGTTTGTCCTACTTTACTTAATTGTTCATCAACTAAACTACCCACAAACGGTATAAACGTTCCTACGGTATTAAGTTGTCTTCTAGATACTTTTTCGGAAAACTTACTATATAAAAACATAGCTGCCAATAATCTAATTATTTGTGCGAATCTATCTCTAGCTTCTAGTGGTATTCCTCCACCTTTATTAGCTAATGTTTTAGCATATCTATATTGTTCAAAGGCAAATGTTTGAAATGGTGCGACTAACCTAAGTGATTTATTATTCATAATTACTGGTCTTGCTTCTTTGTTATACATTGACTGTGTATTTTGTGCTATTGTATCAGCATACATATCTAAAGCTTCGCCAGTTAATCCTATTTTTTTACCATCAGCATAAGCAGCACTAGCACTAGCTCCAGTTAGTATTTGTTCCATAGCGTCAGGAAATATAGCTAACATATTATTAAACTTATCTAATTTAGTTTTACCTAATTTAGCAGATAGTGAATCAACATCTCCACCTAGAGTACGTCCTACACTTTTACCTTTAGATTTAATCATCATAGATGGTAGTTTATTTACTCTTTGCCTTTCACTTTTATTAGTAGCGTAATTAACTAACCCTTTAGTTGCATTTATTGCTCCAGTTCTTGCAACTGTATTAACATAAGATGCTGGTTGTACAGTTAAAGACCATACCATATTTCCTAATAATCCTGCTGTATTCCTAGCTCTAGTAAATTTACTTACAGCCTTACCTGGAAGAGAGTCTGGTTTCAAACCTATAATTCTATCTATTTTGGCAGTTTGTCCTACTAATTGTTCTTTAATATATGTATTAAGAAAGTTCCCCATATTCGGATTGTTTTGACTTATTACTTGGTTAATTGATTTAGTTTGTTCTATTAAACCAGTAGTATACATATCATTAGAAATAGCATTAACATAACCGTTTAACAATTTCCAAGCATTAGTTTCTAAATCCATATTAGAACCAGTTCTTTGTATTGCGTGTGGATTAACTTTTGCGTTTGGAATTATAAAGTCAAAATTATCGCTAAGTGTAGTTGATTTATCAATAACTTTCTTATTGAAGAAACTAACCTTTTGTATATGTGGAGCATAGTTTTTTATAAACCCAATATCAGGTTTTCCTAAAGCTCTCCTTTGTATATTTGCACCAAGCCTTAACTTGTTAAGTTCTTTTCTAACTTCGTATACGAACTTTTGTTCGTTAGCGTTATCAAACTTACCTTCTAGTCCATTGAACAACATATTACCTGTTTTATTATTAACGTTAATATTATATTTTTTAGCAATACCTTCTAATTTTGATATGCTATCAACTATAAACGTTTGTTTTTCAGCTAATGTTTGATCTACTGAATATGAAAATTGTTTCATTGGACCCCATTCGCCATTTTTGTTTGCTTGTTGTTTAGTTATGTTATCAAACTCTCCAGCTGCTGCTAAAAAGTTATATGATTGTTGTCCAGCAAATCCTTTTATATCTTTAAACTTCGCTGTGTTAAATACCTTTGGAGTGAAAACTCCACTATCTCTTATTGCTAGTTTACCATTTGGTTTAACGGCAACGGTATCTTTAACTAAGTCAGGATTTTTTCTTATTGTTTTAATGTACTGTTTGCTAAATTTATTTGGTATAACTTTAGAATATGATTTTGTTATATCTTTTTTAAGTTTTTCAACAACTCTAGTTTCTTTTTTAACTTCTTTTTGTTTAATAAGTTGTTTTTCTGTTAAAGGTTTAGTTGATTTTATCTCTAAAACATCTTCTCCAGTTTGAGTTTCTGCTATTTCATCTATTTGTTTGCCTTTTATTATATTAGGTTGTGCGTTTGTTTCTGCTTGAGTTTCTTGAATTTTATTTTGGCTTAAAACTCTCATTTCTGCCTCAGTAGGAAATTGTATAACATCATATCCATTGTCTTTAGCCCATTTTTCTGCCTTTGTATAATCATTTTCTAAATCTTGTTCCATAAAATCAAGAACTGTTTTACCGTTCGTAAAATCTTGGACATTGTAATCATTTATATTTTGATATTTCACTCCAGGAATATTTTTATAATCTATAATTTTGGAGTTTTTATCTAAAGTATATTTTTTAACTTCCCCAGATCTATTTTTAGCATAATCTTTAGCAATATCTTCGCTAGTGGAAAAACTACTTCCGATATCTTTACCACCTCTATAAAGAACCACATCTTCTTTAGCTTTTGCTATTGATTCTACTTGTGTTTTAACAGTTGGTCTTGTAACTTTCTTTGTAGTTGTTTTTTTATTTGATATGGTTTCTTGTACGCCACTTTTGATATTTGATATATCACCAGGAGCATTTAGTATACCACCTGCAATAGCACCTTGAACTGCACTATTAAGTACATTTTCCCAATTTACTTTATTGCCTTGTGAAAAAGTAGCATTTTTAAGATATGGATTGATTATTTCAGCTAGTGCTTCTTCAAATCCTTCACCGACTGCTTTATAACCTGCCCCTAATAATGCCTTAACGATTCCGTTAGTTACTTTTGATATTCCTTTTTCAGCAAGTTTATCTAAACCTGATAAGAATCCAGTTTTAACACCAGGGACACCACCAGTAATATATTCAGTTGCTAATTCAACAGCAGTATTTGCTGCTCCATATAGATTAGCTTGACCTCTAGTAGCTCCACTTTTATATGCTTCTTCAATAGAACCACCAAATGCTTTAGCAGCTAATGGAACTGTTGAACCTGCTATTTTAGCAGCAGTTGTAGCACCAGCACCACCTATAAGTGTATTAGGCAACATAGAACCTATTGTTCTGGCTGTTTGTCCGCCTAATCCAGTTGATTTTAACGCTGAACTAGCATCCAATTGCTCTTGTATTGTTAGTCCATTTGCTAATTGTTTATTATAACCAAGTTTATCAGTAAATTCTTCTGCTTGATCTTTTTCTATTAGTTCTCGTGCTGTACGTTGATCTCTTTCTAATTTATCTTTATTAAACCAATAATACGGATTTAATTTTGATGAACCAAATTGCAAAGCCGTATCAGCTACTGACTCTCCAAAATCAGTTATGCCTTTACCAACTTGTACTCCAGTGTTAGCTATTGTTCCTAATACTGTAGACTTCCCTTCAACAGGAAGATTAGCTTTGTTTGTGTTTGCTTTATAATAAGCAAGTTTTTCTGCGTTGGTTAAGCCACTAATATTTGTACCTTTTTGTAAAGATTTTTTAGTTTGAAGTATAGGTTGTGTGTCAGGTAATAATCTAGGACCAAACTTATTTGGCGTTGTGATACTAGATATTACTGGTCGTTTAGTATTCGTCTTGCTAATTGCTTTAACTGTTGGTCTAGTAGCCATAGTAATACCTCCTTATAAACCTAATTCTTTTTTCTCTGCGGTTGTTAATTTCCAATATTTATTATTTGCTCCATCCCAAAAATAATAGTTTGAAACAATTTGTCGTTTTTTACCGTCAAATAATCCTGCTCCTATTGTTACTGGTGGTGTTTTCCATACATTTTGTGATTGTCCATTAACATCAATTTTAGTTTTAGTAGACGTTACTGGTTTACCTTTTACATTTTTTGGTTGATACCCATTTGGAAATACATCCCAATCGTCAGTTTCTTTATTTTTAGCATCTGGATTAGTTGTTCCAGTAAATGGATTGACACCTTTTCGTACTTTAACTTGGTCGCCATCAACGTTGTATGTAAATTCGTTTTCTCCAGTTTGTATACCTTTGATCTGATTTTTAACTGCATAGTCGTGTGGAATTAAAACGCCTTTTAATACTTTTGAACTACTTTTTTCTAAACTTCTTTCGTGTGCTAATGTAGCTGCTGTTTTCGATGCTGCTATTGATCTATTTTGATTACTTCTTGTTTCAGCTGCTCTGGCTAATCTTATTCTTTCTGCTTCTTCTATTTGTTGTAGCCTTATTCTTTCATCGTACAAATTAGTAGCTAAGCCACTTTCAATATTGCCATAACCTGTTGCTAAAGCGTTTTGATAATCAGTTCCAGCTTGTGCTGTTTGTTGTCCAAAACCAGTTATTGCACTTTGTTTTGCAATGTCTATATCCCCTAACGCTCCAGCTAATTGATTTCCTCTTGATGATTCAGCTTGTGCTGATATACCTTGTCTAGTTTGTCCACGTCTAGCCCAAAATTCAGCAAGGTTTTTAGCTCCTATTTGACTTTGAACATTAGTTCGTTGTTTAGCAGCTTGAAAGGTAGGCAAAACACTAGCTTTCTCTTGTTCTATTCCAGTTATTGAAGCAGCTCTAGCTTGTTCTAACTCTGTTCTTTTGTTGTTTTTTTCAGCATCTGCTAATTGTTTTAAATATTCTTCATTATTCATAGTTTACCTCCTCTTATTATATTACTTCTACTGTCAACCAAGTTCGGCTAGAACCATATATTACTTCGTCTATTTTGCCATATACTTTTAGTGATATAGTATCTCCAGCAGATACAGATAAAACTTTAGATGTTATAGGCATAGATTCAACATTTCCACTGGTAATAGCCTTGCTGTTAAAGGTGGAAGAAGATGAGTTTTTAACAATGTAAGTGTTTTTAACTTGCGTTGTATTTACGGTTAACCAACCAATACAAGCAGATGCCTTTATTTTAGTTACTCCTGTTCCTATAACTATTTTCCCTCCGCTAACTGTTAACTTTGTACCTGTTGAATCACCTTCTATTAACGTTAATTCTTCTGCAGTATCATCTGCTAATATTGTGTAATTTGAAGTTAACACTGCCGTCATAACAGAGTTATTATCTATTTCCTCTGTCAATGTATCATTTACATATGTTTTAATATCTATCACTGCGTCGTCAAACTTCTTTTTCAGTTGGTCGGCTGTTAAACCCTCCGTTTCATTTGGTGTGTCTGATAATGCTTGTATTACTTCTACATCATCAGTGAATTTTGTTAGTGCCATAATCTATACCTTCCTTTCGTTTCCGTACTCTGCTTTTAAGGTTAAACCTAAAATAACAAACGTATCGGTTAAACTTGTATTATCTAATATCATTTTCAGATATACAAACTTTTTTGCTTTTAATCTTACATAAAATGTTTGCGGGTTATAGTTTGTGTAAAATGTAAAGTTTGAGAAGTCTACGTCGTCAAACGTTATAACTTCATAACTAACTTCATATGGTGTTGAGTATGCGTTCTTATCAGTTACATATTGAATGTTAACACTACCTTTTGGTTGTGCTGCTAATGTAATCCAACTTTTATTTAGTGTTTTGTTTATCCAACTAGCACCAAAATCGTACATATTCATTTCCCAGTGACTATCTATTGCTTTTGCATTATATGTTATATAATCATTACTCATTTTCATTATTTTACCAGTTGTTGTTCCAAACCATAATTCTCCATCTATTTTAAACCAACAAGTAGGTTCGTCTTCTAGTGTTAATCTTGAAAACACCCCTTGTTCTTTAGTATATAAATTTTGTAAATCGTATCTATAAATCCATACCTTTTTACCATTAGATATATATAACTCACTTGAATTTTCTTTATCTATTGTTAAACAATCTTCTAAATCGTAAGCGTCTAAATCTTTTTGAATTCTACTTCCTAAATTTTTCATATTTCGTTCATCTTTTTCTGAAGTTGGCGACCACTTAATAAATTGACTATCTATCGTAAATGGATCGTTATTCAATACTCTTCCTTGTCCTAAGGCTACATTTCCTCTACTATCATTGATTATAGGGGTAGGAAAGTTTACTGTTGTAATACCGTCTAAATCAACGCTATCATAATATGAATAGTATGTTTCATTAGTTTTATGTATTAACATTATACTTTGTTGTCTTTCCATACCTGTTATTGGAAAACTAGCACTTCCAATAGGAATGTTTGGTGTTCCTGCTGTAAAGTATTCTGCACTTGGCACTCCAGCTGCCAAACTACTATGTATTAACATATTTTGGTCATCTTCGTTTCCATACATAAATACTCTTGTGTCTACTGCTAAACCAAATAAGAACGCTTGTCTATTTTTAACCACTGTTGCTCGTGTTCCACTACCTTTAGTCCAATATATTTCTACATTATCAGTTCCAACTGCTGGTGCTGAAACGAATGTTACTATTCCAGTTGCTGTAACTACTGTATAATCAGTTGTAAGTGTTTGTAATGATCCGTCTACATAAACTGCGTCTAAACTAGCTATTGAAGTTTCTGGTAATTGATAAGTATCAGTAGTATCGCCGTTATAAGTCATTCTCTTTTTACCAATTAATAAATTCAAACCTTCAAAACTTGTTCCACTACCTGTTAAAGGTGTTGCTCCTATTGTTATCTTTGGTATATAACCAGCTACATCTTCAAATGTAGTCCCGTCATATGATTTATATTCCGTTCCATTTAACATATATAGTTTACTAGCGAACGAAAAGAAATTAGTTGGTGCGTCTGTTAAACTTCCTAGTTCTGTTGTAACTGTACTCCAAACATCAGTTCCGTCAAAGTCTTCCCATAGTTGACTATCAACTTTATATAACTTACCGTTAACGGCAAATATAAAGTATTTAGTTCCACCTATATCTCCGTGCCAACCGCCTTGAATATCTTTAGCAGCAACTGCTGTCATAAGTTGTAAATAACCAGGGGCTTTTGATAAATCGTAATCTTTAGTGATATAACAATTTCTCATATTTCCACTTTCGCCAAGATATAACTGTGTATCTCCTGACTTTGGTAGATTTAATCCTAAAAAGTTATCTATTGTTAACGGTGTTGGTTCTGTTACATTTTGAATTCTTGCCATATTTTACACTCCTTTCTATTTTTGGTATCCAATTATATCTAATGTTGCTTGTGCATTTCCACATCTAGCAAAGTAATATGCAGGTAACTCTGCAGGTGAAGGTAATGTATCTCCAGTAGCAATTACAAATCTATTGAATCCAGTTTTGATTTCATCGGTAATATCTATTGATTCTACAATTTCGTTTACTGCTGTCGTTCCCGAAGGAGTAGCTGCTGTAAATCCACTAGGTCCAAAAGCATTTGTTATTTCTGTAAGTGTTTCATCTGATACAGTTATAAATGTCAATCCTGAAACGGACTGTGTTTGATAAAAACCTTCTCTATTATTAGTATTATAAAGCCTTACATTCCTTGAATAACCCCAAAAATCACTTGTATCTAACCAATATATTGGACTATGAAACAATGTTATCTTTGCAGAAGTTACAACAAATCCATCAGGTATTTCCGCTTGTATATCTGCATTTAATTTATATGCCATACCACCACTTGGTGACCACCAATAAAAACCTAAATAGTCTAACCCACTATTACTTACATACTGAAAGTTAGATAATAGTCTAGTTAAGTATTGTTTACCCCCACTTGATGTCGCTCTTTCTACTTGTGCCATATTAACACCCCTTAATAAGTCATTGTGCTATCGTATACATCACGTATACTATCTACACTTGCTGGTTGGTTTCTTTTAGGTTTGTTCTTTAATTCGTTATATAAATCATTAAAGAAGTTTGCTAAAACTTTATTTTCATTAGTTAATAATCTACTTGCTAAACCATTTGCTAATGTTGTTCTACATGTTATATCATCAAGTACCATTTCATCTGTTAATGCTGTGATAGGATCTGGTATAGGAAAGTATTTAACTTTATAAGTTCCTATGAAACTATCTTTAATGTATAAAGTATTCTTACCTTCCCATTTGAAATCAGTTGCTAAACGATAAGCCTTATCTGTTTCTTCGTTGATAATTTGATAAACATCTTGAAAATCACTAGGCATTGTGTTTGATTCATACCCATTATCGTTATCAGTCACCGCTGCTTTTGTTATTGTTTCGGTTTTGTAGTAATCACTACTTTGTATTAACTCATCTTGTAAACTTGTTAATATGTAAATTGCGTTCTTTTCAAATATTGCAGTAGAAGTTGTATCTACCAATCCTGTTGCTAATCTTTCGTCAATTAAACTCATTGAAATATCATATACTTGTTGAGCTGTTGTTGCCATATCTTGTTCCTCCTTTTATTATATTTTTACCAAATAAGTCCTGTGTAGCTTTGTATTATCTTTACCACGCTATCACTAACTGTTGGTATATTATAATTTAAAATATTTTGTCCTACATATCCTGATTTTGTCATTTCAATAGCCATATCAACCGATTGTAAGACTTGTTCGGCTTTTATGTTACCTATGATTAAGTTTCCACTATCTATTGCTTCTGGTCGTTCTGTGCTAGTCCTTATTGATACTGCTGGGAATCTAAAGTAAGAAGATTCTTCTGCTAAAGTTCCACTATCGGATACCACACAAAGTGCGTTCTTTTGTAAACAATTATAATCAGCAAAACCAAACGGTGTTAATTGTATTACATTTTCGTTAAATACGAACTTTCGTTCGCTTATCATCTTTTCACTTCTAGGGTGGACACTATATATAATTGGTATATTATAATGAGTTGACATTGTATTTATTGTATTCATTAAAGTATTGAAATTGTTTTCGTTATCTATATTTTCTTCTCTATGTGCAGAAAGTAAAATGTATTTACCTTTTTCTATATTTAACGTTTCAAGAACTTTGCTATTACGTATATTATTTTCATTAACATTTAATACTTCGTTCATAGGAGAACCTATAACAAAAGTTTTATCTGTTGCTAACCATTCATCGTTAAGGTTACGCCTTGCGTGTTCTGTATAACATAAATTAATATCACTGGTATGATCTATAATCTTACGATTGATTTCTTCTGGTAAGTTTTCATCAAAACATCTATTACCAGCCTCCATATGAAATATAGGTATCTTTAATCTTTTAGCTGATATTACGCTTAAACAAGAATTGGTATCTCCTAACACTAATAAAGCG